>Ga0114999_10001085_pt1 | contig 38368 bp, 29 predicted proteins | sample ArcticOcean_MG_C_3_FD_89820 | JGI IMG/M metagenome (GOLD analysis project Ga0114999, IMG submission 89820) | Marine microbial communities from western Arctic Ocean - ArcticOcean_MG_CB8_126 | ecosystem: Environmental > Aquatic > Marine > Oceanic | place: Arctic Ocean: Canada Basin | collected...
CATCGAAGCCTCTCCGTGCTGAAACATCACCGTCGGGAATCGACGGATTGACTATCAACACGAAATGCAATCATCGGGCCAAATCACAATTCCAACGTGCGATTGCCCTGATCTTGAATCCTTGCAGACTTCGTCTGGGACATCACATAGGCTCCGGAGTATATAGCATTTCACAACACCCTTGCTTCTCCTCAGCAAGCGGTGAAAACACCAATGCTCCAATCATGCCAAGTTGCCCAGTGTGGCGCAATCGCCCTGGGGCGATTGGCAGCCAACGGAAATCGAAACCGATAGTTAAGAATCGGACAACAACCGCAAGCGTCGCGGGTGATCTAGTTCTTTTTCGCTTTTTGTTTCGCCGTGTATTCGCGGTACCACTCTTCCAGCCCCTCGGGCCATTCAAACTTTGGAGCCTTGGCCCAATCGAAGCCGGTGAGATGCTGTTTGTCTTTTCGATCTTGTGGGCGAACGTAACGCAGCACGGTGTCGCCGAAGACTTCCTTGCACAATCGGGCCAACCCGGGATCGTACTCAATCAGTTCCTTCCGCGTATCGACATGATTGTGATCGTGGTCGGGCGGGCGATTGTTGTCAAACCAACTCTGCACACCTTCGGCCCAGTATTCGTTCTTGTTGGTCGCCGCGTATTTGCCCTTCCACAATCCTGCCTGCATCGCATTTTCGTAGGCCTGTTTGAGCCGACCGTCGAATGTCTTATCGACGCGAATCACGCCACGAAGATGCATCAGGTGCGCGAACTCGTGGATCAGAATGTTCTCGGTATCGTAATGGTCGCCCTCAAGACAGAGCAGGTTCTCTTCCGCACAACTGGCAACCGGATCGGTGGGAGAGCCACCCAACCCGCGCGCCCGGCGATCCCAGAACTTCTTCGGCTTCATCTTGCTGTGTTCGGGAACGTCGGTTGTCATTTCGTTGTAGGCCATCACCGTCAGTTGCGACTTGCTATCGATCAACGCCTGTCGCACATCGGGTCGTTGGGCAATCATCAGGTTGACCAGGTAGCCCGCTTCGAGCATCGCGTAATCCGACACCTTAGCCGATCCCAAAATGGGGAACCCGTTCGCACTCACGTGCTTCTGATAAAAGTCCGCCAACTCCAGTCGCTCCCGCAATTCAGTCGGCACTTTGGTGACCTTCAACGGTACCGGCACAGTGCCGGACGACTTGGCATCTTCGGCCTGTGTCGTTTCTGCAGTCAAAAAAAACAGGCAAGCTGCGATTGCAGTGCAAAACAACTGTCGAGAAAAATACATCTGGATTCCTTTGCGAATCTCTGCGGCTTAGCGTCTTTGGGTCAAAAAGGGAAAGCACACCAGGTTCAACTGACTTCCAACACCGACTCTCCCAACACGTCCATTTTGGGTGAGACCCCCAAGCCGGGATCGGTCGAAGCGGACAGCCGACCCTGTTTTCGTTGGGGGGCGCCGTCGGCCGTGCTGACCGTGCCGTAACTGTTGAAGTCGGTCGATGTGAACAGCAACTCGGTCGGCGTGCTGTGCGCCAGGTGGGCAATCGCCGCCGTCGTCACGTCACCGCCCCAACTGTCTTCAATCGTCATCGCGATTCCCAGCGATGCACACAAATCGCGAGCCTGTCGCGCCTTCGTCAGTCCGCCGAACTTGCTGATCTTAATGTTAACAACGTCCATCGCTCCGTCGGCATGTCCCCGCAGTAACTCTTTCATACCGTCGATCGATTCGTCCATTACAAAGGGATGATCGGTTCGCCTGCGAATCGTCAGGCATTCTTCGTAGCTCAGGCAGGGTTGTTCGATGTAGACGTCCACATCGCGAACGCGGCGGACGACGCGGGCCGCCTCGTGCATCAGCCAGCCGGTGTTGGCGTCGGCGATGAGCTTGTCGCCCGGTTGGAGTTTTTCGGCGACCGCGTGAATTCTGGCGATATCAACATCGGGATCGCCACCCACTTTCAACTGAAACCGGCGATAACCCTCGTCGCGGTAACCCTGCACTTTTGCCGCCATCTCCTCGGGCGACTGTTGCGAGATCGCCCGGTACAGTACGAAATCCTCGCCGTACCGACCGCCCAATAATTGGCAAATTGGTTGGCCGGCGACCTGTCCCAAAATATCCCAACAGGCAATGTCGATGCCCGACTTAACGTAAGGATGCCCCTTCAACGCCGCATCCATCAGACGATTGAGCTGTCCGAGCGCCGTCGGGTCACTGCCAATGAGATGCGGTCCCAGTTCCTTCAACCCCGACCTCACACCGCCACCATAGGCGGGCAGGTAGAAAGGGCCGAGAGGACAGACTTCGCCGTGTCCGACGATGCCGGCATCGGTTTCGACTCGCACAATTGTGCTGTCGAACACACTGACCGACTTTCCGCCGGACCAGTTGTAGCTTCCCTCGCGCAGCGGCAGGTCAACTTGAAAAGCAGAAATACGAGTAATCTTCACGCTGACCTCGGGATGTTGCAAAAGTGACGGATGAGGGACAAGATTGTGTGATTGACAGCACAACAGCGAATCGAGTTTGACGCAAAGCCGCTAAGACGCAAAGGGCCGCAATGAAAAAATGACGAGATCAACGGCAAATCGTCGATTCCAAATTCTTTGCGAAACTCTGCACCTTTGCGTCAAATCTTTCCGCTCATCGAAATCCTAGTATGAATCACTTTGCCTGATCGGACCGCAATGAAACTCCTACTCTTCCCCGAAGTCGAACCCGCTCGCCTCGAACTCATTCGCGAAGCGGCCGGCGAAATGCAGGTGGCCAATGCGCCCGATGTTGAGACGGCGCTGGACGAAATTACCGATGCCGATGCGTTCTTCGGCAAGATCACAGCGGAATTGCTTTCAGCCGCCGAGCAATTGCAGTGGGTGCAATCGCCGACGGCCAGTCTTGAACACTATTTGTTCGATGAATTGGTCGAGCATCCTTGTAAACTCAGCAACATGCGCGGCCTGTTCTCCGACGTGATTGCCGACCACGTGATGGGTTACGTGATCTGTCTGGCCCGAAATCTCCACCTCTACGTGCGGCAGCAAATGGCGACGAAATGGGAACCGATTGGCGGCGAAGCGGGACGTTCGACTTTCACGCAAGGTCCGCACGCCGTCAGTAACATCGACCGTGCGCATCTGCATCTGTCCGATTGCAGTATAGGCGTGATTGGCGTGGGGAAGATCGGCGCGGAAATTTGCCGCAGAGCATCTGCTTTTGGCATGACGGTACGCGGAGTCGATCCGATTTGCCGCGAAGTCCCGGGCGCTGTTGCAGACGTTTGGCCGACAGAACGGCTGCTCGATTTACTCGCCGCAAGCGATTTCGTTGTGATCGCCGCACCGCATACGCCGGAGACATACAAGCTGTTCCAGACGGAGCAATTTCGGCAGATGAAACCGTCGGCGTATCTGATCAACATTGGTCGCGGAGTGATTGTCGATCTGGCCGATCTGACTGCGGCGTTACAAGCGGGTGAAATCGCCGGTGCCGCGCTCGACGTCTTCGAGACCGAGCCACTGCCGAGCGAGCATCCGTTGTGGGGCATGCAAAACGTGATCATCACCCCTCACGTCGCGGCCGCTTCGCCACGAATCTCCGAACGGCACACCGAAACGCTACTGGAAAACATCCGCTGTTTTGCACGTGGTGAAGAACCACTGACGCTGGTGGATAAGCGCAAGTGGTTCTGAGGCGAGCGGCCAGCTTTATGCCGGTTGTGTTTTACGATGAACCGCAGACGCCCAACTTCATCGACGCAACAGTGGGCATAAAGCCCACTGCTCGCATGAATTCCAGGAGAGCAAAAACGCGGCGCTCGCTTGCGCTTCCCGCGGGTATGTGCCGCTACATACCGATACGTTTTTGCAGCGGATCAATGAGCCACAGCCAGTCGTCGTACAGGAACTCAAGGCGGCCCGAAAGCAGCGCAATCCGTCCCATGACGGTGTAACCGAATCCTGCGCCAAAGGTGATCATCAAAAACCAAATGCCGACTCGCGCCGCAGCGCCGACGGCGCCTTTGTGCTCGATGGAAAAGAAGAAGTAGACCGTGCAAACGAGAATGCCGAATACAATCGTAATGTTCTTCAGTGAAGTTGCCCAATCGAAACTGCCATCGGCGGCGAGGGCGATCAGCGGGAGAACCGTGCTTTGAATCTGGGCGACGAAGTCTGATTCGAAATATGCCAATAGCCGGATGCCGGCCGTCGCACCGATGAAGAATGCCAACGCCCAGCGGGAAATCCAACCGCCGGCAGGCGCCAGACGCCAAATCATGGCGATTCCGAGCGCCAATGGAATCAGAAATAAAAGGTTGGCCTGCTCTTCCGGTTTAATGCCGGGCATAAACGTTGCACGCATGAGGTCGGGCGTCAGGTTCTTCAACAGCAGCGTGACGATTCCGTCCCAGAACCCGATGGCCATTGCATAACCCGCCGATGAACCGACGAAGACCGCTTCGGCCAGTTTGTACAACGGGTTGTCGCCATACAGAAAGGAAAAGATGGCCAGCGTGCAGAACGCTGCGACCCACAGCCCGATGGTTCGCGACCAACTGAAACGAAACCCAAGCGTGTCCGTCTGATTGGGAGCAGCATCCTTGGAAATCGTCCACGTGATATTGGAATCCTCAGGTTCGACCTGTTCGTCGATGACGTAGGCGCGGCCCATTTGTCCTGTGCTTGTCCGGACGATGAGAAACGCCCCGGCCAGAACCAGCACGACCGTCCAGATTATTGTCGATTGCTTCATTGGGACACCTTTGACCCGCGTTGTCCGAAGTAAATGACGTTGCCGACGACAATCAGCAGGAGCATTAACACGTGGGCAACAAGCTGTGGCCCCATGCGACGTTTCGCCTCCTGCATCTTGGGATTCTTCGCGTATTCAGGATAGCCCTCGGCCATGGCCTGCTCGTATTCGGCGGCTGCTTTGATGGCTCCCAACAGCCCGGTCAGTTGGCTGGGGATGTAGGGATACAAGACCGGCGCACCTACGCCGGTTGTTCCCGCGACCATCTTGATGTCGAATGGCGTGGCCGCGTATAGCACCCATTCCTTGGTCCCTGGAGTTCCCGCGCTGACGTTGACGATGAGATCCATCTTTTGGATGTTCTTCAGATCCTGCGTCATCGGAATATCATCGAGGCTCGTTCCGGCAATATCGTTGGCGTACAGCGATCTCAAGTCGGTGGTTATCAGTTTGATGACCCCTTCCTGCCCCGTGCGATAACCAAGCGTGACGTAATCCTTGCCATACTCGTACTCGGGAAATTCTTCGTCGAGGATACGAACGCCGCGCTGAATCATTGGCACGCCCTGTGGCCATAACGTGATGAAGTACAGCTTGTGTTTTCGTTTCGCGCAATGGCGTGTGAAGGCCGAAGCCATCGGCTGCAGTTCTCCTTCGCTGGCAGGATCGTAATCGTAGGCCAACAGCACGTTCGATCCTTCTGGTAGCTCCTCAATCGTCGTGTAAACGTCGCGGACCATCGGCGAGACCTTTTCCGGGAATTTCAGTTGACCCAGAATGGCCATTGAAACCGCCAGAAACATCAGCAGAAAGATCCAGCGACGATCGAGTGTGGCAAAGAAGTTCAGCATTCGTCTGATTTCCTACAACACATTTTGCGTTCGTGTGAAGAGCATGATTTCGCCGATGTTTCGTTGCAATTCGGAATCCGATGGCGTTGTCACGCTATCTCTATTCCGATCCCAGATAGGAGCGATCAACCCCCAGCAATACCTTGAGCGATGTCGAGACGATTCCCAAACCAATTCCAATCATAATTGCCCGCGTTCCGGCCAGATTGAAGACATTCATAATGGTGTCTTCCGTAAAGACCTCCAGACGCAGAAAGCTCAAGCTAATCGGCAAGCCATCGGTCATGACAACGCCGAGGTTGGTTCGACCGAGTAACACAATGAACGCCGTCACCAGCAGAATAATTGCTTCGACGTTCTTAGCACGAAATGCGCGGAAAGCGGCCGATGCAATGTAGAATGCGAGCATTGCGAACATTGTGGCCGACAGTGGCAGGAACATGTATTGGTAGATCCACCAGAAGGCACCACCCTCTTGCAGGTAAAATCCTGACCATGCGAAGTCGGGAAACTTATCCGATGGATTGACGCCCACCTTTCCCAGTCCGATTCCGAGAGTAATCAGAAACGCTAGCGCCGTGACCGCTGAGTAACCCCAACCGGGCCGACGGTTGGAAATCTTTTGCAGGTGCATTTTCAGCAGATTACCCGCCCCCAATACGAAGGCAAAGGCCGCCACAATATCAAACCACGTCATCACCGCTTCACCCCAGAACAGCGTGTAGGGGATGAAGTTGGCGATGATCAGCAGAAAGCCGGTGATCGATGCAATCAGCAGTGGGACGGTCCTCTTCACGGTAACAAACCCCCACTTCCCAATACGTTGTTTGTCAGAAAGGAAACGACGCTGCCAATGGTCTCATTCCCGGTCACCGAAAACAGAGTGGCGACCGCACAGCCAATGAGCAGCAAGGTGACGCCGATGACTTTGCCGACATCCTGCCCCTTCAGACTTCCCAGTTGATGTGGCTCGCCCGAGAGATAGGCCGATGCCGCAAAAAACTCTTCGCCGATGAGCGTGTAATCGCATGCTGCAACAAAGAACGGAAGTTGCGACGGCATCGCCGTGCCGGCAACTTGAATCGCACCGATGGAGTTTCCGGTTTCGGCCAGAATCAACGACTCGGCGAAGAATGCCCCCATGTAAAAACAGGCGGCCGGCTCTTCCCGAACCATGGTCCCGGTCACACTTGCCACGTAACCAAACTGCTCGTCGGTAACGTAGTAGATGTTGTCCTCGTTGTAGGCATCGGGTCGTCCCGCTGCCAGATACGACGACTCGACCGTCTCGCGGGCAGTTGCCATCACCAACGAACGACAGGTGGGGACTTCGATTCGGGCATCGTACTCGGCCGCCACCTTTGCGACGTGAGATAGAACCGTTAACCCGGCGATGGTTTGAATGTCGTTGATGTCGAGAATTCCCGGCACAAACAAACAGGGACGCCCCATCTCCGTCGCCCGTCCAATCGCTTCATCGACCGCTTCGAGGCCGGCGATCTTTCGGATTTTCAACTCGCGGCCCGAGCGAGCCACCTCGATATAGAATGTCACTGAACCACAAACGGCAAGCAAGATGATCCCGTACCAACCGCGGCTGAACACGAAGTATTCCATTTCCGGAGTGACAGCCTTGGCAGTTTCAACGGCAGTCGAGAGTTCATCGCCAGGAGCCACAGCGCGGATTTGGTATAGGTATTGCTTTCCACGTTCACAATTCTCATCGGTGAACGTTGTGCTTTGGTACGTTGGTTCCCCTTTCAGCTTCGTAAACTCAGTCTCGCTGGCTTCTTTCCGGAAGAGGTGGTAGGCGATTACGTTTCTGGGCTTCGCCTTCGCCGTGTCGTCGGGAGATAGTTCCCAACTGAGATCGACCTTCTCTCCGATATCGCCTTTGGAGTCACTCGCGACCAAATTGGCGGGCGGGCGCGGAGGATCTGCTAGCACCGAAGTTGCGGACCCAACGAGCGGTACGACCACCATGATTGCGAGGACTAGTCGTCTAACCATCGGCTGCTCCTTTTCGGTCTGTGCATTCCGCATCCTTGTCGCTCCAATTGGAAATATGCACGGCGGCCATGAGCCGTTACTCCTCTATCATTTCCACGTTCGCCCGTGGCACCACCACGTGCTCGCCCGATTCGCATTCGACTTCCAACACGCGTGCCTTCGATTCCGAATTGAGTACCGTCAATTCTGCCGGTAGACCGGCGACCTTGCCGATTTGGCCGAAGTACGGGTCACGGATGATTCGCACCGAGGCACCCACTTCCAGCAGCCCGGCAGTGTGTTCCGGTTCGACTTCCCGAGCCTTCTCTTCCTCACTTAACGGAATAACAATCTCCGGTCGCATCACGCCGGCTCGAATTTGCGTTGCGCCGTTCACTGCGGCAGCGTCACCTTCGCGCGATGAAAACAACTGAAATGTCCGCTTGGCCATCGCAATCTCGCCGAACCCTTCGGTAATTACAAGCGTGATGCCAATTTGCTCCGAGCCGGTAATTGCGACGCCCAGATCGTATCCGAGAATTTCCCGCAGATCCTGATCATCCATGCCGCCGGAAATGACCGCCGCCGCGCCGACTTCAATCGCCCGCCGAACGGCGTCGCCGGTCATGCGAGCACCGCCGACGATAACGCAATCTTTCATGTCCGGGCCGATCAATTCGGCATTCAACTCGTCGCTTTGCTGTTTGCACGCCATTCGCACGGTGCCGTACGTCTCGCCGCCAATGCCGAATATTCCCTGTACGAAGCTGACTTCGGCTTCGATGACGACGCCGGCATTGGGAATTACCTCGACGACTTCGCCGGCAAGAAATGCCTGCACCTGCACTGGCAACGGTTCGCCACGAATGATGAGTTGGCCGGTGACATTCGAGATCGATTCGACCGTGCCCGCCACCTTCGATTTGTATTCGCTCTTGAACAGTCCGAAGATTCCCTTCGTCTGCGCGAGCGGTTGCCCCACTTCGACGCGTACGCCTTCCTGGATCAACATGCATTCCGGTACGTCGGCCGGCGGCAATGACAGGGCATTCGCCAGGTTGACGGGCGAAATGTCACCCGGCATAAACGTCTCGGCCACCACGTCGCGCGCCTGCACGCGGTCGCGCACGCTCACGCGCACCTCGCCCGCAATCGGCAGCACCCGCCGCATTCGGTGCGACAACCGATTCGTGACTTTTAACCCTGGTGTATATGCTTGTGCCATAATTGCTCGACAGACGTCGCTAGTTCACAAGAGAGAATCACGAAGAAATTGCAAAATATAAATTGCAAATTAAAAAACGCAGAGTTAATAGGTGAACTGATCGGTGCCTTTGATTCGTACTTTTGCAATTTGCAATTTGCAATTGTCACTCACTTGTTTTTACCGTTACGGATACAAATCCAATTCGCGAATCCAGTTCGTCACCGCCGTGCGGCATTCGGCTGCGTTGGTTGGCGGTGCCAATGGGCGACCGCGGGCATCGAGGATGAGACCCACAGTTCCGCCTTTGACATCGGCCGTGAGCGGTTTGCCCGGGCCGGCACCCACATCAAAACCGCGCGATGGTTCCAACGTGACCGATGCTGTTTCTTCCGGCGCGAGCGGTAACAGTTTCAATTCGCCGAATGCCAACTCGTCCGACTCGTTCAGCCCACCGCCGGAAATTTGATACGAGAAACACGACTTGCCCGGTTTGCCAACGCCCTTCGGGGCGATGCATGTTCCCAGGTAGATGAGGCAATCGCGCTGGAAGACTTCGAGCGCCGCCTGTGGATGGACCTGCGATAGTACGCCCAGGTGCGGCATCATGAAAATGCTGTCTTTGGCCAGCGTGGTAATCCCATCGGGTTGGAAGGCATCGATGAGCATGGCGGCTGTTTGTTGCATTCGAGGGGCGTGTGACAGCACTCCGCCGGACGCAACCAGCAGATTGAGTTTCATGTTATCGACAATTGTCTGCCCGCCCGATTCCTGGCTGAACGTGTCGCCGACCGTGCGCTGCTGTTGCACGCCTTTAAGCGTTGTGGCGAATTCCTTGTGCTGTTGGTACGCCAGCCGCAATGCCTCGCGCGCGACCGCCTGCTCGAACACTAACGCTTCGAGTGTTTGCGGAATCGTGGTTGGCCGAATCATTTTGTTTTTGACGCGATTTCGCAATTCGCGTTCGTCCATGTCGATGTGCACCCACCGCAGGATATTGGGCATCGTTGCTTCGGCGCAAACATTCGAGATGGAGTAACTCATGCCCAAATTGGCACTCACCGTTCGGTTGAATGTGCCGTCGAACACGCTGAAGACGTCGGTGGTGGCCCCGCCAATATCAACGCCGACTGCATTGATGCCCTGCCGCTCGGCAATGGTTTGCAGAATGTTGCCGACCGCACCGGGCGTGGGCATAATGGGGGCATCGGTCCATTCGATGAGCCTGTTATACCCGGGGGCGTGGGCCATCACGTGTTCGAGGAACAGATCGTGAATGGCATCGCGGGCCGGTCCGAGGTTCTCGCGTTCCAGCACCGGCCGCAAGTTTGGCACGACGCTCAGTTCCACACTGTCGTCGAACACTGCTTCGACTAACGGCGCGGCGTCCTTGTTTCCCGCATAAATGAGCGGCATGCGGTATTCGCTACCAAATCGAGGCTGCGGTTTGGCGGGCGCGATGAGTTCGGCGATTTCAACAACCTTTGTGGCGTTGCCGCCATCGGTGCCGCCGGACACGAGAATCATGTCGGGCCGAAGTTCGCGGATGCGCTGAATCTGTTGATGCGGCAGGCGTCGATCGTTCGAGGCGATGACGTCCATTACAATCGCACCGGCACCCAAGGCCGCCCGCTTGGCGGAAGCAGCGGTCATTTCACGGACGACGCCGGCGACCATCATCTGTAATCCGCCGCCGGCGCTCGACGTGGAAATGTAGATGTCGCAGCCATCTCCATTGCTGGCCGGACGAATGATTTGGCCGTCATCGTCTATCAGTCGCCGACCCGCGAGTTCCCCCACTTCCGTGACGGCATTGGTGACGCCAATGGTCACATCGGCCGCCGGCTCTTCAACGGTCGTCGGCGCTTCGCCGCGAAACGTCTGCCGGTAATGCCCATCGACCTTTTCGATCAAAATCGCTTTGGTGGTGGTGCTACCGCAGTCAGTCGCCAAAATGACGTTTATGTTGTCCGGGTCAAGCTTCCTCATTAGGTTCAAGTAAAAAGGCAAAAGGAAAAAAAGAACGCGAGAAATGGGAACAACGCACTACTGTTCTTAACTTTTCACTTTTTCCTTTTCACTTTTTCCTTTCATTTCGTCGGCTTCCAACTCTTCGATGCGTCGGCAAAGGTAGTCGATCGACCCGCGCTGTTCGAGAAACGCCGCAAAGTGGCGATGGCCTTCAGCATCGGTAAGCGCCTCGACGAGCGGTGCGAAAAAATGCATCGCCTGCGCGCCAATGAAATTTAACGGCCGCGACATTTCCAGGAACGTCAATGCCGGAGTGGTGAGATGCCGTCGCACGATTTCAGCGCACAGCTTTTCAGCCACTTCAGCCTGCGGCGGTGTCGGTTCGGCCGGTCCAGGCGGCTCGACGGCAAATGCGTGTTTCAACCATCCCATCACGCAGCCGTCTCCTCGCGAAGATGACCCTGAATGCGACAAACGACCGCTTCGCGATTATTGCCGAATACCAGGTGTATGCCGCGAAACAGGTCGAGTGACGAACCGTTGCGGCGGGTTGAAAGGTACCCACCTTGTGCGTCGCAGAGGAATCGGCGAATCTTATCCCAGCGGTATTGTCGCCGTGTCCAAAGGGTTGAGGCGGTAACGCCTTCAGCGTCGATGAGGAATTCGCTGGGCAGAAAGAACCGCCGTAGCGCGAGGACCGGAACGGCAGCCGCGAGCAGTCCCCAGCCGAGACTTTGCATAATCGACGAAGCAAGAAACGCCATCACCAAAATAATGGCCAGCGCAAATACGGCAGCGACGATTCGTTCTCGTGCGGGGTGCACGCGCCAACGCAGCACATCGGCGGCGGTGTCCATTCGAGGTGTCGCGGTCACGAATCCGTCCTTTCAATCCATTGACGGCCTGGCTGGCGTAAAGATAGCACGCCGACCGTGGGATTGCGAGCGGGTCACGCCGCAGCGTAAACTCGCAAGCGATCAATCCAAGCGGAACAGACGCTTAGCATTTTCGGTCGTCTGATTAGCGAGTTCGTCGTCGGTGACGCCACGGACTTTTGCCAGCAGTCCGGCGGTGTGTTGGACGTGCGCCGGTTCGTTGCGGCGGATCTTGCGAACCGGCTCTGGAGAGAGATACGGGGAATCCGTTTCGACCAGCAACCGGTCGGCGGGGATCTCCTTCGCGACTGCGCGTAACGCCTCGTTTTTCTTAAAGGTCACCATGCCGGCCAGCGAAATGTGCAGCCCCAATTCGAGGCAAGCGCGAGCCGTTTCTAGTTCACCGCAAAAAGAGTGCATCACTCCGGAAAGCGTTCCCCCGGCGGCCGCTTGGCGAAGTTGTGCCACCACCTCGACCTCGGCATCGCGGCAATGCACGATGAAGGGAAGAGTGAGTTTCTTCGCCAATTCGATGTGGCGGGTGAAATAGTCAGCCTGCTTATGGATTGGCGCGTAATCCCAATACCGATCCAGGCCGGTTTCGCCGATTCCAACAACCTTGGGGGCGACCGCAAGTTTTTCGATCTCCTGCCAGTCGGTCTCGCCCAGGTCGGCGACGTAATTCGGCTGAATGCCAACGACGGCATAGACGTTGGCGTGCTGCTGGGCGAGTTCGACTGCGCGGCGACTGGTTTCGGCGGTAATGCCGATGCTGATAATCGCCGTCACGCCGGCATCAGTCGCGCGCCGAATAATCTCGTCGCGATCCGCGTCGAATGCCTGCTCATCGAGATGGGCATGCGTGTCAATCAGTTGCATCGTGCGAATCCGCTAGGCAGGACTGTCGGAAGCTTGCTTCGCGGCCATTTCCTGCAGGCGACCGAGATTCTCGCCTTCGATGGCGTGAATGTCTTCGATAAGCGCTGCGGCCTCAACGTCGTCGGCAGCATCGGTTGCCGCGCGACCAAACAGATCGACGAGTGCCTGCTGGCTTTGCACAAGCAAACCCAGCAGGTGGCTCAAGGCGAGATACTGCAGATCGGTGAACTCGGTTGGATAGGTCCCGAAGTCAATTGTTTGACGTCGGCCGTTCAGCAGGTTGACCAAGCGGGCGACACCCTGCTGTTGGCGAGCCACCATTGCATCAATCACTGAACGCTCAGTGTCATCGTCGGCCACCCACGGCCAACATTCGCCAACGTATTGCAGCAGGCAACGTGACTGCTCAATCAGCAGGTCGGCGATGAGCGAATTGTGATGAGTGTCGGCCATTGAGTCGTTTCAAACAATTCTGCCCGCTTCGCATCGGCGAACGGCAGTTTTAGAAATTGGAAATCAGCATATTCGCGACGTAGCTCGCGGTATCGCTGAGTCGATCGGGGAAGTAGGGAAAGAAACCGGTCAACAGCACCGGCAGAGTGACCATCATCACGTAAGCGCCGACCGGCAGGAAATCGAATTTGACCGGACGACTTCCCTCGGGACGCGGTGTGATGTACATCGCATTGAGGACCCGCAGGTAATAGATGAGACTGAAGACCGTGTTCAATCCGCCAATGGCGAGGACAACCCACATAAACGGGTTGGCGTAGCCCGCATCGACGAGCGATTTGAAGATCATCAGCTTGGCAAAGAACCCCCCGAAGGGCGGCATGCCGACAAGGCTGAACAGACAGAAAGCCATGCCGATTCCCAATAGGGGAGCCTGCCAGCCTAAACCGGCATAGTCCTTTATTTCTTCGCTGAGAATCTGGTTGCGAATGAATGCCACAATGGCGAATGCGCCGAGATTCATGAAGAGGTAAACCGTCAGGTAGTAAATCAACCCTTCCAGTGCGCCGGCCGCCTTCAGTTTTGCGTCGTCCACATCGGAATTGACAAGCACCATCATGGCGGCAACGGCCATCAGCATATAGCCGGCGTGGGCGATGGTTGAATAGGCGAGGAGCCGCTTGATGTTTGTCTGCGAGTAGGCAGCCAGGTTGCCAAATGTAGCGGTAATAGCCGCGACCACTCCCAACCCGGCACCAAGATACAAGTAGACGTGCTCGGAAAGCGCACCGGAATCTTTTCCAACCAACGCGAGACAAAACCGGACCAGCAAAGCAAATGCGGCGGCTTTCGATGCGACGGAGAGAAAACCTGCCACTTCAGCCGGTGCCCCTTCGAACGCATCGGGACACCAGAAATGGAACGGCACCAGCGACAGCTTAAAGGCAATACCGACAGAAATGAGAAGTGATGCTAACACAACGGTTCGCAGCATGGCATTCGAGCGAACACTGAGGTCGGCACCATCGGCTTCCGGCGAAAGCAGCCAATGCATCCGCTCGGCGATCAACGACATATCGGTCGTTCCCAACATGCCTGCCATCAGGCTGATGCCGTACAACATCACCCCGGCAATGCCGGCACCGTAGACCACATATTTGAGTGCTGCTTCACTGGAGAGCTTGCGGCCTTTGAGGAAGCCGACCATCACATAACTTGGCACACTCGTCATTTCGATGCCGAGAAACAGTATCAGCAGATTGTTCGCGCTGACCATTAACATCATGCCAATGGTGGCACCAAGCAGCAGCGTGTAGAAATCGGGGCCGTCTTCGTTGTCGGGGATACCGCTGATGACCGTCAGCGCGATCACCAGCACCAGGAACAACAGCAGCAACAGCCGGAAGAAAACGCCGAAATGGTCGTAGACCAATAGCCCGGTAAAGAGGTATTCGGTCGCTCCACCTTGCTTCATGTCATGGAATTGGAGCATGGCCAAAAAGAACGCGGCCATTGCACCCACTAGCGCCACCCAATAGGTTGGCAGCCAACGATCAAGACTCACCAATCGCACCAGCAGGAGGCCGACAATTGTGACACAGAGCGCAAGCTCCGGGGAAAAGTGTCCCAGTGAATGCCCCACCGTATCTGCGATGAGTTTTTCTAGTATCGCGTCGAAGTTCATGTTGCTTTAATTCAGTCCAGGCAGGATGCAGGAGTAATTTTTGTATTTGGTTGAAGTTGAAGATGGTCAGAAACCCGGTTTTTTCAAAAAACCGGGTTTCTCGCTCTAACGCATGACCGTGGATGCCTTTTCGATAGCCCGGCTGACTTCTTGATATCCTTGATCAAGATTATCGACCAACAATTCCATCGATCCTCGCATGAGGCCGAACATTGATTCCGGATACACACCCAGAACAATGGCGAAAACGAGTAACACAACGGCAATGGAGGCTTCGCGACCATTCATTGGCGTGATGTCTTCCTTGTGCGGTCCCTTGTATTCCGGCCCAAGGAAGACGCGCTGGATCGCCCACAGAATGTAACCTGCTGTTAGAATAACACCCGCCGCGGCGACGATCGCCAGCGGTGGTGAGAAGTTCCAAGTGCTCAAAACGACGAAGACTTCGCCGATGAACCCGCACAAGCCGGGCAGTCCCAGGCCTGCGAAGAAGATTCCAACCGCCAAGCCGCTGTAGAACGGCATCAAGCCCATCAGTCCGCCAAACTGGTTCAAATCGCGGTGATGCACGCGGTCGTAAATCACGCCGACCATAAAGAACATGCCGGCCGATGAAACACCGTGAGCCAGCATCTGGAACATGGCACCGTTCATACCCATCAGCCAGTATTCTTTGCCGACGGCTGCGGACCCTGTCGATTCTCCGATCTTCCAGACGGCGATGCCGAGCAGGACATAGCCCATGTGGCTGACGGAACTGTAGGCAACCAGTCGTTTGAAGTCGGTCTGCGCCATCGCGGCGAATGCACCGTAGATAATGCTGAACGCTCCGATTAGGGCCAACACCCAAGCTGCATATTGAGCACCCACCGGACAAAGCGGGAAGGCAATGCGAAGGATGCCGTAGCCGCCCATTTTTAATAGGACGCCGGCCAGAATCATACTGATGGGAGTTGGTGCTTCGACGTGGGCGTCGGGCAGCCAGGTGTGGAACGGGAACGAGGGAATCTTGATCGCAAAGCCGATAAACAACAGGATAAACGCAGCAATTTGAATGCTCTGGCTGAACCCCAAACCCTCTTCCAGGCCCTGGCCCACTCGCGCCAGAAACTGCAGATCGAAACTCTGGCCCGAGTTGTAATAGACCATCAGCATGGCGATCAGCATCAGCACACTGCCGACCAGCGTGTAGAGGAAGAACTTGATCGCCGCATATTCCTTCCGCGGACCGCCCCAGATGCCGATGAGGAAATACATCGGCAGCAGCATCACTTCCCAGAATACGTAGAACAGGAAGAAATCGAGCGAGAGAAACACGCCCAGCATGCCCGATTCCAACAGCAGAAACAGAATCAGGAAGCCGCGCACATGCTTCTTAATATTCCACGCAGCGAGCAGAGAGAGCAGGCTGATAAAACTGGTCAGCAATACCAACGGCACACTGATGCCGTCGTACCCCAAGGTGTAATTAATATTCCACTGGCCAATCCACTCGTGGACAACACCGCGTTGCACCTCGGACTCATCGTAGACCTTGCTACCGGAAACAATTTGCCCGGCCGTGAGTTTCACGCCGTCGAGGACTTCGCCTTCAGCGGCCACGTGATAGGTTTCGAGCCGCTCATATTCCGGTTCCGGTTCCTCGGCACTAACTTCGTTGACCTGGATTCGCACGGGCTGAATACCCGGATCGTCGCGGTCGAATTCGCCCAACAAGAACAGCGTGAGTACGAACGTAATGGCGGTGAAGACCAATGCGCAATAGCGCATCGACTCTTCCGCCTTGCGGTCAAACAACCACAGCGCCAACGCCCCAAATGTCGGGGTGAAAATTATCAGCGAGAGCAGCAATGTTGACGAATCCATGATTGATACTTGTCTCTGAAAACGATTTTGGGCGTCATCGGGGGGCTTTCGCTCCCCGCTTGCCATTCAAACTATGCTGGGAACATGACAAACAACAACACAAACAGCGCCAGCACACCCAACGCGATAAACATAACATACTGTCGAATTAAACCGGTCTGCACGTGCCGAAGCGACCGTCCGCCCTTAAAGACAACTTTGGCAATCCAGTTGACCAGACCGTCGATGACATTTTCATCGAACTTTCGATCCCAACGGGAAACATCAACCGTTTTTCGGCTGAGCCAATGTAGCAAGCCGTCGATGTAGCTGCGATCAAACCCGGTACACCAGCGGGCAATCACATGGACCGGTTTGATGAACATCACTTCGTACAAGTCGTCGAACCGCCACTTCTCTACGAGAAATGTGTGAACGCCGGAAAAGTTCCGTTTGATGTCGGCCGGATCGATAATACGAATGCCATACAGCAAGTAGGCGAAAACGGCTCCAGAGACGGCTGCAATCAGTGCATACCAGCCAGCCTGTCCATGGACGGCATGCACGTCGCGTCGACTCGGCATGGTGATTGCCGTCGCTCCTTCTGCCGCGACCGAAACCACGCCGCCATCGACGTGAAATGGTTCGCTGCCCTGCAACAATCCATACAGCGGACCACGTTCTCCGCCGACAGCCACAAAGATGGCGAAGAACGACAGCACGATCAGGGGGATGGTCATCACCCAGGGAGATTCGCGTGCGTGGTCGTACACCTTTTGATCGCGCGGCGTTCCGGCGAACGTGTAGAACCACAAGCGGAACATGTAGAACGCCGTGATGCCCGCCGTTATCAGCGGAACGAAGAACAACAGAAAATGGATCTGGTTGGCATTCATGAAGGCCAGCGAAGAGGCAACGATTGCATCTTTTGAGTGATAACCTGAGAACGCGATTTTCGCTCCAAAGATCGAAAACGGAATCGCCAACCCGCAAATGGCAATCACCCCAACCAGCATGGTGAAGGCGGTCACCGGCATCTTTCGCCACAGGCCGCCCATACGGGGCATTTCCTGTTCGTGATGGCAGCCAACAATCACACTGCCCGATGCAAGGAACATCAACGACTTGAAAAATGCATGTGTGATGAGATGGAACAGGCCGGCCGCCCAACCGCCAACGCCAATACCCAGCATCATGTAACCCAACTGGCTGATGGTGGAATAGGCCAGCACGCGTTTGATGTCGGTCGCAACAATGGCAATTGTCGCGGCAACAAACAGTGTGATGCAGCCAATGTAGGCGATGACCAATAACACTTCGGGAGCGAACATCGGATAAAACCGCCCGGCGAGATAAACGCCGGCGGCGACCATCGTCGCCGAGTGGACCAACGCGGAAACCGGTGTCGGTCCTTCCATCGCGTCGGGCAACCATGTTTGAAGTGGGAATTGTGCGCTCTTGCCGATACAGCCGGCGAAAACGCCGACGCCGGCGACGATTAACAACCAATACGGAATTGACTTTTCGGTCTTACTGACCGGGTCGGCAATCCGCGTTCCCTTTTTGTCCTGGTGGAGGAAGACAACCGAGCGGGCGTCATCGACGTCCAACTGCATCGTGTGCGCGTGGTGTTCTCCGACGGCGTGTTCTCCGACGGCGTGCGACCCGTCGGCTTTTTCTTCGCCGTTGTGACGCGCCTCGTCCTCGGGATGCTCGTTCTCTTTTTCGTCCTTTTCGACTTTTCCGTGTTTTTCAGCAGGGTGTTCGTCTTGGTGCGGGTCGTCGGTTTCAACGCGGCTGATCATTGTGAACAGGCCCGGAACCGGCTTGGTATCGATTTCGTGGTCGAAGAAACGGAACGTACCGAAACTGGTCCAGATGACCATCAGACCGATAATGAATCCGAAGTCGCCCACGCGGTTGACGATGAACGCCTTGTTGGCCGCATTCGAGGCCGACTTGCGTTCGACGTAGAAACCGATGAGCAGGTAACTGCAAATTCCGACCAGTTCCCAGAAGATGAACACCTGAAAGATGTTACCAGCGAGAACCAGACCGAGCATCGAAAAACAGAACAGCGACATGAACGAAAAGAAGCGGTAGAACCGGCCGGGGCGGTGAAAATGACCGCCGTCGGAAAGGTGGACTTCGTGATCGACGTGGTCGTCGGTCAGTTCGTCGCCCATGTATCCGAGCGCGAAGACGTGAATGCAGGTGGCAATTAATGTCACCATAGTGAACATCAACAATGTCAAGCTGTCGATGTAGTAGTCGAGGGAAAGGACCAAGGGGCCGAATTCGCCGAGCAAGTAGAACGTGCCCGGTATTTCCTCCATCACCACGCCGTGGTTATCCGGATCGAACAGCACCTTCCAATCGATGCCAAGATACAGAGCCACCGTGCTCAGCACGAACCCCGTGCCGATGCAGGCAACCGCCATGAGGGCGGCGGCTTTGCTTTTGCGGCTCTTCTGCCAATAGCCGCCAAAGACTTCAATCACGAAGCCCAACAGCGGCAACAGCCAGGCTGCCGTCAGAAGATTGGCGATTAGATCGTCGTTGGTCATGTCTTATTCAGTATCGAATTGAGCCTACCGCAAAGACACGGCAAGGCGACGTCGATGCGCCGTTCAATTTGCGTTTGCGAGTCTAACGATCCCCAGTGATTCACCAGAGATTCAGACAATCACTAACCAGCCAATTCATCGCCGCGATCGACGTCGATTGTTAGATGATTGTTATAAAAGTTCAGTGCAATCGCCAATGCGACGGCCGCCTCTGCGGCAGCCAACACAATGACAAACAAGGAGACGATCTGTCCGTCGAGTCCAAGGACCGTGTAGCGGGAGAAGGCAACAAAGTTAATGTTGGCACCGTTGAGTACCAACTCCACTCCCATCAGTATGCCGATGGCGTTTCGTTTGGTCGCCATGCAAATGACGCCGCAAACAAACAGCACCGCGCCGACGACCAGATAATGATTGAGTCCGATATCCATGTTGAACCGCTTGTTTTCGTTCGATTTGAGAGAAACTATGTTGTACTCTCAACATCTGTATTTGCACCGGCTCGGCGTTTTGCCCGAGCCAGGTAACCTGCACCAATTAATACGACGAGCAGATGCACCGAGACAATTTCAAAAGGCAACAGGTAGCCCGTACTGAGATTCTTGGCATCTTTCCTGTCGGGGTCGGTGTCTTCCAGGCTCACCCCCAACAGTTTCAGGCCGATGGGACGGGCCGTATTTCCTGAGGATGGGGTTGACGTGTTGTAGCCTGCTGCAGGTTCTGGTGGATAATCGTCTGGATCACTACCAGTCAAGCTCACGTGTGCTTGCTTCCAGTCAACTGCCGTCACTGTGCCGATCAACAGAAACAACACCAGCACCCCCACTCCGCCGGCAATCACCATATCGCCGGGCGACGTCTTGATTTTCACATAGGGGCCGCTGGCGGTGAGCATCACTCCGAAAATGAGCAACACCACCGTTCCGCCCACGTAGATCATCAGTTGGGTGGCACCGACGAAATCCGCGTGCAGCATGAAGTAAATCGCAGCGACCGATCCGAGCGCGACGACCAGCCAGAAGGCCATTCGCACGATGTTTTGGCTGACTACCACCGCGATTGCGCCGCCACACGTGGTGAGTGCCAACAACCAGAAAAAGAACTGTTCAGAGAACTGTTCGCCAGTCATCTGGATCCCTCACTTCCCAGAGGTGCCGATGCGACCGCAGGAGCCAGTTCTACAGCGGGCCGTTCCTCGTTGGCGCCACTCACGGAAGAATCCGCGTCTTCACGAGATTTCTTAGCGTCATCATGTTCCGACTGAGCGTCATCCTTCATGCGTTCGATCCGATTTTGAATCGGTTCAGAAAAGACAGTCGATCGTTGAGTAAACTTCAACAATCCGATCGGCCACAAGGTCGCCCCTAAGAAGAGGACGCAACTGATTGGGATCAAGTATTTCAGGCAGGTCATCATCACCTGGTCGATTCGCAGTCGCGGCAGCGTCCAGCGAATCCAGATTTGCACAAAGACCAGCAGTGACGCCTTCGTGACGAACACAACCATCCCGACCAGGTTAGCCAGAAAACTTGGTATGTAGATTCCAGTCTCGAGAACACCGCGATAACGAGCAATCGCCAGTGATTCATCAATAAACCCGATTCCCGTGTTCCAGCCGCCGAGAAACAGAATGCTAGCCAAGCCGCTGACGACGAACATGGCGGCGTACTCAGCCATAAAGAAGTACGACCATCGCATGCCGCTGTATTCGGTGTGGAATCCACCGACAAGTTCACTTTCCGCCTCGGCGAGATCGAACGGTGCCCGTTTGCAGCCGGCCGTCGCGACGGTGAAGTAAACGAAGAAAGCAATAAACGTAAACGGATTATTGAACATCAGCCAGCCGTCGAGGAAGTATTGGCTGGTCTGCATCTCGGCAATCTCGACGAGATTCAACGAGCCAACCGTCACGATGGGTACCAAGGCCGTAATTGCCAGCGGAATTTCGTAACTGACCATTTGGGCCGCTTCACGCATGCCGCCGAACAGCGACCATTTCGATCCGCTGGAATAGCCGGCCAGAATGATCCCCAGCACTTCCAAAGAGAGGATGGCGACGAGCAAGAACAGGCCGATGTCGGACGCCACCGCGACCCAACCGCCGCTAAACGGCAGCAGCATGAACGTGCCGAACGCGGCGATGCAGGCAATGTAAGGTGCCATGCGGAACAGCATGCTGTCGGCCGCAGCCGGGACGAGGTCTTCCTTCTGGATCAACTTGCCGCCATCGGCCAGACCTTGCAGCCAGCCAAAGCGACCACCGACTCGCGTCGGCCCCAAGCGATCTTGGATTCGTCCGGAGACTTTGCGTTCCAGCCAAATGAAAATCAGCGGTGCCAACGCAAAAACGTTGATGAGAATGAACGCATGAATAAACGCCGCAAGGCCGAAGCCCCACGATTCGCCCAAGCGTTTTGCAAGAAATTCGCCCAATGAATTGGCGGCGAAGAGTGCCGACATGTCGGTTCGTCCGTCGTCAGAACGGTTATCGGTTAGTCTCGGTGAAAATCAGGAACCGCTTTGGAACGCTGTGGCTCCAAGTCGTCTCCCAGCAATCAGAAACAACGGTTCGTCTGCGGAAAACCGCCCGCAATCGGCGTGAACTATGGCACAACAGCAAGCCGTATTCAAGTGACCGGTGCGGCAATTTTTACGCGATACGGCAAACGCGTGAGGACGAGTGGGAAATTGCCATCATTTTGGATTTCCTGTCGCGGATTTCAGCCGTCTTGATTCAGGAAATTCTCAAAAAACGGAATTGCTCCTCATTGGCATTTCGGTCCCACGGGCCGCGGCCCACGGGCCGCGGCCCGTGGGCTTTGAGGCGCGGCATTCACAGTTTGAGTCTGGGTGAATACGACTATTCGCCTAAGCCATTCAGGTGGAAATGTGCGTTCATTGTCACCAGAGAGGTTTCGCCGTTGTGATGACGGATAATGTTCACGCCGGTGTTACTTTGTGAAAGTCGCCGTGCCTGCCGCATGTCGAGGCCGAGCAGATTCCCCAGGTAAGCGCGATTGACGACATTATGCGCGACGACGGCTATTGTCTCACCGGCGTGCTTTGCGAGCAGTTCACTCAGCACCGGCTCGACGCGGCGCAAGACATCGCCGTACGATTCGCCACCGAGGTAGGGATTCTCACCGGGCGCATTCATGAACGCGTGGTACTCGTCCGGATTGGCACGCTCGATGCTGCCCCAGTCCTTTCCCTCCCACTCTCCGACATCGCATTCGTGCAAACCGGCGGCTGTCTGGACGTCGATATCGTGACGCTCGGCGATGATGCCCGCCGTCTCAACCGCCCTCTGCATAGGGGATGAATAGATTCGTTGCAGCGGATGGCTGCTGAGGAAGTCGGCCGCAGCCAGCGCCTGTTGTCGGCCCGTCTCACTCAGGCCGTGATTGATGCCGCATCCCTGCAGAATGTACGGCCGTTGTTCGTTCGCATCGGTCGCGCCGTGGCGGACGAGGTACAGGTATGTGGCGTCATCGGAGGGTGATGTCATATTCGCGAAAACCATCGTGCAAAGAAGCGGCTGCCAAATGCGTGATCGCACGATAGTCCGTCATCACCGTTTTGCCAACAGTGCGGCGATCCGTAACGCTTCCAGCATGCCATCGGCCGATGCGCGGCCCTGCCAGGCGATGTCGAAGGCCGTACCGTGACTCGGGCTGGTTCGCACGATCGGCAGTCCCAGCGTAATATTCACCGCTCGGTCGAAGCCAATTAACTTCAGCGCGATATGTCCTTGATCGTGATACATGGCCGCCACGCCATCGAATTCACCGGCGACTGCGCGGCAGAACAGCGTATCGGCCGGCAACGGTCCCGTGACGTCGATGCCCGCTGCCCGCTGCGAAGCAACGGCCGGCGCAATCAACCGCCTTTCTTCGTCGCCGAACAGTCCGTCTTCACCCGCATGCGGATTGAGCGCACAGACGCCGATCCGAGGGGCCGTGCAACCAACGTTACGCAGAAAACTGTCGATGAGGGCTACCTTCTCTTCAACAGCCGGCGTATCGAGCAATTGGGGGACACTGGCGATGGACGTATGCAGTGTGACGTGCGCAACGCCGAGTCCGAATGGCGAGCGGACGATCTCACCGGCCGGCAGATAGAGCATCATGGCAAACTTGGAGACGCCACACGCTTCGGCGAGGATCTCGGTATGCCCGGGGTAATTGTGGCCTGCCAATTGCAAGGCGGCTTTGTTCAGCGGCGCGGTTGTGACGGCGTCCACCTCGCCGTTGAGTGCAGCGTGTGTCGCGGCGATCAGATATTCGAAAGCGGCCTGACCGGCGGCAACGTTGAGTTTTCCGGGCTGAACGAGCGCGGCATCGTCACCCGCTGGATTCCAGCAGGCCAATTCGTTTTCTGTGATTTGCTTGCCGGCGGAGAGAGAATCGACTTCAACAACTTTCAGATCACAGCCGACCAATGCGATGGCTCGCCGCACGACCTCCGGATGTCCCACGACAATCGGTCGGCATGACTTCGGCAGCCGTGCATCGCAACAGGCGCGCACAACGACTTCCGGCCCGATGCCAGCAACGTCACCCAGTGTGACGGCAATGACCGACTGCTCCGTCACTCAGAAATCTCCTGCTTCGTCCAATGGGGCGTGGGGCTCAACACACGACCGATTCGTAACATTCGGCGTCGGCCAACGATACACCACGGCTGTCTTTTTCCGATAGCAGCGGCGGAGTATCCAGCGGCCAGGCGATGCCTAACTGTGTGTCGCTCCAAAGCAGCGTGCGCTCGTGTTGCGGGGAATACAGGTCGCTGCACTTATACCACAATTCGGCCGTTTCGCTCAAAACGTAAAAGCCGTGAGCAAATCCCGGCGGAACGTAAAGTTGACGCATGCTCTCGCTGCTAAGTCTCACACCCGTCCATTGCCCGAAGGCGGGCGAGTCGCGTCGCAGATCGACGGCGACGTCAAAGATTTCTCCGTGCAGTACCTGGACCAGTTTTCCCTGCGGGTGTTCGATTTGATAGTGCAGACCGCGAAGCGTTCCCCGCGACGAGCGAGAGATGTTGTCCTGCTTGAACTCGATGTCAATTCCCACCTCGGCATAGCGGTCTTTGTGGTAGGTTTCCGCAAAACAGCCGCGGGAGTCGTCAAACACGTCGAGTTTCACGACAAGTACGCCCGGCAAATTGGTCTCACTGACTTTCATCCCGTTCCTTTCTCAGGTTGTTGTCGGCATTGGTTCTGCGAATCACAGATCGACTGGAACCTTCCGACCGCTGCGAGCGTCACTCGCAGCATACCGTTCAATTGGCAATGGCGACAGCCGTCAGCTCAAACGGTTTTCGATCGCAAACGGCGGAAAATGGGGCGAGGCCATTCTAGCGTTCGCCTTGCATTTGGTGATGCGATTGTGGTATTCATTCGGTTAGTGATGAAGATTCCATTTACATTTAAGAAGTTGCATCCTGCCCAAACCGCAGAAATGTAGATACAGTGCTGATTCTTCACTCATCCATCCAAAGTTTTCCTGCCCGATAGCAGTCGCGGCTCAATACTTTTGCGGCTTAGCGCGATTTAAAGACGCAACCAGTTGAATCCCACGAACTTGGTGATTGCGGCGAACCCTTTATTGAGATAGTGCGGTTTAAGTAAGCGTGCCGGTTTGCACAGAGTTGGATGATTTGGGCGACCCGCCGGTTGAAAATGATTGTCGTTGTCGAGTGAAGCCAACCAGATTTGCTCTTCACAGGCGACCAACAATAAGGCGCGAATGATGAAATCTTACCGACTTCTCCAACTTGGCTGCTGTTGCTTGTTAGCCGTGATGGTTGGCTGCGGTGGCACGGAAGTCGTTAACGTTGATCCCTCAGCTACAGAATCGTCGGACGGCCGATCGTATTCAGGCAGCGGTGCCGGTAGAACCGAAACCGGTGACAGCAGAAGCGGAGCCGACCGTCCGGCCGGGACGGCGCAATCGAATTCCAGGGCTGTCGCCGCCGGACCCGGACCGATGATTCCCGCTGATTCTTCGTCTCCGACAGATACCGGCGCTTCAACGCCGATGGACTTTCCGCCGGACACGCCGGAAATCGATCCGGTTCCGCCCCCTTCGGATTACCGCGTCCGGTTGTCTGATGGTCGTACGATCGATATTAGGGACTTGCTGGAAACCCAGGTCAGGGAGTTTGAGGAACGGCTGGCGTTGATTGCCAAGGGGAAGAATATGATTCGCACATATTACACCAGCGAAGCGGGGCCTGCCGCCAACGGAGGCGGGCCACTCCCGCCCGACGTGTCGAATCCCCCGCCGGGCGTCCCCATGAATCCCCCATCGACCCGTGGAGGCTACACAGCCCCCGGCATAGCACCGACAACGCCACAGCGGCCACCGACCGGCAGGTATAAGCCTCAGCCAAATCCCCCTTTCCAACCGCAGCGAACGCTCCCTTATCGACCACAGCCTTCTTCACCCTCCGGCGTCCGCACGCCGTTTCGACCACGGACGACCGGTCGGCGTGTCTTCAGTCCATCGCCCAGTCAACCGAGAAGTTCTGCGGTTGCACCACCGCCGAACTTTGATACGTCTCTTCCCTTCATGAACATCGGCCGAATTGCCTCGACAATGCGCGGTCCGACGGCAGCCTATTACCGTAACCACAGGCCGATGATTTATGTCAGTTACAATCGCGATAGCAAAAGACACGATACGCTCATCAGTTGGGATGAAGCAGGGCGGCCATTGGTCATCGACCAGTATTCCAACGGGCGGCGCAACGGTTTGCGCGTTCTGTTTCGCCCACGCAGCGACAACGATCCCACTGGAGTGGTCGTGCTGGTGCAGGAATGGCGCGCCAGAAAACTGGCGGCAACCCACATTGTTGCCGAAGATGGAACGGCCGAGACGATTGCCCCGGCAGACATTCCGCCGTCAGAGACAAACGACCAACTCATCGATCGTGTGGCCGAGTTGGATCAGTTTGACGAAACGCTCCACGACAATGAGAAGGAACTTCGGATGGCGTTGACTGCACTCAATCGTGAGCAGATCCGAATGGCCAAGGCGGCCAAGACCACGGCGCGACGGCAGCAGCAAGCGCTGGCCGCACAGGCCCAACAGCGAATTCTCCAAAAATTGGTCTCAGGCATCCAAGCCCCCGGCAGCTGGCGCCGCTGATGCGGCAATTGGCTAGCTTCCTTGCCCTACGTCGACCGGCGCTGTCGTAGCTGTACGGTGTGCGCTCGGCTTCGGGGTTGATCAGATGATCGATTTGGCCGTTGGCGCACGTGGTGACGGCGGGATTGGTCATCGTCGTAGGTTGTGGCGCTGCAATTGCCAAGCGGATTGATCTCGGCCAAGGGGAGTGGAAACAAAAAGCCCGATTCCCTTGCGGGGGGAACCGGGCTTGCGGCGATCTGGGTCGATCACACTTTTGCATGCTTTGTATTTAATGCATCAACAGCACCAGTCCCCAGATTGTTGCCGCTTCGACCAGTGCGCCGTTCAGGCGGATTGGCAGGCGGTGATAGCGGAACGGGATGTCGCTGCCGGGACGGTAATGGCCCAGGGTGTAGGTGGCTTTCTGCGGTGGATTGACGACTGCAATGTACGGCAGCAGCGGCATCGTCCCGAAGAAGTGGGCCGCCGAAACGACCGGCTGAACTAAGCCGAAGGAGTTGCCATAACGCTCGAGATTTGTTTCCTCGAAGTAGACGGGGCGGTGTGAGAGTGCAGCCGCTTCCCAGTAATACGAGTAAGACATCCAGCCGCGACCGGTCCCCATCGACTGCCGAATGGTCTCGTCTTCATAACCGGCGGCAATTCGGGCTGCGCGAAAAGCGTTGGCGGTTCTTGGATCGTCTTCCGGCATCGGCTGCCGCATTCCCTCGTCGTCGTACGGAATCGCATTGGAATAGTTGAGGAGCGACTGACCGGAGATGTCGAAGATGCCGAGACGCGTTCGATCCGGTGTTGAAGGCGGGGCCTCGTTATCTGTGTTGGGAACCGGCTGCAACATCGCCACTCTGGTGCGACGAATCACTTCGTCTTCTCTCTTGTCCAGGTCGAGTGGCAGAAGTCGTGGCTGCGACGTAGCCGACGCGACTGATTGCGATACTGTCGGGTGTAACGGTGTTGGCGGCACGGGCGCATCCACAATCGAATTGTTACGCACCCAGACAACAGCCGGTGTGGATTGCGTTGCTGGTTTCTTCTTCGTGCTCGCCACAGGTTCGGGTTGAACGGGCAGTCGGGGAGGGAAGGGGAGTGCTTGAGTTGTTTTCGGTTCACTCATTCCCGACTTGGAACCAGCAACTCGTCGCGGCGAATCATCTTGTTGTGGCGGTGTGCTGCGCGTCGTTTGCGCCAAGCGGGGCGAAACGGTTGCCGGGTCGATCCGTAATCCGCTGAGGGTCAGGCGTGCGGCTTGCCGGACTTGCTCGTCTCGGTCCTCAATTGCGTGGCTGAGTGGTCGTTTGACTCGGCCGATGTGTCGAGCGGAAACACTGCCCAACGCGAAGGCTGCTTGCGAGCGAATGCTCGAATCCGTATCGGAAAGCGCGGCGGTCATCACATCGACGGCGGCGATATCGCTGGGATCGATTCTGGTAATCGCCTCGGCGACCTGCAGTTGATCGATGCCGCGGCGCGTCTTCAGCAAGCGACGAAGTTCCGGCAACAGCGGGTCAGCGTTCGGGACGATTCTGCCCAACATGTACGCCGTGACCGAGAGAAACCCCGGTTTTTTCGTTTGCAGATATCCTTCGAGCGTCAGTCGCGCGGCGGTTCGTACGCTTTCGTCGTCGTCGTTCAGACTGGAAGCCAAACGTGGGATGACGCGGCCCACCCAACGCACATCGACTGAACTCAATGCGAAGGCTGCCTGGCTGCGGACTTCGGGACTGGAATCGTCGAAGGCCGCAAGGAGAATGTCACCGGCGGATTGATCGGTCGGATCGATCCTGGTGATGGCTTCGGCCAGTTGCAAGCGGTCGAATCCGTCGCTTTGCTGCAGATGGCTATGAAGTTCCGGTAGTAGAGGCGCCGCCTCTTTTCCCTGTGTTCCCAACACGTAGGCGGTCAGCCCGGTCACTCCCGGTTCGGTCGAGTCGAGATATCCGGCCAGCGTCAAACGTGCCGCGCTTCGCACCATTTCTTCGTCATCTTCCAGCCGGAATGCCAGATGGGGAATGACACGTGCGACTTGCTGCACGTCGGTCGCACTCAATGCAAAGGCCGCCTGACTCCGCACATCGGGGTTGGCGTCGTCGAGCGCGGCGGTGAGAACATTGACCGCCGGCTTGTCTGTCGGATCGATCTTGGCAATCGCCTCGGCCAGGTGAAGTCGGAGCATGCCGTCGCTGGCGGCCATCTCTCGACGCAACGCGCCGAGTGCCGGCAGAGCGTGGGATTTCATACTTCCCAACACATAGGCGGCCAACGTTGCCAGGTTTTCATCTTTTTCGTCGAGCAGCGGGACCAGCGTCTTGATTGCGGTGGAACTCCGTTGGCCGACTTCCCACACGGCCCACGCAGCTGTTGCGCGGACCACGGCCGACTCGTCGTTGAGTCGCCGTTCGATCAACGGCAGAACGGGTCGTGCGTCTGCACCCAACCATGCCAGTCGGGCTGCCCCGTCTTTCCGCTCGGCTGCATCGTCACTTTGCATCAGCTTGACCAGCCGCATGAGCTTATCGGTTCTGGCCTCGCGTTTTTCCTGTTTGACAGCGAACGCGGTGCGCTTCAATTGGTCCACTGTCAGCTTTGCGGCCTCCTGAACACGCGGGTCAACGTCTTTCCGCAGTGGCGACAGCGCATGGATGATTTCTTTGGAACGCGTGTCGGCAGCCGCTGAAAGCGCATATGCGGCCTGGCAGCGAACGTCCGCCGTGGGATCTTTCAGAGCGGCGACCAATGCGTCGAACGCCGGCGCGTCGCTGCTGTCGATTTGAACAATTGCCTCGGCGACATTGACCTGAAACAAACCGGAACTTGTCTCCAGGACGCGATGCAGGTCGGGAAGACCTCGCTTGGCTTCGGTGCCGATTGTTCCCAACGCATGGGCGGCCAGCGTGCGAACTGTGGGGTCTCCGGCTTGCAGCAATTCCACCAGGACGGGAACGACGGTGCCGGGCTGGTGGGCGATTTGCCAAATGGCAGCGGTGACTGCAATACGAACAACGGGTGATTCATCGTTGAGACCCTGGTAGAGCGCCGGCAATGATCGCTTTGCTTTGGGGCCGTTCCAGCCGAGTTCCGTCGCAGCAGTCCGGCGGACTTCCACGTCGGGCGAATCGAGTCGTTTCAGCAATTCGTCAATTTTCAAATCGACGGCCGACTTCGGCTCCGGCGGCTTGGTTTTTGCGATTTCTTCTGCAAGCGGTGGTGGACTTTGCTTGATTACAGGGGGAGCGGTCGGACGTTTCGAGACTTTTGCAGAATCTCGGCGAGCCGGGTCGAGTGCGATTTCGGGCGGCATCGCGGTGTTGGCTCCCGGTTTCGCGGTGTTGGCTCCCGGTTTCGCGGTGTTGATTCCCGGTCTTAGTGGAAACATTCGGTACGTGGGAATTGTTCCCGGGATCGTCGGACGATTCTGCTGCGGACGTCTGCGATACGCTGCGGGTGGGCGCCGCGATGTCGCTTCGGTGACCGTCGGCTTGGGTTTCACTGCACGCAGAATATCCTGAAGTCGCGGCAGTCGCCTTGGTTTGGTCGATGGTTGTCGCTGCGTCCTGCCACTTGTTGCGGGGCTAACGACGGGTAACCGTTCCTCGGCGCAGACGATGGAACCGGAAACGTCGGCAAACAGCATGGGCATGCCGACAGCGGCAATCGCCATCAGGCGGGCGACGCCAGTGAGGTTCACAGATTCGCCGACGACGTGATCGCTGGCTGCATCGCGACGATCAACCTGACTGGCGATTTGTTGGGCGTTCTGGTTCAACACGGTGTGTCCCTCGCTGCAACCGCAGAGTAGAAGTGGAAGCGGCCGACGGCTGATGTGAAACGAGCAAATTTGATTTGTTGGTCGGGACGGGTGCGAACCCAACGTCCCTGTGTTCATGCCGTACAAGAACGGCTCTGTTCGACAGGTTTCGACATCGGATGATCGGAATATTCATCATTCTAGAAACGATCGAATTAGTCTCAGTGAATGACCGGGGCTTCGTGATCCGAATACTTTGCGCAGATTGCCCATTTGCCTTCACAAATTAAACCAGCCGGTAGCGCAAGCAAGGGTTTGAGCTTCCGTCTTGTCCCAATCTCCCCCGGGCCGTGCAGAGGTCCGGTTCCCGACTCAAGCAGCCATCCAGTCGAGCCGCTATTGCCTCCCGGAATTGGGAGTGTAAACTGAAGAGTGTTGCACGTGTCTTGTGCGGAACTGTCTCGACAGTCACTCAACAAGGCATTGAATTCGTTCCCTCTCAGATAATATTCGATCACACATATGGATCATGCGACGATTGCAATCCTGATGTTGTTTGCCGGGCTGGCGTTGATTATCGCTGAGTTTTTCATTCCGTCCGGCGGCATGATCGCCATTCTGGCGGCGATTTGTCTGTCGATCTCAGTTTGGGCGGCCTACGAGGCCTGGTGGGAGACGGCCCGCAGCATCTGGTGGTCGTATCTGGTCACGGTGGCGATATTGATTCCAGCATCGATTGGCGGAGCATTGTTCTTGATCCAAAAGACCAGTCTGGGGCGACACGTACTACTGAGGGCTCCCAGCCTCGAAGAAGTGACTCCCTATGCGGAAGAGGAACATCATCTTCGTGAAATGATTGGAAAACGCGGACAGACGGTCGCATTGTTGAATCCGGGCGGAATGGTCGAGGTGGACGGAGAACGATTTCACTGCGAATGCCCGGGCATGTTGATTGAAGCACACGAGGACGTGGAAGTGTTTGCGATCAAGGGAAATCGGTTGGTTGTCCGGCCGATGTCCGATTCGGACGATGGGTTGTTAGCGAGTCAGTCGCAGCGCGACGAATCGAACGATGAGCCGTCGCCGAGCCGGCACGACGGCGATGCGCCGCCCCTTGACTTTGACATCCCCCAAAGTTAGACAGAAGACTCCCAACATGTCCGTTTCATCAATGCCGGTCTTTTGTTTATCGACGAATGCGGAGTGGTCGGCTTGGGCAGTGCAGGTGACGGCGACAATTCAGACACGCACACATAGCTGAAGGTTGGAACCCATGATTGACATTGGCTTGCTGTTTGCTCAAGACGGCGGACCCGGCGTTGAAGACAATGGCGCAATCTACTTGTTTATCGCCTTGTTCGTCGTGCTGTTTCTTTTTGGGTTTCTGATTGTCTTCGCTAAGTATTTCGGCTTGTGGATTCAATGTAAGATGACGCGGGCCGGTATCAGCTTTCCGAATTTGGTGATGATGTCCTTCCGGCGGGTTCCCGCATCTCTGATTGTCCGTTGCAAAATTATGGCCGTGCAGGCCGGTTTGACCAAGGTCTACCCGATCAGCACCGCTGCACTGGAAGCACATTTTCTCGCAAACGGAAATGTTCCTAACGTTATCAGGGCACTCATTGCAGCACAGCGCGCCGATATCGCACTCGACTGGCAAACCGCCCAGGCGATTGATCTGGCGGGGCGAGACATTCTCGAAGCCGTTCGCACCAGTGTGAATCCAAAGGTGATCGATTGCCCCGATCCCAAGAAGAAAGCAGGAACGCTCGACGCGGTCGCCGGTGATGGTATTCAATTGAAGGCGCGGGCGCGGGTCACCGTTCGCACCAACATTCAACAGCTTGTTGGTGGTGCGACCGAAGAGACCATTGTGGCACGCGTCGGCCAGGGCATCGTGCAGGCCATCGGGTCGACAAAAAATTATAAGTTGGTCTTGGAGAACCCTGACGACATTTCGCGGCTGGTGTTGGGGCAGGGGTTGGAAAGCAACACCGCCTTCGAGATCGTCTCGATTGACATTGCCGACATCGATGTCGGTGAGAACATTGGTGCCCGGTTGCAGGCCGATCAAGCGGAAGCCGACATGCGCGTCGCACAGGCAAACGCCGAACAACGTCGGGCCGCGGCCAAGGCGCTCGAGCAGGAAGAAATCGCCCACATCCAGGAAAATCGAGCAAAAGTTGTGTTAGCCGAAGCCCAGGTTCCCAAGGCCATCGCCGATTCATTCCGCACCGGCCGGCTGGGACTGCTCGATTACTACGAACTAAAGAACGTGCAGGCCGACACCGACATGCGATCGGCAATTGCCGGAGAAGGTCGACAGATGTCGTCCAACACGCCGTAGGTTGTCTGGTCTCTTCATTTGCTGTGGATTAATCTAACCATCCCCCACCGGGGTCTTTGCGCATGTGGTTTCAAATTTCCGATCCGGTTCTTGCCGCCGATATCGGCGGCCTTGGTTGTGTCGCAGTCATCGTCATGATGTTCGTTGGCTGGATCATGAATCTGGTCAACAACAACAAGAATCGCCCCGCGCAGGCGGCGCGACGTCAGGCACGTCGACCTCCGCGAGAAGGGGGCGAACGCTTGCAGAGCGAAATTGACAACTTTCTGCAAGAGGTGGGCGGAGGCCACAGGCAAGCTGAGGCTGAGGCCGAAGAGTTCGATGATCTGACAATCGAACTCGTCCCGGAAGAAGAGCAGGTTCGAAGACCACGGCGGAAGCGGCAGCAGAGTCAGCCGCCCAGACGCAAATCTCAACCGGTCGAGCAGGTGAAAACTCCATTGTCGGAAAGGCACTTGGCGGCGACTGCCGGATCGACCGATCTCGGTGGAGGATTGCGAGAGCATCAGCAAGACTTTTTGCAGCACGATCACATTTCCAAAGAGGTTGTCGGCGAACTGGGCCGACGCGCTGGGGGTGGTGCTGCACAACGGAAAACGGCACGTCGGTCGGATGTCAACGAAGAAGCCGCCCGCGGAACCGCTGCCTCAATGTCTGGCGGGATTGTGGAAATGCTGCAGAACCCGGCCACCGTACGGCAGGCAATCTTGATCAGCGAGATTCTTTCGCCGCCGAAGTCGCGACGGCGATGAGAGTTCCTGGCGCAGACTCGTTGCCCGCCGATGCCCGCCGCGCAAAGTTGTCAGTCCAATTGACCCCGAATTGGGGAAAGGAACGTCGGGTTCCGACCTGCGAGTTCACCGTTCTTTTCGCAATGCACATGCGAGTGACATGAACGAACTGCCGTTGAAAGTGTTGTTGCTTGCCGGCCGGTTTGAAGTCCGCGGCAGTTCGGCGTACACATTGCATTTGGTGCACCGGCTGAAAGACCACAACGTGACCGCGACGGTCGTTTGTTCCGACGCACGTGCGGTCGATCCAGAGCGGCGTGCCACGTTGGCCATCGAAGAATATGCGAATTTGAAGATGCCGTTTTGGGGCCGCGTGGTGTTAGAACTCATGCGGCGGAACCTGTCACAGGACATACCCGATCTGGTGCACGTGCAATCGCGCGACATGCTGTCGCGTGGCGCATGGCTTGCGCGCCGTTTGCAGCGTCCGCTGTTGCTCACCGTACACGATTGTCTCGGGTCGCGCGAGTGTTTGCGGTTCGACCGTCGTGTCGGTCGGCGAATTATTGCCGTCAGCGATTCGGTTCGATCGGCGCTGCTACAGCAAGCCGGTCTTCCGGATGAATTGGTCACCGTTATTCACAGCGGTGTCGATACCAACGTCAATGTCGATCTGCCCCCGATTCTCGACCCGGGACACGTCCCCGTCGTTGGAACGGCCGGTCCACTTGAAGCGGTTAAAGGGCTGCCGTTTTTCCTCAATGCCGCGCAGAAGGTTCTGGCGTCAGGTCGCGACGTCGAATTTCTCGTCTCCGGCGCAGGTCCGGAGGAAGGGCGGCTTCGTCGCTTGGCGACAACTTTGGGAATCGATCGTCACGTCGCCTTTGTGCCAAATCTGTTCGACTTCTCACCGTCACTTTCCGCGATGGACATCTTCTGCCTGCCGTCGCTCAGCCAGGGGCTGGGAACAATTATGCTGGAAGCCATGGCGTTAGGAAAGCCGGTGATTGCCACCCAGGTTGGCGGCGTTGAACAGATCGTTCGCGACAATGAGACGGGACTGAACATTCCCCCTTCCAACAGCGATCGGCTCAGTGAGCGGATTCTCGAACTGCTCGATGATCCGGTCCGCGCCCGGGCCATTGGTGAAGCGGGCCGTCAATTCGTGCGACATGACTTTGGAGTCGATCGAATGGTCGCAAGCACGACGGAACTGTACCGCAATGTTCTCGAACAGGAGACAGTCCTTCGCAGCGATCCCGTTGCAACTGAGGCGAGAGCGGGATAGCCGACCACAGCTTTTCTATACTCTTTTTAAGACCACGAATTGTTCGGACCACGAATGCAAGCTGAAATTATCGCGATCGGATCGGAACTGACCACCGGTGCCAAGCTCGACACCAACAGCCAGTGGCTTAGCCGGGAACTGTCGGCCATCGGCATTCCAGTGCGTTACCATGTCACAATGGCCGACGATTTGGAGGCGATGACTGCCGCGTTTCGCACGTCTGTTGATCGATCCGAGCTGGTACTTATCACCGGTGGAATCGGCCCGACTTTAGACGACCTAACGCGGCAGGCGGTTGCCGGTTTGGCCGACGTTGAACTCGTGCAGCACGAGCCGTCGCTCGAAATTATCAAGTCGATGTTTGCACTCCGCAAACGGGACATGCCGGAACGGAATGCCATTCAGGCGATGTTTCCCCAAGGAAGCGAGCCGATCCCGAATCCGCGGGGTAGCGCTCCAGGCATCTCGATGCAAGTGCAGCAAACAGGGGGCGATGCCTTTTGTCGTGTGATCGTCATGCCGGGCGTTCCCAGCGAGATGAAACGCATGTTTCAGCAGGAAGTTCTGCCGGGGCTATCGGGCAGCGGACGCGTCATTCGCCATGCGCGGATCAACTGCTTCGGAGTTGGAGAATCGGCTGCTGAAGAAATGCTGGGCGAACTGACCGCGCGGGACCGCGATCCAGAGGTCGGCATCACCGTACACGAAGCGACGATCACGATGCGGATTACCGCGCATGGAGATAGCGAAGCCGAATGTCATGGCAAGATCGCTGAGGCAGGACAAACCGTTCGCGAGAAGCTCGGCGAATTCGTATTCGGAGTGGAAGACGAAGAACTGGAACACATCGTGGTGCGTCTGCTTTGCGAGCGGGGGCTGACGCTGGCGACTGCCGAATCGGGGACGGGGGGATTGCTGGCGCATCGTCTGACAGATGTCGCCGGTTTTGAAGGCTGTTATCTGGGGGGCGTCGTCGTTCCGACCGACGCCGCCAAACGCGAACTGCTTGACGTTGATGACGATTTGCTGAAGCAGGCCGGTTCAATCAGCGCGGAAGCGGCGGCGGCTATGGCGGGGGGATGCCATCGTCAATTCGGAACCGACTTCGTGCTTGCCATCACCGAGTGTCCGTGGTTCGATCCGGACGACTCCACCGGCGAAACTCCAACCGTTTACGCGGCATTGGTGGGCGATGGCATTGCTGAGTCCGCATCGCATGCGATGGTGGGCGATCCCGCCATCGCCAAGAGCCGCGCCGCAAAAATGGCTCTCAATCTGCTCCGCCTGAAGTTGTTGGCGATGGATTAAGGGTTCGGGTGCCGGCATTAACCGGCGCGACGTTCTTCAACCGATGGGCAACTTTCCGGCAGCCAGATCGCATTGACGCCGTGCGTGTCTAACATGCGTGCCAAATGCTGATGGCAGGTCAACAACAGGATTTGTTGGCCGCGACCGGCGAACTCCAGCAGCGTTTCGACAGCCGCCTCCGTTCGTGATTCGTCGAAATTTGCGAACACGTCGTCCAGCACCATCGGCAACTCGACGCCTGCCCGAGAAAGTTCTTCGACAATCGCCAGTCGAATGGCCAGGAATAGTTGCTCCCGCGTGCCGCCGCTCAATTGTTCGACGCGAAAGGAGCGACCTTGATCATTGTCAACGCACAACGACTGCTTGCCGAGCGGAGTCCAGATGTTTCGGTAACGCCCACGAGTCATTTGTGCGAGGTACTTCGTCGCAGCGGCGAGTGTCGCCGGCTGATGGTCCCGCTCAAATCGCTGTTGCATGGCAGTGAGAGCACGACTCGAGAGTTCCAGGGCGAACCACTCTTCGGCCGCCTGCGTCATCTGGTCTTCGACTCGTGCACGATTGCATCGCAAACGCGTCCCCTGGCGATCAGATTCCAGATCGACAAGTTCTTGTTTGACGCTCCCCAGACGTTCAAATATTGATTGCAGTTCGCTGGCGGATTGTTTTAGCGACTCGTCAAGTTGCTGTAGCTTGGCGGTGTTGTTGGCTATATCGAATTCGAGCAGATCCTCTTCCACAATCGCCAATTCCGGCTGATTGGCACAAACCGTTTCGAGTTCAGCGCTGGCGGCGAACAAAGCCGATTCCAACTCTTTGCGTCGCACAATTCCCGCAGCGTTGGCTTCAAATTCGGCGACGCTCGACGCGTTCCCTTCTGTCAACAGGCGTGCGCGAAGAACCTGAAGCTTGCCAATGCGACGACGAAAGCCGGCCGCGTGTCGCAGTTGGCTTTTTGCTTCTCGGCGCAAACTCTGTCTCTCACTCTGCACCAGTTGCGCGTTCGCGAGCTCTTCTTGCCAGACGTCCAACACGGTCAACAGGTCATCCGTGTCAATTTCATCCCAATCAAGTTGGTCGGCGAGTCGGGCGATGGAATCAAGAATCCTATCGAGTTGCCCACCGCAGTCGCGGAGTTGGCCGTCGATTGCTTCGCACAGTTGCAGCGCGTCTTTCGCTTCAAGGATGCGCTGCCATTCCTGGAATGCCTCATCGACGCGCAGGGTTTCCTTCAGTCCAATCTCTGTGAGCACCTCGGTCCAAGCCTGTCGGGCGGAAATGACATCACGTTGGACTTGCTGCAATTTACCTCGCCACTCGCTCAATTGTTGTCGGCGTTTGGAGATGCGTTCTTCCGTGTCGGCCAGTCTCTGCAATTCGGCGAGGTGACGCGTCTGTTGCGCAACCAACTCGTCAGTCGGCGAATCGACCTGGCCGGGCGACGGTGCTGGCGTTTCTTGTTCGTGAGAGTTCTCGCCGGAGACTGTTTCATCGAGTTGGCGGGTCATCTCGTCGCGTAACTCTCTCAGTTGGATTTCGACGCCGCGCAACTCGTCTGATAGTGCTTCGGCGTTATCGCCAGCCACACTCTCGGCATGTGTCTTCAGCGCGTAAGCCGTTCCGCCACACGCCGTTCCCAACAGGGCATACATCAAACCAACGATACCGTTGGCCGTCAGCCCGGTGTAAAATCCGACGAGTGCGAAGATAACTCCCACAACGCCGAAGAACCCTAAAACCAGATAGGCCCACGCCGGCATCAGGGGAGTTTCGTCAATCCGTTCCAATCGTTCTGTTAACGCCGACTGACGCTGCTGGAGTTCTGCCTCGCGCAACCGCATTCCGTGGAGTTCTTGCAGTTGCGACAGACGGTACTTCGTTGCAAAAATCTGCTCGGCAACAGTCCCGTCGCCGGCGTCTTTCAAGGCTTCCTGCAGCTCTCTCGACCGGCGGCTGCATGTCGCGGCGTGCTGTTTGTACCGTCGTTGAATTCGACTTCGGCGTTCGAGACGACCGTGATAATTGTGGGCGGCATCAAGCAGCCGCAATTGCACCGTCGGCGATGTATCGACATCCGCGAGTCGGTCGGTTGGCCATTCGTGCCCCAGGCGATCAACCGCTTCATCCCGAGTTTCGGCTGCCTGTGCGCTGCGCTGCTGCAATGCGGTGGCAATTGGCAGCAGTTCTTCCAACCGTTCGCGATGTTCGCAGACCGCTTCAATCGCCGCGGCATGTTGTAGAACCTTCGTGTCTGTTCGGAAGGTCTGCGATTCGGCGTGAAGGTATTTCGCCTCCGCTATCGACAGTTGATCGTTTCCAACGAGTGAATCGAGTTCTTTGTTGATTCGTGCGAGACGGTTCAGTCCGTCTTCCGGAAAACCGGAAAGCGTTGGTAGTTCTTCCAGTTCACAACGGATCTCTCGCACCTGGCTCCACGCCGGCCAAGCCTGTTCGAGAAAGCGGTGTCCCTGCTGTTGTGACAGCAACTGTTGTTGCGAAACCCTGCGACGCTGAATTTCTGCCTGCAACTCGTCCCGCTCGTGGCTCAACACCAGGTGCCGCTCGCGCAGTGTTTCGGTCGATTCGATTTCCGCGGAAATCTCTGCCTGTCGTTGAAACAGATCTGTTAGGTGGCCGGAATTGTCGCTGGGGTTGAAGAGTTCCTGCCGTCGGCAATTCAGATCGGCCCACGTTTCGAGAATCGTTCGCCCTTCCGGACCGAGCGTCAGACCGTA
>Ga0114999_10001087_pt1 | contig 38319 bp, 26 predicted proteins | sample ArcticOcean_MG_C_3_FD_89820 | JGI IMG/M metagenome (GOLD analysis project Ga0114999, IMG submission 89820) | Marine microbial communities from western Arctic Ocean - ArcticOcean_MG_CB8_126 | ecosystem: Environmental > Aquatic > Marine > Oceanic | place: Arctic Ocean: Canada Basin | collected...
CATTTATGGTCAGGACAACGACATACTCCCCGGCTTTTTCATACCGATGAAGCGGATGCTCTTCCGTCGAAGTAGTGCCGTCGTCGAAATCCCACGACCACGATGTTATCTGGCCGTACGATAGGTCTTTAAATGCCACCAGTCTGCGGTCCATATCTACAACCTGAAAATCCCACTCCGCCTCAAGTGGTTGGCGAAATTGGCTGGCCAAAGGCATGAGCCTGAAGGCGCAGAGGTTTGAGGCATTCGAATCCATCCGGGTTTTATGCGAAAGATTCCAGAAGCCCTCGTATTGGTTATTGTCCTCGTCGTAGTCGAGGACCGACCACGACAGCCCAATGAGCTCATTCTCCAATAACTTAGAAACTACGGCCCGGTCGGGACCCTCGTAGGGGGCGAAGTCAAAAGGAGTGATCCAAAATTCGAGCACCAGCCGGCCGCTTTCGCCTTCTTTGAAATCGTAGGAATAGGCGTGGTTGGCATAGGGCAGCTTGCCTACCCACGGTTGACAGCCCCAGACGAAGACCCAATCCCGACCCTCCCCGGGAGGGGTGAAGATATGGTAATTCTGCGCGTGTACTCCTTTGAACGCGAAGTGGCTTTCCCACTTATCGAGCTGCGGATTGCTAATATTGTGGCCACCTGAGCGATCCGCATCGACGGCGATTTCGAATATGTCTCCGCGGCGATAGTACATATTCCAATAATCGTCAGAAGCTTCGTAAAGAAAATAGAGCCGGTTTAGCCCCTTGACCCAGCCTACCCGCACTTTGACATCCAGGTCATCCGGGTCATAGGCGGTCCCCTTGCCCATGACCGTGTCAGAAAGCTCCTCGCCGCCGACGGCATACTCTTCGGGTACTATTTCCCAATCGTCGGCGATCCCGTCGATGCGGGGTATCCTATCGGCGGGAAACTGAAAAATCTTAAATTCCTTGTCGGGGCGTTCGAGGGCATTTATAGGGGAAACGCTTAATAAGACTGCGCCCAAGAGTCCGATCCAAGTTTTTTTCATTTCCTAGTACCTCTCTGATCTGCAGTGGGGGATATAGCACTCGCGGCGGGAATATAGATCGTGCGCTACCAGTGGGCAATGAGGTTTGCGCAGTTGCTCGCAGGCCGACGGAGGTTTTAGGACGCACCTTTCGCTGTAAACCGAACTGTTGTATCTTGTGCTGCAAACCGAACAATACCGACCGCAAAACTGGTTTACCCTGTATCCATTAGAGGACAATATTTGCTTGTCGAGAGGTCTCCTTTTTCCCTGAAAGTCATCACCACAGGCACTCTGCTGTGCCTACTGATAAGCATCGCGACGCCCTATAGCAATATGTACATGCAGGGCTCGTTGATGGCGCTCGACTTCGCTACCGCTGCCGCCCTATTCCTGCTCTTTCTTTTTATTTTTTGCAACACTATCCTGCGTTTCTATGTTCCGTCGATGGTGTTCCAACGGCAAGAGTTGGCCGTGCTTTACGCCATGATGGTCACCGCTTGCGCCATCCCGACCATGGGCCTAATGGAGTATTTGCTGCCCGGTCTGACGGCACTGGCGTATTATTCTACGCCCGAAAACGACTGGCAGGGGGTTATCCAACCCCATGTAAAATCGTGGATGGTAGTTGAAGACCCTCTGGCCATAAAATATTTCTATGAGGGATTGCCCCGAGACATACCCATTCCCTGGGCGGCGTGGGTAAAGCCCCTGTGTGCTTGGGGCCTTTTTATTTTGGCGCTCTATCTGGTCATGATCTGTGCGGCGGTCATCCTGCGGCGCCAGTGGATGGAACACGAAAGGCTCGCCTATCCTCTGATGCAAGTACCGGCCAGTATGATCGCGCAAGACGAAAAGGTCGTCCCGCCCTTTTTTAGAAGCGGGCTGATGTGGGTCGGTTTTGTCATGGCCGTGGTTGTTGGTAGCACGAAGGGACTGCATCACTATTATTCGGGCGTGCCGGTGATGTCGATGTCGACAAGTTTGTCCATGCTACGCAATACGATAGATATACCCATCATGTTGAGTTTTAGCGTGGTGGGGATCTTTTATTTTGTCAGCCTGGAAATTGCCCTCGGCCTGTGGTTTTTCTCCTTGCTGGCCACCGTGGAAAAAGGCGTATTCAGTATCTTAGGCATCTCCAGTACGGAGATCGTCAGTGTCTATGGCACGCCGCAATCTCCGCTTTTAGCGCATCAGGGCATAGGCGCAATGGCCGTCTATGTGGGCGTTGGCCTGTGGACCGCTCGAGCGCATTTTGCCACCGTTTTCCGTCAGGCTTGGAACCCGCAAGAGTCGCAAGAAGACGCGGACGAGATGATGTCCTACCGAATGGCGGTGCTGGGTCTGGTCGGTGGTTTAGCTGTTATGATGGCTTGGCTTTGGACCACGGGCATACCTTTTGTGGCGCTGGTCTTATTTGTGACCGTGGCGTTGCTGATATTTTTCGGCCTGACCCGCATAGTGGTCGAGGGGGGAGTGGCCGCAGCCCGTAGCCCGATGATCGCGTCTACCTTTGTAGTCTCGGGAATGGGTACTCCCCTGATCGGCGCTGAAGGTCTAGTGGCTCTGGCGTTTACCTATATCTGGCACGGAGACGTGCGCACATTTGTTATGGCCTCTTGCGCCAATGGCTTGAAGATCGTCGAGGGGATAAAGAATCTGCGGCCGTTGTTTTGGGCGCTGGTCTTGGCCATTGTGGTGGCGCTAATCGGATCGGCTACGACCGTTCTCTACCTATCCTATACTTATGGCGGAATCAATTTGCACGGCTGGTTTTTTGGCGCAGGCCCCCAGGTGCCTTTTAGTTTTATCACGCAAAAATTCCAGAATGCACCCTCCGTACAACTGGATGGCTGGTTATTCAAAGGTATCGGGGCAGGGCTAATGGGCGGATTGATTCTTTTGCGGCACCATTTCCTCTGGTGGCCCTTCCATCCGCTCGGCTTTGCCATTTGCACGGTTTCTTATATTGTAGGCCGGCTCTGGTTCAGCGTATTTATAGCCTGGCTGTTAAAGATCACCATCCTCAAATACGGTGGCGCTCAACTCCACCGCGTCCTGCGGCCTCTCTTTATGGGACTAATCCTGGGGCAATTTTGCAACGCGGGATTTTGGCTCATAATAGATGCCTTTACAGGCACTACAGGCAATGGCATAGGCGTGCTGTTTTGGTGAGAAGCCCTCTGCGCGGTCTTTTAAAAACTCCTCGTCAGTTACAAGCACGAACAATAGACAGATGGACTTTGCGCGCGGTGTGCCTTGTGGTTTTGGCAGGCACTGTTTTTGCCGACGAACCGCGAAAACAAGAGCAGGGAGCCAGCACCCAACGCATGGCCGAACGCCTGGAAAAGATCGCTATAAGCGCGGATTCCTCGGCGCACCCCTATGTGAACTCAGCCGGGGTGAAGCACTTTCGCGATCAGTTGGAAAACCTGCAAAATTCGCTTGCGGCTCAGACCCTAGATGGTAAAGACCGGATCCTGAAAACCCGGTTCGCCCTGGCAACACAGCTGCTGCGAGACGGGCAATCTGAACAGGCCGTGCGTGAAATCGTACAGTTGCAAACCGTAGTCGACCATCCCCAGGTCCGGCACGTGCTGCAGATGAAGTTGGGTTTGGCCTACCTTCGCCTGGGAGAGCAGGAAAATTGCATCGTCAAACACAATATCAATTCCTGTCTTATGCCGATCAGCGGCAATGGCGTACATCAGCTCAAGCGCGGATCGAGCGCGGCGGTCGAAGAATTTCTCGGGGTGTTGCAGCGAAATCCCAATGATCTGGCGACCCGCTGGCTGCTCAATATCGCCTATATGACGTTGGGAGAGCATCCGGAGAAAGTACCGCCGGCTTATCTGATCCCACCTGAGGTCTTCGAGTCCGAATACGATATCGGGCATTTTCGCGATATGGCTCCCTTGTTGGGCCTAGACGTGGTGGGGCTTTCTGGCGGCGGCATCATGGAAGATTTTGACGGCGACGGTTATCTGGATATCATGGCCTCTTCCTGGGGTCTGCGCGACCCGATTCGCTATTTTCGCAACCGGGGTGACGGGACCTTTGCCGACCGCACCGAGGCCGCGGGGTTAAGCGGGATTGTCGGTGGTTTGAATACATGCCAGGCAGATTATGACAACAACGGCTATATGGATGTGCTCGTCCTGCGCGGCGCCTGGCTCGACAAAGAAGGCTATCACCCAAATTCGCTGCTGGCCAACCAGGGAGAGGGGCGCTTCGTCGATACGACCGAAAAGGCTGGTTTGCTCACGCTGCACCCGACGCAAACCGCCGCTTGGGGAGATTTTGACAACGACGGCTGGGTCGATCTATTTGTTGGCAATGAATCTCGGGGCGAGGAGATACACCCGTGCGAACTGTTCCGCAACCAAGGCGACGGCACTTTTGTCGATGAGGCGGTCACAGCGGGGCTCGCCGTAGAGGGGTATGTGAAAGCAGTGGTATGGGGGGACTACGACAACGACGGCATGCTAGATCTGTATATTTCGCGCCTCGCGCCGGACGAGCCCAATTTGCTCTTGCGCAATGAAGGTGAAGACGCAACAGGTCGCTGGCACTTTGCCGATGTGAGCGAAGAAGCGGGGGTAACCGGCCCCGACTACAGCTTTCCAACCTGGTTCTGGGACTACGACAACGATGGCTGGTTGGATCTATTTGTCGCCGGTTTCAAAGCCGATGTCGGTGATGTGGCAGCCGCTTATCTGGGTTTGCCGCATCGCGCCGACGCGCCGCGGCTATATCGCAACAACGGCGATGGGAGTTTCGCCGATGTGACTCGCGCGGCCAGACTCGATGTGCCGCTCAAAGCCATGGGGTGCAATTTCGGCGACCTCGACAACGACGGTTATCTGGACTGTTATATCGGCACCGGCGACCCGGACATGGCTTCGCTGGTGCCCAATCGCATGTTTCGCAATAAAGCGGGCAAAACTTTTCAAGACGTTACGACCTCGGGTGGGTTCGGGCATCTGCAAAAGGGCCATGCAGTGGCTTTTGGCGACATCGATCACGATGGGGACCAGGATGTTTTTGCCGTTATCGGCGGAGCTTTTAGCGGCGATGTTTTTCAAAATGTTTTTTTTGAAAACCCGGGCCACGGCAATCACTGGATTAAGCTCAAATTGCAAGGTCGCCGCTCCAATCGCGCCGCCATTGGAGCCCGGATAAAGATCGAGGTAGATACCGCTGATGGGATCAGGCAGATATATGCTACAGTGACGAGCGGGGGCAGTTTCGGCGCTTCGAGCCTACGGCGGGAAATTGGCTTGGGTCAGGCCCAGGCTATTCGCTCGCTTGAAATTACCTGGCCCGCCAGCCGGCAAGTACAAGTTTTCGCAGATGTTGCTATGGATCAAATTCTGCTCATTCGCGAAGGTGACCCGCGACCGCTTAGCCTCGAGCTACAAGCTTTTAAAATTCCCGCACTCGATAGCGCAGAACAACAAACGCACGAGCATCATAGCCGAAATTGATTGCCAGCCGCTTAGAAGCGGTCTGCAAACTCGCTCAAGGCTTTGAGCGCAGAGCGAATTTGCAGACACGCGCTAAGACCGCTTTGGGGGCCGCCGGCATTTTTGTGCTGGCGATCAGTCGCGCTGTTTGATAATGCCCCGACCTTCTTGCACCACTACGAGCCTGTTGGCGGGAAGATTGGCGAATTTTTCGACCAGGCCACTTGGCCAGACCACTTCTAACAGGTCTACCACATCGGCTGCGCCCAAACCGAAGTGGGCCCTGAAATCATTGTGGGAAAGATAACTAGATCCGCTGCGGATCTCATTGATCTGGGTCAGCGGTCCGCAGTGAACCTTTATTTTTGCACCTATGCCGTCTCTGTTGCTTGTAGTCCCGATGGTTTCGACCATTAACCAGTTATTTCCATCGTTCCCGTCATTGCGTAGCAGAGTAGGGAAATCGTTCAGATTCAGGACGAATATGTCGATGTCCCCGTCGTTGTCGTAGTCTGCAAAGGAAGCACCCCTGCTGACCTTTTTAAGGTGTAAACCCTCGCCGGCACGTTGGGACACTTCGTCGAATGTGCCGTCTCCCAGGTTTTCAAATAGCTGATTACTCTGGGCATAACTGACCCCTAAATTAGCCCGGTCCAGTTGCGGGAAAAGGTGGCCATTGGCAATAAATAGATCTTTATCCGCGTCGTTATCGTAGTCGAAAAATTCAGTGCCCCAGGCCAGGAAACTGAAACTCTCCAACCCCACACCGGCGTCAAAAGTGCGGTCGGAAAAAAAGCGACCTTTATCATTGTGATAGAGCGTATTGGTCTGCTCCCAAAAGTTGGTGACCAAAATGTCCTGGTAGCCGTCGTTGTCATAATCCCCATAGGCAATGCCCATACATCCCTGAGCATCACCGCTTTCGCCATAGGCCACCCCTACCTGCCAACCCACATCGGTGAAGGTGCCGTCTCCCTGGTTTTGATAGAGATAATTGGGACCAGTGTCGTTGGCCACAAAAATATCCATATCGCCGTCGTTGTCGTAATCCCCGCTGATCACCCCGAGCCCGTAGAGCGCATTGTCACTAGCTACATGCGCTTCAGCCGTCACATCCGAGAAAGTACCATTTCCTTCATTGCGATATAGTATATCCGCTCCGCCTCTCATACCGCGCGGCCCGAAGTGCACCCGCAAACCCTTCCAGGTATAAGACTTGTCGGGAGTGGTCTCTAAAAAATGTTTAAAGTCGACATAGTTTGCCGCATAGAGGTCCAGGTCACCATCGCCGTCGTAATCAAAAAATGCACAACCCGTGCCAAATCCATCGTCCCCGACTCCGGCGAATTCCGTCGCATCGACAAAGGTGCCATTGCCCTGATTATTGTAGAGGACGTTTTTGCCGTAATTGGTCACATAGATATCCCGATCGCCGTCGTTGTCATAATCTGCGACAGCACATCCCATACCCCAGCCGGTGTCCCCGAGCCCCGCTGCCGCGGTCATGTCCGTAAAATGGGCACCGTCGTTCCGATAAAGGGCATTGCGCGGATGGCTCCCTTGCGGAAACCCGACCACTCTCGATCCATTCAAAATGTATAAATCTAAGTCGCCATCCCGGTCGTAATCAAAAAACGCCGATCCGCCCATCATAGTGTCGATTACATAGGTCTGTTCGCTATCGCCGGAGACATTCATTAAATCAATCCCCAATGCCGCAGCTACATCGACAAATGCCGCTCGATTATTTAACGCAGGATCTGCAACTGCAGTAGAGTCCGCAGCCGACAATGGACTTGTCGAAAAGAAGAAAAATGACAACAAGACAAGATGCATTGACGCGAAAGTCCTCATTCTCGCCCGCTTTGCAACCGCTGGACAATCTCCATTTCCCTTGCCGCCTCTTGATATCTACCTGCTTTTATATAGGATGCTCTGAGCAGGCGGTGATACTCGGGATTTCGGGGGTCGAGGCCGATGGCCAGCTTGTATTCATTAATGGCGTTTATGTGTCGATCTTGTTTTGCATAATGCACGGCCAATTCGCAGTGAAATACCGGATTATCCGCAACCAAGTCAACGCGCTGTTCTAGGTCGGTTATATTACCTTCGCGCTGTTTTTTGAAGATCTCCATCTCTGTCATGCCCTCTTCGCGGTGACCCAGTTTTAAGTAGGCGTTGGCAAGACCGAAATGCGCCTCCGTATTGTAATAATCCAATTCAATCGCCTTTTCAAATAGCTCAATGGCTTCCCCGCTTCTTGCGGTTTTAGCGTATACTGCCCCCAAAGCGCTGTGAAAGGTGGTATTATCTGCTTCGAGTCGGATGGCGTGTTGATAGGCAGCGATGGCCTCTTGGTGCTTATTCCGTCTCGCGTATATCATCCCGAGACGATAATGGGGGTAGGCTATATTGGGATCGACGGCCAGCGTCTTACGGTACTGCACGGCCGCTTTTTCGTACTGTCGTTGTCGTTCATAGGCCATGCCCAAATTGAGCTGAAACCAACCATTGCCTGGCGATAGTTCAACGGCTTTTTGATGTTGTGCAATCGCGGCGGCCAGTTTGTCTTGATCCGCCATTACAGCACCTAAAAGGGCCAGGGACTGCTCGGTGTACACTAAGCCCAGTTTATCGTGTGCATCCGCCCGGCTCGGATCCAGTTGTAACGTTCTCTTGAGCGCTTCGGCGGTTTCGGGCAGTTTTCCTAGGGCCATATAAGCATTGCCGAGTGCGTAGTAGGCAGACGGTTCTTTAGAGAGAAGTTTTGCCGCCTGTTTTAATTCTGTTATGGCTTTGGAGTAGTCCTGGTCGTTGAGGTAGAGCAGTCCTAGTCTATAGCGAGACGGCCCGTAGTCGGGTTTGATGCTGATGGCTGCCCTGAAGTGCTGTGCCGCTTGAGCTGTTTTTTGAATTTGCTTGTAGATAATGCCGAGTCCATGATGGGCTGGAAAGTACATCGAATCGGATTCGACTGCTTGCTGGTAAGCATCGGCGGCTTTATCGTAATCTTTTTGAATGAAAAATATCTTGCCCAGTTTGTAGAGTGTTGGCGTATAGTGCGGATTGATCAGCAGCACTTTTTCAAATTCAGCGGTCGCCTCGGTGAATTTTTTTTGCAAAGCGTAAATAAAACCAAGGCCATCGCGAGGACCAATATTATTGGCATCCATTTCAAGGGCTTTTTTGTATGCGTTTTCGGCGCTTTTATAGTCTCCCTTTTGTGCATAACCGAGTCCGAGTCTGTAGTGTTCAGCGCTACTAACAATAAGCACAGCGCCTGTTTTCTGCGCATTGCTAGTGTCGGGATAACTCAGGATGTAGAAGCTGAGCAGCGCGAAATGAATGAAGCAGCGCATCCGTTTATGTACCTTTCGGAGATCTAGAAAATGCATATAGATATTGGGCTTTGACTAAGACTTAATAATAAAGCTGATGCAGGGGAGCAAATGGAATCTCACCATTACTTTGAGATTATGTTGGAATAGTAGGGAGAAGGCACTGTTTTTAATTTAATTACTGGAAAGAAACACCTTGACAATTACTATTGCCATTCGTGTTATTACCGGTACACGTCGGCTCCTTATATAAAAGTAGAGCCTGATAGCACTGAGCAGAGCATTACATTCTCGATGTGCATCGGAGATATATCCGGTGCCATTCTAATTTTATTTATTCATAAAAAAAGCTGTTAGCCCACAAATCTTGCCAGAGGAGGGGCTAACAGCGAACAGGTTACGCATGATAGGTGCATTACTGCATCTATTTCATGCGCCCTTTAATTATAGCGACGAGCTGTACAAGAGGGCATCACGCCCTTCTGTTGTGCTCCCCTCTGTAATTATAAATATTTTAATAATACTTTTAAGGATTGTCAAATTTCATGACAAGCGGAGATATGAGGACGTGATTGACATTCATATCTCCTGTTTTATTCGTTTTATAATATCGGGGGTAAACTCTGATTGGACGGATTGAAAGGGGGTGAAAAGAGAATATTAAGAGCAGTGAAAGTTACACAAGCTTTAGCCTCTAATACCCTAAGAAAGGACTTAGCTCTGATGAAAAGAGTTATGATCTCCGCGTCACTAATGTTAGCACTAGTGCTTATCACGGTCTCGAGTAGCTCGGCTCACTTGCGACCGGACAAGAACTTTGCCGTCGTTCAGGTGCCGATTGGCGTCGATGGCGTCAGGGATGTACAGATGGATGGGGACCTAGCTGAATGGGACAATATTCCTTCGGTCTTCTGGGTGACACACAATGACCTAATTGAGACCGTCACCGGCACGCAAGGTGACCCGGATCCTTCGAATCTGGCCGAGCGTATTATTTTCGGCTGGAGTCCGGAGACTAATCTCATGTATTTCATGGAAGAACGCTTCGACGATCTCTTCTATGGAACCATCGATAATAATTTCGACACAGTCGAAATAACTGTTGATTTCGATCACAGTGGTGACGCTATTTTCCAGAATGTTGCTTCGGAAGATCTGGACCCAGAAAGATGGGAAGGCGCGCTTTCGCAGAACTATCGCTATAACCTGCAAAACCCAGACAACAAGATGTTTCTGTGGGGCGCTGCCCCATGGGCCGGTGTCGAGCCTTTTTCCGGTGTTCGATGGGATTTTGACGGCGATGTGAACGGCGGTGCAGGTACCCTGAACATGGAGATGTGGTTCACCCCGTTTGACGATATTCCCACCAGTTCTACTGGTATCGATGATTCTTCCGTGATCGTGCATACGATGGCGGCAGGCGAAATCATGGGCATCGGCTTTGCTGTTCAGGATGATGATGACGGCGCGGAAGGTACCTACAACGGTTACTGGACCAATAGCGGCGACACCGAGCTTTACTTCAAAGCGACGGCGATGGTTGACTATGTTCTGCTTCCCTTTGATGAATCTATCTGGGTAGGCGGATCGAATGTAGAAACAGCGGTTGAGGACGATAGCTGGGGACGCATCAAATCGGGCTTCTCCAAGTAAAAAAGAACGACTGTTGGGGGGGCGAGGTAATGTATCTTGCCCCCCTTTCTAAATAGCTAAAGACCGAACATGCGCCTACCTAAGTCGGCAGAGCTGCTTTTACTCGTCTTGCTGAATATCGTTTTCTTCGCTCAAGATATTTCTGGGGTGATTCTCTACCGGATTGGTACACCCTTTTCTGCGGCAGAAAAAGATAGTCTCGCAAGCCTTGATATCGATTTCAAGGAAATTAGCTGGTCGGCGTCTCAACTGCAGAATGCCCTTGAGGTTGACTCGTTAGAGGCCGGATCACTGCAGCCGAATTTCTTCGACGAGGACGAGGATATTGCCGCATCGCTACTGAGCCGGGATGGGTGGGTGAAAATTAAGGTTTTTGCCAACGACAATACCAAGGTCGGGCAAGTATTACTCGATAAAGATCCAGAAACCTCCTATACCTGGGCAGCGATAGCTCCCGAGAGCTTCAATCGCATTATTCAGGAAACCGTGACATTCGATCTTGGGGGCCAATTCCTCATTCGGCAGATCCGGCTCCGTCCTTTATCAACAAAGCCGGAACACTTCTTGGAGCGGTTCAATATTGGCATCAGCGAGCCGGGATTTAATATAGCTCGGCCCCCGACTTTCCCAACGATAGCTGAAATAAAAGAAAATTCCGAACCAGAGGTCAGCATTTTATTGGACCCGCCGGTGTCTACCCGCTTTGTACAGTTACAGGTTGTTCGCGCCACTCCAAAGGAGTTGGGAGTCGCCGATTTTGAGATCTTTGGCGGTGGCTTTGTCAGCGAAGCCTCGTACGAATCTGAGATCATCGAATTGGACGATATCGCGAGTTTCGGCTCACTCAGCTGGTCGGGACAACAAGACCCGAACGCCCGGGTTGATATTCGCACCAGGTCGGGAACAGACCGGCAACCGGAGATCTTCTGGGAACTCAGACCAGAACAACAGGACATCGTACCCTTCCTCCTCGGCGGCGGGGATATGAGCATGACAGAGTACAAGATTGAGTACGGAAAACACTTCGATATTCTCAAACCCGCAAATCGCCAGGACTGGATCAGCAGCGATACGGAAAACTGGAGTTTCTGGTCAAGTCCCTACCTATTTGAAAACTCTGGTATCGACATCGTTTCTCCTGGTCCACGCACATTCTTTCAGGTCAAAGCAGATTTTCTTTCTACTGTCGAGGACGGGGGAAAAATAGACTTTGTAGAGTTTAAAGTGTCTGTACCACCGACGGTGCGCGGTCTGGTAGGTGAGATTTTCCCGCAGCTGACTCAGGTCGGCCAACCGACGCATTTTACCTATTATATTCGGCCAACCATTCGCGCCGGAGATATCGGCTTTGACGGAGTGGAAATTTCGACGCCTGCGGGGGTAATATCCGTCGATTCGCTCCGCCTAGATGGAATCAATCAGGACGACTTTTCCTGGGTTGAAAAAGAAGACGGGCTGGGCTTTGAGGTCACGTTTCCAAGAAAGCTGGAGCCGACCGACAGTGGGGCTTTGCTCGAGGTCGTTTTCAATGCCCCAGTACTGAGGGAATTGGGTAATGTATTCGTCGGCAAGGTGTTCAACAGTAGCAAACCGAACGAGGTGCGGCAGCGAATTAACCCGGGCAATGCGGCCGACGAAATCGAAAGTGATATGCTCACCGTAAAAACGTCTCTGATCAAATCGCTGGTATTCGCGCCCCGGGTCGGTCCGAATCCCTTTACCCCCAACAACGATAATATCAACGATATAGTGAATCTATCGTATACGCTTTTGCGGGTAACTGCACCCATTCCGGTTTCCATCGAGATATTTGATCTTTCCGGCAAGCTCGTAAAGCAAGTGTATTCCGGCGACGATCCGATCGGCAAGTATTTCCACTCATGGGATGGAACAAATAATTCCAACCGGCTCGTTCCGCCCGGGATATATCTCTATCGCATAGCGGTCGATGTGCAATCAGAGCAAGAAGTCCATCGCGGGATTATCTCCGTCGTTTATTGAGCAGGCTCTTTTTAATCTTGGGAATCAAGCAATGAGAACAAGCCTGGCCCGTTTACTCTTGGCAATAGCTTTGGGGGGATTGGCTACTGACACTGTCACCTGGGGGCAAGGTGGGTATTCTATCGAAGACGGCAAGGTCGTCATTGCGACCCAAGAGCACTGGGCTCAGTGGCAGTCTGTTGCCAAGACGATACACATCACTGACGAGGGCGTACAACCCGCCTTTATTCGCAAGAGCACAATCGTTCAAATAGACGGCCAAGACATTGCTGTTCCGGGTGTCAACGCGGCCCGGAACGCCTCCGATTTTGGTGGCGGGGCGAGAGATGCCGGTTCTAATTTTTTGAGTGTAGCCAACTTAATGGACGGCAGAATGGACACCTTTTGGGAACCAGATGCTTCCGACCCGATTAGAGACTGGTGGGTGCAGATTGATCTGGGACGGATCGTCTCGGCCAACAAGATTGTGCTCAAATTTGTCGGGGAGGATCTGGGAGACCCTTTTCTACAATTCGGTGTTACGACCTCTCAGGGTGAACAGAATATCGGCCCTCTCCTGTTCAGGAAGCGCTTCAGCACGAACAAGCCCATCAAGGATCAAAGAGTTTTTGAAGTCGATTTGACGGCTCAGTTGCCCACCAAGTGGCCAAAGATACGCGGAGACTTTACCGGTGATGTAATCAGATATGTGGGGGTGGGTATCACCGACAGCGATTTCGGCAAGGCAAGGCAGGTTTCTCAAGCCGATTATGAACGCCTTGCGCCCGACAAGCAGGGTGACATAGAGTATTTTCGCCAGGAGCTCTCGGGCAAACTAAGGTTATTAGACGATAAAGAAGATTGGGATATCCTCGCGGGGACGGATAAACAAGGGCCCGTAGTTTACTACCGTCGGGAGATCCCTCGATTGGCGGAGATAGAGATCTGGTCGATCGGTGACAATATCGGCCTTGGTGTTCTGGAGCGCGGCGGCAATGTGACCAGCTTTGAAAACAACGGCGCTGAAGGAGTAGTAGTAGACGGGGATATCTACAGCAAGGACAGCGCGCCATACTGGCCCGCCCAGGGGGGCTACAATCCCGACAGGCTACTGCCCTCAGAGCCGCCTATCGTCGAACGCTCATTAGTTATAGACCTGGCGGGTGCATTCTTTGTCGATAATGTTCGAACCCTCCAGGCTAGCAGCAGCCCCCCCGGTGCTTTTCGCGCCTACAGAATTGAGCTGTCCGATGGTTCCACCAACGCCGGCGGTAGCCTGGCCTGGAAGACTATTGGAGGCTACGACGATATTTCAAGAGACGAAAAATACCACGATTTTAAGTTTCCGCTTAGCAAGGTCGAGCATTTATCCTTCACCTACAGACTCCATGTCGGGGGTGGGCGTCACGGGCTGTCAGAGGTGCAGCTATTTGGAGAAGGTTTTATGCCCGAGTCCCGGATCGCGTCGATCTTCCCCGGGGAGTCCCCCTTTATAGAATTAGGCGACAACGCGCAAAATTTAGCCTCCATAGAGTGGGATGCGGATATCCCGCTAGGTACCGATCTCATCCTGCAGACTAGGACCGGCGATACAGTCCAGCGCATAATTCACTACTATAAAAAAAATGGCGAGGAATATCCGGGTTCGGACGAGGAAGCAAAAACGGCCTACGAAACAGATTTAAAATTCTTCGGGGAAACATCGGTCGGGGACGCCGTCGCAGAGACGATTCCCGGTGAGGGCTGGAGCGCTTGGAGTCAGCGTTATTTCAATTCAGGGGATAAAATCACTTCTCCCAGTCCGAGAAAATTTGTCGCGATCCGGGCGACGTTTCGGACCGAAGTCCCCCTTATAGCGGCCACTTTGCGTTCGCTAACGCTCAATTTTACAACACCTGTAGCCAAGGCAGTTGTCGGCGAGGTGCTACCTGCAAAATTAAAAGAGATCGGCACGAAACAGCAGTTGTCCTATTTGATTCGCTCGACATTCGAGTCGAGTAATCGGGGCTTTGACGAGATTCTGATCGAGGCACCTGCCGGTGTCAAAATGCAATTCAAACAGGCGATTGTGGACATAACGGGACAGGAGTCTGCAATCTATACCGCCGAAAGTCCGGGTTTTGGAGTCTTGACCGATGATTCCGATTCTCTCTGGGTGCGGCTTCCCGCTTCCATCAAGACAACGAGTGGAACGGCGTCGGTCGAATTGCGGTTTGAGGCGACGATATTTGGCTTTACCACATTCTTTGATGGCTCTATCGGCAACTCTTCCTTTGTCAATTCGTGGCAAAGAGTGGACGACGGCGATGCCAATGGGATCACGGATAGCGAAAAGACCGTAGTCTTGGCCCTCGAAGGAGGGGAAGTGTTAAGCAGCATTAAAACCGATCGTGCAGTCATCACCCCCAATGGCGATGGTATCAATGATGAAATGGCCGTGGATTTTTCTCTCTTGCGTGTCGGGACAGCTGCCCCGCTGCAGGTGCGAATATACGATTTGAGCGGCCGACTCCTGCGCCAATTGCGCAATGAGTCCATCTCTCCAGGGCGCCACACCGTAATCTGGACCGGAGTCGACGATACAGGGGCCCTAGTTCCTCCCGGTATATATCTTCTGAAGATCGATATTGATGTCGATTCGATGGCGCGCAAAAACACCTCTGTCAACCGTTTGGTACATGTCACATATTGATTTCAAAACAATTCAGGAGAGCTTTAGGTTGAATGGGCACTGGTTACTTAGCCTGTCATTATTGGCGCTCTTCTTTGCTCCGGCTTATGGGGAAATTATTGCTATCGGCGGTGGTCCGGGCACTCTCGAGTGGGATGGCCAGCACTCCGATATATCGGTCATTGATTTTACGAGCAATCCAGGCCAAATACAGCCGGCGCAAACCGGTGCCGAAGACAATATCGCGCTCAAGATCATCGAAAGAGGGGGCACTGTCACCTCGCCCAACGCGAGAATTGTGCTCGAAATATCGCGAAGTAATCTAGAGGGCTTATTGAAAAACATGGTCAACGGCGATTCAACTAAGGCTTTTGAGGTGAAGGGCGTTTCGGCGACAGGTATCATCTTCAGAATAGACCTGGGCGAACGTCTTGGGGTGAACAGGATTAGATTTTTCCCAAGAAAAGGCTTTGAAGAATTTTTCCTGCAAGGCTACGAGTTGTTGCTGAATGATGGTAGTGAGGAGCAGAAAACGCTAGCCGGAACGCCGGATTTCAAGGTCTTCAAAAATGTGGAGCGCAACCTCGAACCCATTGTTGATTTAGATGTTCCACTGCAGTTCGTCCGTTTTATCGAGGTCCGTCAATTGGTGCGAGGGGAGTGGGAGATTGACGAATTCCAAGTCTTCGGCGCAGGCTTTGCCTCATCGGCGTCGTATACATCAAAGATATTCGATCATGGGCAGCCTGCGGTTTTTGGCGGCATTACATGGGCTAAGGGCAGCATTGGAGAACAGAGCAAGACCGGCGTTACCCTGTCGACCCGCAGCGGCAGCACGCCGGACCCCGGTGATTCGCTGGCCTGGAGTGCTTGGTCTGCCCCCTACCCTGCCGGTGTGCGCAGCGATATCGTATCGCCGGCACCACGTCGTTATTCGCAATTCCGATTCCAATTGGAAACCAGTGAGATTCTTTCCGCGGCAACGGTTGATTCCATTGCTTTTGAGGTCGCACCAGCTCTTGCTGACTCGCTAGTGGGTGAAATCTGGCCGCAAAGCGCCCTGATCGGTCAAAATACTCTATTGACCTATACGGTTAAAACATTCAATAGCCGCGGTTTCGACCGCCTGGCAATAGAGACTCTGGCACCAGTAGAAATAGTCCGGTCTGTGCAAATAGACGGAACGGAAGTGGCATGGGAAAAAACGGATATCAGTTCCGGAGTAGAAATCAGTTTCCCCAGGGTCACCGGCAATCAAACCCTGAGAGTGGCTTTCGAAAATGTGGCTTTGCGCTACAATACGTTTTTCGCCGGCAGGGTAACCGACAGCCAGCAGCCGGAGAACTTGCCGCAGGCGATTACGGAGGGAGACGCCGCAGCAGATTCGTTAGCGCGAGGCAACGACCTTTCCGTCACTATCCGGGTGGGCAAAGATCTGATCCATTCTTTCACCGTAGCTCCCGCTCCCTTTACGCCTAATGGCGACGGCATAAACGACGAACTACAGATTACCTACGATATAGTTAATTTAATCGATCAAGCGCAGATTTTCGTAGCAGTATACGATCTTACCGGCAGAGTCAGGAAGGTGATCTATTCTGGTCTGAATTCTAGTGGCAGGTATCGAAAAACATGGGACGGGACGGACGCTAGTGGTGCAAAAGTAGCGCCGGGGATCTATTTGCTGCGCATTGAGATCGATGCAGATTCCGGTGCGGAGAGCAAGACGAAAATCGTACCTGTCGCCTATTGATTATTCGCACTTCCCCTCTTTTTACTTACGGGCTGTCTATTAACCAATTAAATAAAAAAGCCAGGGTGGAATTCCCATGATGAGCGGTCAAATTTTTGGACGATTTCTAAGACGCTGTATTAGCGCGAGTGCTATAATTGGCACCGTACTCTCAGAAATATTGATTTTCGGCACTGCTTTAGAAGCTCAGGGTGTTGATCCGAATCGCATAAAAGGGGTGCGCCGAGGCGGCGAACTTACCTTTGCGCCAACTGGTCCTGGCGTCCTGTTTGGCGCCTTGGATCCGGCGGTCAAAAAATGGTACGTGCCGCAAGAGCTCTACAATGAATATCAGTGGCAACAGTCGGAGTATACCAACTATGCCAGGGACCAATATAAACGATATGTCAATACGGCTTTAGAAGGTGATTATTTTTACGATATCTACGGTTCTTTTATCACCAAGGGCTGGTTGATCTACGATTGGAGCCAGACCCAGCCAGAACAGGGGGGAAGCAACTTATTCAAGACCGAGAAATTTCGCAACTTCTTCTCCAATCTGATTATATCCTCCGATCAAAAGGGGCAGCATAACCTGGCCATAACCATAGGCAGTGAAATAAGAACGACGCTGACCCCGATGACCTTTTCGAAACCGGCCTTCGATGGCATTCAGGTGGACTATCAGTCCGATAAATATGAAGTGACGACGATACTTTCCCGCATCAGTTCCCCCGGCGGTGCCGGTCCGCGCAACCCCAGTGTCAATCAGACGACGAGCCTGACGACTTTGACCGGTGGCCGGGCAACCGCCCAGGTGGGTGATTATATAAAAGTCGGTGCCAATTACGTCAGCGCCCACAATTCTTTTCAGCTGCTGGATGCTTTTGAGGGCAGTCCGAGAAGCGGTTCGATTACCTCGAGTCAAAATGCCGAAAACATCAGCAAATTATTTGTGCGTCTTACAGACGATTCGCCCGAGGACAATGAAGGCGGGGCTACCCTTTTTGCCTGGGATATGATCATAGAAGCCGAGATTGAAACCATTGGTCCAAGCGGTGAATTGTCGTCGGTAAGTGAAGTGGTGCGGGCCAGCGAAACCGGATTGATACCTTCTCCTCAAGGCGGCTTTCAACGCCAGGGATTCTGGGAGGCCAATGGCTCCGAACAGATAGAATTGGTATATGACTTTTCCGTTGGCTCGTATTCGGGCCCCGATCCGTCCGAGATAAGAAAGGTGACTTTCGAACTCGTAGTCGCCAATGACTACCGAGTTGAAGTGTCTTCAGACCGCCAGACAAACGCTCAGAGAAATAATGTTTTTTTGCTGGCTGCCAGAGCCGATCAAAACGTCAAGGACGGATCGAATCTGAAGGTCCTCAAGATTCCTTATGGTTTGCCTACTGCTACCGAGATATATGGTATGACACTGGAGGCGAATAGCATTTTGGGATTCGATTTTTACGGAGAATACGACCGCAGCGTCAGTTATAGGAAATACCCCAATAGACAGCAGATAAAACACTTGTCGGCTTCGGACGAAGGAGACGGGTGGATGGTGAATCTATCGAAAATTGCCAATCCGTGGTTTTTCTTCGGAGAGGCTTATAGCATGGATCACAACTACAATACGAGCTCGATCCTCGCAAGGGGAGAGGTCAATATAGATTATGAAAACCGGACCCAATTTTATTATGAATTTGTCGACGACAACGACGACCAAGACCGCTATCCCGATTGGCAGAGAATATTCGAAAATATAGACCTGAACGTATTCCCCGGGCTGGATGAAAACTTCGATTTTATATCCGATTTCAACCAGAACGACAGCGAAGACCTGCCGAATCTAGTACCCGACTATGACGAGCCCTTTCTCAGGTATGCCACCGATCGGCCGGAGTATCTATTTGGCATAGATATGAACAACAACCTTTGGGTGGATCGATTCGAGAACGACGATGAAGCGGATTATCCATACGGCAGGGATCACCGGGGATACAATGCCTATACGGGCGTCAATATTGTCCCGGGAATGAGGGTGATAGCCGGCCGCACCGATGAAAGGCTTATTGCTGGCGCCGGGGAGAATATCACCAACTACGTGCTGCTTTCTTTGGAGAAAGATTTCCCAGGGATAGGCAAACTGAGATTCTTTGAGAATTTCAAGTTATCCGCGGATAATATCGAGAATAACCTTCGCCAGTGGGATGAATTTGAAAGACGCACTGTGCCTACGATTGATCCATTGGCCGCTCAAGATACCTGGATAAATTCGTCCTTTATAAGCTTCGACTATAGCAAAATAGAGAATCTGAAAATCGTCAGTAAATTCAAGTATGACTTATGGCATCAAAGGAAAAGACAACCCGATTTGCGAGAGGATTTCGTCTTTTTTGGGCTGATTAATAAAGCGGACTACATTTTTAAAATTTCGAATGTCGACATCCAGCCAAAGATAAAAAACGAGTTGCGAATTGAGTCTCCAGCACTTAAGTCCGAGCCTGAACGCAGAGAAGATATCCTGCTATTCTCTTTGCAGACGCGTTGGCCCTGGCTCAGCACATCCTCAATGGAAGCCGGGGTGGAATATACGATCTTCCGACAGCTCAGAGACGCGGATGTCGCTGTTCGAGAGGGGTTGCGAGACGATTTTTCTGAAATTGTGTGTGCAGTGCAATTTACCAATGCCACGAATTACCTGGGCTATGGCCTGACAACTCAGATGGGTTTCAGGCTCACCCGTAAGTCTATCGGCAATGAGAGTGAAACGGGTAGAGTTGCCTTTGCCACAGTATATGCCGGTTTGAATTAGAAGCTATTTAAATCAATCAAAATGTAGAGGCTAGGTCTGATGATGCAGCAATTGATAAAATTTCTACGTTTCCCTACGGTCCTTTTGCCTATTTTGCTTATGACCGTGTGTCTGAGTTCCGCCGAAGAAAAGGAAGCGCTGGAAGTCGCTCGGGTGGGAGCAACGAAGATAACGGCAAAGCAGTTGCACCAATACATTGCCGAGCGGTCCGCAGAGGGCAAGGAGAACGCAGTAGAACAAGGTCGGGATTATCTACGGACGATGATCGATATGGAACTCCTGCTATTAGAGGCCCAAAGTGGAGACATCGACAAAAGCCTTAGTTATATCAAAAAGACAAACAAAAACAGAAGAGCAAAGCTCGTCAGAACGTACCAACAAAGAGAGCTGAAATTAGCAGAAATAGAAGAAAGCGAAATAGTCGAGTACGTGCGAGAAAAGGGGTTTGCTCGGGCGGTCAGATTAGCAGATATATTGCTTGCCGACAGGGTCCAAGCAGAAGCCGTGGTCAAGGCGATTAAAGAAGGGGAAGACTTCGCCCAGGTCGCCAAACGACTCTCGATAAATAAAAAAACAGCGGCCAAAGGCGGCGATATGGGATACACTACCAGAGATCAGATGATTCCCATTCTGCAGGATAAATTATACTCGCTGAGGGTCGGCCAAATCACCGAACCAATAGAGTTAAATGATCGCTTCGCGATCTTCAAAATACTCGATGAAGCACCAATTGAGCTCAATCCACAACAGAGAATGAAAATAGCGAACGAATTCAAGAGAATGAAATTTAGAGATGCAAACACCGCTTTGGTCGCAGAGCTAAGGGTGAAATTTCGCCTTGAAATCGATCGAAATGGCTTTGATTCTTTAGTTGAAAAGTTAAACCGCGACGAATCTATTACGACAGAGGATGAACGTAATATCACCCTCTACAGATATGACAATGGTGTGATAACAACGGGCGACTTCGTCGATTTGGCCGGCGACCTCAAAGGCAACCCGCTGGCGAATATCACAGACCGCGAGCAGGCAATCTCTTTTGCCGAACGCAATGTCGTTGCCAACATAATAATCATGGAAGCCGCTCTTCATGATGGCATCGATCGAGAACGGGAAATCGCGGCGTGGCTCGAAGACCAGCGACGACAGCTTTTGATTGGGGAGATCAGACAAGCGGTGTTGAAGGCGAGAGTGTCTCTTACGGACGACGAGGTGCGTAAATTTTACGACGATCATCCCAACAAGTACATGCATCCGGAACATATCGAGATACAGGAAATTCTCGTGGAAACCAAAGCAGAGGCATTGCGCTTGCAGGAAGAGATTAAAGCTGGGTCAGAGTTCGGGGACTTGGCCAGGCAACATTCTATTCGCTCCAAGGATCATCGCGATGAAGAGGGCCGATTTCACATTCACCTGTACGAAAAATTACAATTCGGTGGTTTGGTAGAAGCTGTGGCGGTCGCTGAAATCGGCGCGCTCACCGGTCCAGTCGCGGTAGATGAGGGGTTTTCTATATTCAAGCCCCTGTCCAAAGGACGCAAAAGGGAGTCCTTTGCAGAGGCCAATTGGAGAGTCCGATCGCACGTTAAAAAAATAAAAGACCGGCAGGCGTTTAACTCATATATGGAAGAATTGCGGGATAAATATCGATCAGATATTCACATTTTGGAGGATCAGCTCAACGTCGCCTTGGGTAATGGCTAGTGCGCTTGTTTGTAGGGATTGGCCCCCAACTCCAAGACGGCATGAGCGCCATTTTGATGAACGACCAATAGCTTATTAGCAGGCACTGCTAGCACGGTCTGGCTCGTTCCGTCCGGCCAGTTGATTACCACTAGGTCTGCTGCAGTCTCGACGCCCAACCCAAAGTGGGCGCGGGTGTCGTTATAAGAAAGGTAGCTGGAAGCGCCATTGACCGTTCGCCATTGCGACTGACCGGCGGCCGATAGCCGGATCTTGGCTGCTGCGACATTTTGGCCGAAGAGCTGGACGACGAGCCAATTGTGCGAGCTGGCCAAGTCGTTTCGCAGCAAGGTCGCTGAGTCGTCCAGGTTGATGACGAATACATCGATATCGCCATCGTTGTCGTAATCGCCGAAACTGGCGCCGCGACTCACTTTCTTGACGGCCATTCCCGAGCCAGCCGCCGCCGATACGTCGACTAGTTTATCCGCCCCGTCATTGCGAAAAAGCTGGTTGTGCTGGTTGTAGGAAGTGCCCATTCGCGCTAGATCGACTTGGGGATAAACGTGGCCATTGGCGACAAAAAGATCTAGGTCGGCGTCGTTGTCGTAATCAAAAAACTGAGTGCCCCAGCCCAGCTTTGCGAGTGTGGGATTTTCGAGGCCGGCTTGGGCCGTGATATCGTCGAATCGGCCCAGCCCATTGTTGCGGTAGAAGGTGTTGCTCTCGCGGAAAAAATGCGTGACGTACAGGTCTAGGTCGCCGTCGTTGTCGTAATCACCGGCGTCGACTCCCATGCCAGCCTCTTCTTCGCCGCTGGTATTGTAGGCAACGCCCGCTATAAGTCCTGTTTCGCTGAACGTGCCATTGCCGTTGTTTTGAAAAATAAGATTGGGTGTTGCATCGTTGGCGACAAAGAGGTCGGTATCGCCATCATTATCGAAGTCTGCAGGCAATACCCCCAGCCCGTAATAGCGATTGGCCCAGGAGATGCCGGTAGCGCGAGTGACGTCGGTGAAGGCCTTGTTGCCGTCGTTGCGATAGAGCACATCCCCAGCACCGGGCAACCCCTGGGGCCCGCAGTAGATCTGGGATCCTCCATAAGTGCATATCCTGTCCGGGGGCGATTCGATGTCGTAGACCAGATACGTAGTGACGTATAGGTCGAGATCGCCGTCGTTGTCGTAGTCGAAGAAAGCAGCGCTGGCGCTATAATCGGCTGCCGCTACGCCGGCTGAGACTGCAATGTTGGCAAAGGTGCTGCCGCCCTGATTGTGGTAGAGGACATTGGGGCCATAATTCGTCACATAGAGATCGCGGTATCCGTCGCCGTCTATGTCTCCGACAGTACAACCCATGCCCCAACTGCTGTCGTCTACACCGGCCGGGGCGGCAATGTCGGCAAAATTGCCCTTGCCGTTGTTGCGGTAAAGGGCATTGCCGGGGCCAGATTTACTTTGATAAGTATCGACGGTAGCGCCGTTGACGGCATATAGATCGAGGTCGCCGTCATTGTCGTAGTCGAAGAAAGCCGCACCGCCGCCAGAGGTTTCGACAATATGCCTTTTCTCCAGCCCGCCCGCGACGTATTCGAAGGTGATGCCAGCCGCCTTCGTCTGATCGCTGAATTGTGACCGAACCTGCGCCGGCAGCAGCAATGAAAATACCAAGCAGGCAACTGCTCTACGGAAAAAAAATGTAGAGAATGCAAAAGTCATAAGTCTATCCCTGTGCCGGTGGCATCTGGGTGGTGTGTGCGGCGGCTACTGCAGAACACGTCCTAAGACGGGTTTAATATAAAGTTCCTATTTGCGTGTGCAAGAAAGACGACGCGAGCAAGATCGCGAATCATAGTTTCAACCATTTCCCAGATAGTCCAGGCATAAAGCTATTTTTTCATGAGACGCTATTTGAAAACATCGATTCCCACTGTCATCATGGTTGGAATTATTCTCGCCACCTTGGGGGCCGATGGCGATCTGATCGCAGCCGGTGGCGCAAAGCCCTCAACGCCTGACGGGCATATCACTGTGGACCTGCACGGGGGTACCATGATGGATTTTGTCTGGATCAAACCAGGTAGCTTTTTAATGGGTTCGACGAGTTCGGAGCCCAATCGAGGCGAATGGGAAGACCCACAACACGAAGTCACCATCAGCAAAGGCTTTTACCTGGGGAAATTTGAAATAACGCAGGCGCAGTGGATCGCGGTGATGGGAACTGCACCATGGACTGGAAAGAAACACGTAGAAAAAAAGCCGAATCATCCAGCAGTCTACATTTCGTGGACGGCTATGGAGGAATTCCTCCGGCGTTTGAACGAAGTCGCCGCAGAGTCGTTGTATCGCCTGCCGACGGAAGCCGAGTGGGAGTACGCCTGTCGGGCCGGAAGCACGACGCGGCGCTCTTACGGGGATGACGACAGTCCATTGGGCGATTATGCCTGGTATGTTGGGAATACTCATAAAGCGGGATTGCCGTTTGCACAGCCGGTGGGCACCAAGCTGCCGAACCCTTGGGGTTTATACGATATGTACGGCAATGTGTGGGAGTGGGTACAGGACTGGTACGGAGACACCTACGCGAGTCTCATAGTAATAGATCCCACTGGAGTCGCTACGGGCTCAGCCCGGGTTATGCGCGGTGGCGGCTTTGTCAACCGGGCTCGAAATATGCGCTCGGCCAAGCGTTTCAGCTACGATCCTTCTTTCCGCTATAGTGCGCTTGGGGCGCGGTTGGTGAGGACAAAGTGATTTTTCTGCTGTGTTTTGTAGGAATGTTTAAGAAAGGCTTTGCGTGTCAGTAAACCAGGAGAGTGAGCGGGATCTAGAAGGCGTCCCCGTCCGCGGCATACTGATCGGCACCGTGCTGGCGTTTTGGCTCAATGCCCTCGACGCCTATGCCACTAATATTATCCTCGGCTCATATCTGACGCTGAATTTTAGTACGCCGGCCGCCCTGTTCTTTTTCTTTTTTGTCGTGTTAGCCGGGGGGTTGATCTACTTTATTCGCCGATCTCTGGCGCTAACCCGATCCGAGTTAATTACGATTTATATTATGCTGGTGGTGGCCTGCTGCATTCCGGGCATGGGCTTCACGCAATTTATGATTCCCTGCCTGTTGGGCTCGACCTATTACGCCACACCGGAGAACAACTGGGACGATCTGTATAACCAGTATATCCCCGAATGGATGATACCCCGAGGCGAAAATGTGGCGCGCTACTTTTTTGAAGGGCTACCGGAGGGCGTCGCCATACCCTGGACAGCTTGGATGTTGCCGCTGAGTTACTGGTACGGATTCTTCCTCGCGCTCAGCGTGGTCATGATATGCGCCATGGTTATCCTGCGCAAACAGTGGTCGGATCGTGAAAAGCTGGTTTATCCCCTGGTGCAAGTACCCATGGAGCTAATCCAGAAAGAGCCAGGTGGGTTTATCGGTAAGTCGTTCTTTACCAGCAAAATCATGTGGTTGGGTTTTTCGATTTCGTTTATCCTGCTCGGTATCAATGGGTTGCATTTTTACTTTCCATCCGTCCCGCAGATTACCAAGTCCTTCATTATTCCTATGTTCCGGGACACCGTTAATCTGAATTTTTCGTTAAACCTGCCCTGGACCGGATTTTTCTATTTTGTCAATCTCGATATCACCGCTTCGATCTGGGTATTCTATATCCTCACCACTCTTCAGCGAGGCATCTTCAATGTCGTCGGTCTGCAGAGCACGGAGCGGATAGATCTCTATTCAATCGAACCCTATTTGGCCCATCAGGGCATGGGGTCGATGATAGTTTTTGTGCTCTTCGGGTTATGGGTTGCCCGCAGCCACTTGAAAGATGTGTTTAGAAAAGCTTTCCGCGGTGACCCCGACGTAGATGATAGCGGCGAAATACTGTCCTATCGGCAGGCGGTCTTTGGGCTGTTGCTCGGTCTATGTATGGTGACATTTGGGCTGTGGATGATCGGGCTTACGTTCCCAACGGCTTTGTTGTTTGTCTTCGGGTCTATGATCCTGTTCCTGGGCCTGACTCGGGTGGTGGCCGAAGGCGGCATCCCGGCCATGCGGCCTCCTCTGATGACTTCGACCTTTGTGATTTCGGTGGCCGGCTCTTCGTCCCTGGGAGCATCTGGCCTGGTGGCCCTGGGTTTTTCCTATGGCTGGCATTCGGAGATCCGTTCGTTTGTCATGTCGTCGGTTGCCAACGGGCTAAAGATGAGTGAACTCATCATTGGGTCTAGGCGTCGCCTATTCTGGGCCGTGATCATCGCCATCCTGGTCAGCATCGCGGGCTCTTCGTATATGACATTGGTCCTGGCCTACAAACACGGAGGCATAAACCTGAATCCGCTCTTTTTTGTCGGGCAGGCTCCGACCTTTGGCCCGAGGGATATGGCTCCGCGTATCGCTGGGGAACTGTCCGGTCCTCGATTTGATGCCTGGCTGTTTATGGCTATCGGAGGGGCCGCGATGGCCTTGCTGATGTCGGCCCGACACCATTTCCTATGGTGGCCCCTCCATCCGCTGGGCTACACTATCAGCGCCAATTGGAAAACAGGACATATCTTTGCCAGTGCTTTTCTGGCCTGGTGGCTGAAGCTGCTGATTTTGCGCTATGGCGGTCCTAAGTTGTATAAGAGCTTGCGCCCGTTTTTTCTCGGTTTGATCCTAGGAGAAATCGTAGGGGCAGGGGGATGGCTGGTGGTGGATTATATAACCGGACGTGTGGGCAGTTTTCTGACGCAGGTATAACCCATTTCAACTACACAGCTCTGACAGTAGAGCGTCGCATTGGTGTGGCTCGATGCCAACTCGAATATGCGCTCGTATTGATCTAGCGCAGAGCTAATTATTGGCTGCGACGATAGATCCCTCGCGCCTGGTCGAGTGCGGCGAGCGCGTCGTCGGGCAGAGTTAGCCGAGCGCCCGCCAAATTCTCGTCGACGTGCGCGATGCTCTCCGAGCCGGCGAGTACCGCGGTCAGGCCTTGGTGCAATACCCAGGCGACGCAGACCGCGGCGCGGGAGGTGTCGAGATCGGCGGCGACCCGATCGATGGCGGTGGCTAGTTGCGCGAGCGCGGGTGTTGCGGGTGTTTGTGGGGCGAGCAGGCCGGTGTCCATCGGGCTAAAGGCCATGCAGCCCAAGCCTGCGCGTTTGAGCAGGGGCATCATTTCCTCTTCATAGATGGTTACGCGCGAACGACCCGACTCGTCGCAATGGCTACCGGCGATATTGTAATAATCTTCGACGCCGGCGATGGGCGCAGTCTCGAGAAAATTTGCGACTTCGACGGCTGTGTGGTTAGACACGCCCCAGTAGCGGATCTTGCCCGCTTGTACTAGATCCTGCATGACCTCGGCAATGGCTGCCGGGGGCGTGTCGGGGTCGCGGTGGTGCAGCAAGTAGAGATCTACATAGTCGGTGCTCAGGCGGCGCAGGCTTTCTTCAAGACGATCGGTCAGATGGGCGCGGGTGTAGTGCACGGGCTCGCCGGGTTCGTTTTCGCCTCGCGGCACGAGGCAGGTGGGGATCTTGGTGCAGATAACTACTTCGTCGCGGCGACCGGCGATAGCCCGGGCCAAGACTTTTTCGCCGCCGCCCCAACCATAGGCCTGCGCCGAGTCGAAGAAGTTGACGCCCTGGTCGAGGCAATGGTGCAGGACGGCAAGGCCCTCGGGGCTGTCGGCGCGCGGCAGATGGCGGAAAGCGGTGCCTTGGCACAGGCGCGAGACCTGGAGGTCGGTTTGGCCGAATGGGACACGGTCTGTACTCATAAAGGCTCCGGTAAGGCTTGTTGTGCGATGCGAATGAGGCTATATAATACGCAAACAGGGCCCGGGCCCACAAAGGGGGAAATACATATGGAAAAATTGCAACTCAGCCCGCAACAGTTGGCCTTTATGCAGACCTTCGGCTATTTGAGCCTGCCCGGTTTGCTCGACGACTGTATCGACGAGGTGATCGCGGCGTTCGAAGCCGTATGGGATGATTACGGCGGCGGTCACGGTGGCAAACCGCACGACGGCACGGCGCGTTCGTGTATTGTGCCCTTTATGGATCAGAGCGCATATCTGTCTGGCCTGCTCGACGACCCCCGTGTTAATGGGGTGTTCTCCAGTCTGCTCGGCGATGACTTTCAGTATTTGGGCAGCGACGGCAACTATTATGTCGGCGATACGAGTTGGCATTCGGATGGGGGCTGGCCGCGGTCGATCGTCTATTACAAGATGGCGCTCTATCTCGATCCGCTGACCAGCGAAACGGGCGCGATTCGGGTGATCCCGGGCAGCCATCGCTATGGCGAGGGGTATGCCGAGCAAGTGCAGGCGATGGCGCGCGAGTCGGAGGAAAAATGGGGCGTCGGCGGGGCTGAGGTGCCGGCGATGGCCTTAGAGACCCAACCGGGCGATGTGGTGGTTTTTAATCAGGGCACCAAACACAGCGCTTGGGGGGGCGGTACGCGACGGCGGATGTTTACGCTCAACTGCACGGTGCGGCATAAAGAAGAGCAGTTGCCGCTGATGCGGGAGGAGGTGAGCAACTTCGCGCGCTTCCAGGTAGATTCGGTCTACGGCGAGGCAATGGTCAAGGGCGCAGGGCCGGGGCGGATGCGGCATCTGGAGCAGGCTCTGGCCAATGAGGACCACTTGCCGGAGCTGTCGCGCAAGGCGCGGGAGGAACGCGGGGAGCCGTCGCGGGGGTAGGGTGGCCTGTGTGGGTTATGCCCTGGCCGGTTCGCCGACGCCGGGCTGGTCGAGGTAGTCGATTTTCTCGAAGCGGTCGATCCAGCGCTGGCGGATTGGGCTTTGTTGCGGATTGTCGAGCCAGTTGCGGGAGTAGTTGTATTGGCGCCGGGTTTTGAAATCCTTAATCGAGCCGGCGTGGCCTAAGCCCAAGGCGCGGATGCTTTCGATTTCTTCGGGCGATTGCGGGTTGGCGAAATAGTCGAGGTTCCAGGCGCGGCGGTTGTCGCTGCCGCCGTGCGAGGCGTGCCAAGTACGGATGTCGAAGGCGATGACATCGCCCGGTTCGGTGGCGATGGCCTGGCAGGGTACGTTGGTGAGCGGTGTATCCCGAATGGCTTTGGCGAAGGTGTCGCGCTCGGCGCCACGCAATAGGTGCGAGCCGGGGATGATGCGCAGCGCGCCGGAATCGGCACCGAGCGCGTCGAGGTAGAAGATGAATTTGCAGGCGATCTGGTTTGCGTCACCGGTGTCGGGGTGCCAGGTGGTGGTGCTGACATAGCGGTTGATATCGACGCCGATGCCCAACACGTCGTCGCCGCAGATCTGTTGGGCGGGGCCTAAGAAGCGCGGGTCTTCCATGAGGGCGGCGGCGAAGGGCGTGGATTCGTCGGTCATGCGGGTCCACAGGCGCTCGGATCCGTCGTTGCGTTCGGCGGGGTATTGCGCGGTGAGCGCGTCTTCGTGGTCGCGGGCGAGTTGCGCGAGGGCGTCGGCGTTTAGGTGTTGCGGCAGGAGGATATAGCCGAAGGTTTTGAAGAATCGCAGTTGTTCGCTATTCATGCTTGCCTCAGTTCTTTGCTGGTAAGGATTAGCGCAAAGTGCAGTAGGGCGAATGTAGTGCCAGTGATCAACAGCATCCAGTCGTTGCCGATGATTTCCCCCAGCCAAGCGCCGATAAACCAGCCGAACAAGCCGACCTGTATCGACATGCCGTAGACCGCCATGACCCGGCCGAGCATGGCTTTGTCGGACTTGGTCTGCAAGAGGGTGGTCAGGCTGGTCATCCACGGGGGCACAGCGGTACCCATAAAAAATAGCGCGAGCAACGATAGCGGGTAGGACGTGGAGAAGCCGAAGACGACCATGGTCACCGACCAGATCGTCGAGGCGTAGAGTATCGGCACGGATTGGCGGGACCATTTGCCCTTGCCCGTTATATACAGCGCCGAAATACCCTGACCGAGCGCGAATGCACCCATCATCCAACCAAAGCCGCTGCTGCCGACGTCGAAGCGGTCGCGTGCGTAGACCGGCCAGATCGGCATGATCGTCGAGCCGACGAGCAGCGAGAAGGCGAGCAGCGTGATGCGGCTGATGATGGGGTGGGTGCGGACGTAGTGGATTCCTTCGGCTAATCTGCTCCAGGCCGATGCTGAAGGTAAAGACATTGAGCGAGTTGGCGGTATGTAGTTTTTCTCTCGGGACCAGTTCGGTGACGAGCGTATTGGAAGAAGGCATACCCAAGGCGATCACCCCGCCCGAGGCGATGGAGAGGGCGACGACATGCCAAACTTGTACCACGTCGGCGAGTACGATCATCGCCGTGATTGCCGCGATAATCAGCAGACCGAGTCTATCCCAGAGCAGGATGGTCCGACCGCCGATGCGGTCGATGAGCAGCCCGGCGAGCAGGGAAGCCAAGAAGAACGGAATGATGCGCAGGCCGTTGGCGGCACCGACCCACACCTGCGAGCCGCCCAGTTCGAGTATGAGCCATGACTGGGCCATAAGCCGAAGCTCGACGCCGATGGCGTTGGCGAGATTGCTGTAGAAGAGCCATTTGAATGGGCTGCGCAGCAGTTGCAGCGCGGAGTTTTGTTTTTTGCTCAATGGCGTATCATTTTTTATTTCAAGTCGCTGGACGCCCGCCGTTCTGCTCCATAGGCCTCAAGCTCGCTTTTCTCTTGCTGTGTGATCTGTACCCGCTCCGATAGTCCCGCCGCAACTTCCTCAAAGAGATCCACATTCCTCAAACCCATAATCGTAGTGGCCACGGCGTCGTTGCTGAGCACGTAGCGGTAGAACTGCACCGGATCGGGCGCGTTGGGGGCCTTGAGCAGCTTTTCGTTGCGCGAGGCGTTCATAATCACCACGCCAGTATTGTGGGCCTGCGCCGCGGGAATTACGGTTTCTTCTGCCTCTCTCAGCGCACAATTATACCAGCAGAGCACGGTGTCGAAATGACCGGTGAGCACGGCTTGTGCTATTTGCGGCCAATCGTGTCCGGTGACGCCGATAAAACGCACCAGTCCTTCTTCGCGCGCTTGTTGCACGGCTTCGAGTGCGCCGCCGGGGCCGAGTGCTTGGTTGCGTTCTTCTTCGGTGTTTAGGTGGTGGATTTGGTAGATGTCGAGATGGTCGGTTTTGAGTTCGCGCAGCGAGGTTTCCAACTCTTGGCGGGCGCCTACCGCGTCGCGCTTGGAGGTTTTGCTGGCCAGAATAAGTTCGTCACGGCGGCCCTGTATCGCCTGGCCGATCACTTTCTCGTCTTTGCCGTCGTGATAGCTGCGCGCGGTATCGACATAGTTGACGCCGCAATCGAGCGCGGCCTTGTAGCCATCGACCGTTTCGCAATAGGCGCCGCCGACGCCGTAGCGGGTGACTTCGAGACCGGTGCGGCCCAAGGTGGCGCGGGGAAGATCGTAGGGCATGAGTTCGCTCCTGAAAAATAGAGTACGGCTTTTAACGCCGTGATTGGTGCTATTGTGGTTGTGTTAACGCGGCTTTGACGCGCTCTGGTGTAAAGGGCATCTCGCGCAAACGCACCCCGACTGCGTCGAAAACGGCATTGGCGATGGCGGCGGGCGTTGGCCCTTGCGTGGCTTCGCCGCTGCCGAGGCTGGGCGCGCCGGGCTGGTCGAGCAATTTGACGGAGACCGGGGGAATTTCTGCGAAACGCAAGACGGGGTAGGTGTCCCAGTCGCGGCTGGCGACGCCGTCGGGGCCGTAGTGCACTTGTTCTTTGAGCGTCCAACTGGCGGCTTGCAGCACGCCGCCCTCGAGCTGGTTGGCCAGGCCGTCGGGGTTAATGATTTGTCCGGCGTCGCCGGCGATGGCGGTGTTTGTTAGATGGATCTGGCCGCTGGCGGTGTCTACTTCGACATCAAAGACAACGGCGACATAACACTTGGCGTTTTTGTATTGCGCGAAGCCGAGGCCCTGGCCGCGCCCCTGGCCATTGCCGCGCCTGCCCGAACGCCAGTTGGCCTCTTGTGCGGCTGCTTCGATCACGGCGCGGGCGCGCGGGTCGTCGAGATGGCGCAAGCGGAATTCTATGGGGTCTGCCTTTATGGCTGTAGCCAATTCGTCCATAAAGGATTCGATGGCGAAGACATTGCCGACAGCGCCTAGCCCCCTGAGCGCCGAGGTGTGCAGCGGGGAGTCGGGCACGAAGTGTTTGACAACGCGGCGACGGGCGAAGGCATAGAGCGGGTCGGCGTTGCGGTGGATGCCGCCGTGGGAGCCCTTGCCGGGTTTGGGTGTGGGTGGCGGCAGTGGCTTTTCGCGATAGCGGGCGGCGAGCAGGTTGGAGGCGCCTGCCATTGGTCTGGGCCTACTCGAATGTGTGTAGCTCCAGGCGTCGTGGTTCCAGTCGCAGATTTGGCCATGCTCGTCGAGGCTGGCCTGTGTTTTGACGAGCATCGCGGAGCCGTAGGCCTCCCAGCCGTGCTCGTCGGCGCGCGACCATTTGAGTAACACGGGGCGGCCGGGCCGGGCGCGGGCTAGAAGCGCGGCGTCAAGCGCCACATCGTCGGCGCCGTTGTGACCGTAACAGCCGGGGCCTTCGAGGTGCTGGACGCGGACTTGATTGTCGTCTAGATCGAGGGCGGAAGCGAGCGAGCCACGCAATGGGTAAACACCCTGGGTGTGGCTCCAGACGTTGAGGTGCTCGTCCTGCCAGAGGGCGGCGGCGGCGGCTGGCCCCAGAGCGGCGTGCATGTGATAGGGTTTGCGATAAGTCGCTTCGAGGGTTTGTACCGCGTTGGCGGGTGTTTCGATCGGCGGCACCGGGCCGTCTTGCGGCACGCCGTCGACGACGAGGAAGTCTTGGCTGGTTTTGGCGAGCAGGTCGGTGTAGAGGCTTTCGTAGGCGGGCAAGGGTTGCACGTGCCAACGCGCGTTTTGGCGCAGAGCTTCGGCGGCCTTTTCAGCTTGCTCTTCGCGCTCGGCGAGCACGCCCAAGAAGGAGCCATCGCGGACTACGGCGATCACACCGGGCAGCGATGCGGCGGTATTTTCGTCTATGGATTCTAAGGTCGAAGCATAGGTCGGCGGGCGGATGACGCGGCCGTGCACCATATCAGGCAAGCACAGGTCGTGCACGAACGAAGGTGTGCCGGCGATTTTGGCCGGTAGGTCGAGGCGAGGTATGGGCTGGCCGACAAAGGTGTATTCTTCGGACGATTTTGGCTGGCCGACGCCGAGTTCGGTTTCGCCAAAAAGTTGATCGCCTTGCAGCGCCCAGTAGGTGGTCTCTTTTTCGCCGTCGGTGATGGTGCCGTCGGTGACACGCAGGCTTTCGACGGGAGCTTGTAATGCGGCGGCGGCCTTTGCCAGCAATAAATGGCGTGCATCGGCGGCGGCTTGGCGAAAGGCCGAGCCGATGATTTGGATCGAATTACTGCCGGAGGTGTAGGAGGCGGTCGGCGTGCGCTCGGTGTCGGCGCGTTCGACTAAAATGCGCGTGAAGTTGATATCTAGTTCGTCGGCGGCGATTTGCGCGACGGCGGTCAGGATGCCCTGGCCGATTTCGACATGGGCGATCATCAGCGTTACGTGGCCGTCGGTGCTGAAGCGAATGAGGGGGTCGATGCTCATCGGGCCATCTCGCTTGCGGCGCGCTGTATCGCGCAAATAATGCGGTTGTGGGTGCCGCAGCGGCAGATGTGTGCGTATAGGGCTTCGCAGATTTCGGCGCGGGAGGGCTGTAGGTTCTTGTCGAGCAGGGCTTTGGCGGTGATAATCAGCCCGGCGGTGCAATAGCCGCATTGCGCGGCCTGCTCGGCGAGAAAGGCGCGTTGCAGAGGATGCAGGTTGGCGGGTGTGCCCAGGCCTTCGAGGGTGGTGATATCGGCGTTGGCGACGGCGGATAGGGGGGTGGCGCAGGAGGGCACGGCCTGGCCGTCAACGAGTATTTTGCAGGCGCCGCACTGTTCGAGGCCGCAGCCAAATTTGGCGGCTTTGAGCCCGAGGTTGTTGCGCAGGATCAGTAGGAGCGGCGCATCGGGGTCGACGTCGAGGTGGTGGTTTTGCCCGTTGACCTTTAGTTCGATGGTTGCGGTCATTTTTCAGGTCGTTTCCAGTAGGTCAGGTGGTAGATTCCAAGAATTCCAACTCCTTTAATCGGTCGATCCAACCCCGACGCAGGGCGCTGTTGCGGGGATTGGCTACCCAATCGGGGTGGAAGAGCGGGTCGTCGGGGCGGTGGTATTGTGCGGGAGCGTCGCGGCTGCCGGCGGCGCGTTTGCGCGCGGCTTCTTCTTCTTCGGTGGTCTCGGGGTTTTTATAATAGCAGCAGGTGCTCATGCGCCGGCCCTCGCTGCCGCCAGAGCTGGCGTGCCAGCAGCGCATGTCGAAGGCAACGACATCGACCGGCTCGCAGGTACAGATATACGAGGGAATTTCTTCGATCCCCAAGTTCATCGATTTGAGGTTTTCGCGCAGATCTTCGTGCAGGGGATTGCGGTGTGAGCCGGGTATCAGTCGCAGTGCGCCAGTGTTGGGGCCGACGGGGTCGAGGTAGAAGGCGTATTTGACGCCGTAGCAGTCTTTTTTGGGATCGGCGTGGTGGTCGGGGTGCCAGCCGGTGTCGCCGACATAGCGATTGGCATCGGTGCCGGTGGCGAAGGCGTCCTCGCCATAGAGTTGCGCGGTGATCGACCAGAAGCGCTGGTCTTCGAGCAGGTGGGCGTAGAAGGGCGTATCGGGCCCCATTTGTGATACCCAATGGCGCTCGGAGCCGTCGAAGGGGCGGTGTCGGTAGGCGAGGTCGAGGCCCTTTTCGAATTCTGCGCGCAGGGTAGTTACTTCGTCGGGGGTGAAGAATTGGCGCAGGACGATAAAACCGAAAGTCTGGAAGTGCTGGTACTGCTCGTTGCTGAGCATAGGGATTTCTCCGGGAAGCAGTGCGTGTCGCTCGGCAAGATACTTAATTGGTTGCCGCTCTACAATAGACTAGCTGCGGTCGGCGGCGATGAGCAGGCCGCCGATTTGCGCAAGGGGTGCGCAGTCTTCGATATCGGCGTCGGTGTAGCCGCCGAGCTTGTTGGCCATCGAGCAGGCACCTAGGAGCTGGCCGTCGACGATAAAGGGGATACCGAGGAAACACGATAACTTCATATGGCCAGCTGGGACGCCGCCAGAGCGCGGGTCGCTGGCGGGGTCGTTGCTCAAGACAGGGGCCTGGGAGGTGAGAATGGCGCCGTTGAGGGTGTCGAGGTTGTGGAAGTTGAGATTGCTGACGATGTCATTGATGGTGTAGTTGCTTTTGTAGATGTCGACTACGGCGTGGGAGTGTAGGTAGGGCTTGGTGGGGGTGGCGTAGACGACTTCGGCGAGGAAGCCGAAATCACTAGCGCTGGTTGTTAGGATCTCGGGCAGCAGGCGGACGAAAGTGGCTGTGAGGTCGGAGTTCGCGGTGTAGGTGGCGAGGGCGGTGGCGAGAGCAGTGTGTAGGGGGTGTTCGGTGGAGAGGGTGTTTAGGTGGGTGGTGGCGTGGCTTAGGTGGGGGTTCATTGGTGGTCTCCCGGTGCTAGGTGCTGTGGACACCCTTGAGGGGAATTATCTTCGCTCATGTCGCTGCACTCTTAGAGTTCGCGGCCTGCCCCAGCTCGGCTCCGAGGCGATACCCCGATTTCACAATCCTGTGAGATCGGAGTGTCGCAAGCCGTTCCGAGAATTATCCCAAGGGCTCACGGTAGTAGGGAGAAGTTTAAGGTTTTATCCGCTATTGAATGTGAGTGAAGTGAATTAAAGATCCTTCTTCATTGATAAAGCGATCTTAGTTGTCATTGTATATTCCGCACAAATGCGCGCTTTTTATAGCATGCCGTTAAGATATAAAGCGGTGGCGCTCGGCGGCGATATGGTCTTGCGGTTTGTAACCCAATTCTTCAATACCGGCGGAGATGTCGAGGAAGCCGCGGAAGTCGCCGTCGATATTGTCGGAGGCGCCGTAGGTGATAAAGAATTTTTCCGGCCCTTTGTATTCGACGGCGAGGCCGAAGAGCTGCACGGCATCGCGGGGGGTCAATAGTGTGCTGCAAAGGCGCAGACTGTCGACCTCGGATTTTCCGGTGAAAGAACCGATGCGGATGCTGATAAAGCGCATGTCCTCGGTGTTGACGAGGTTGCGGCCGGCGACTTCGGCCATACCCTTCATTGCGCCGTACCAGCCGTCGGGCATAATCTGGTCGGCGGTCGAGAAGGTCGGGGGATCGCTCAAGTGCTCGTTCCAGCCGGTGACATGGTTGGTGCTAGCGAGCACGATCTTTGTGATGCCGGCGGCGTGCGCACGGTGAAAGAGGCGCATGCTGACGCCGATGTCGGTGAGATCGAGCGTGCCTTGGCCGACATTGGCCGCGCTTATATAGGCGAGGTGTACGAGTACGTCCTGGTCGGCGCAGATTTTTTCGACAAAGGCGTAGTCGCCGATCTCGCCGATTTCGCTCGGCGAGCGGGCTCCTTCGATGGGGCGGCGGTCGGTGAGGGTCAGGTCGAAGCAGTCTTGTGCTTCCCAACCTTGCCAGAGAGCGGTGCCGACTCTACCGGCGGCGCCTGTGAGTAGGATGCGGGGCTTGGCGGTCATGGTGCAGTCTCCGTGGTGAGTTGGTTGAGGGCCTGGCGGATATTTTTCTGGGTTGGGTCGAGTGAGAGTGAGCGCTGCCACATAGCACGTGCGCGGGTATAATTTTCATAAAAATAAGCGCTGCGGGCAAGGGTATTGTAGGCGGCGGGCTTTTCGTAGAGTTGGGTAGAGAGTTCGAGCACCCGCTCCATGTGGTCCAGGTGTTGGTTTGTGAGCAGGCGCTGGGCCACGGCGATATAGCTATCGGCCATATCGGACATTGCGCCTAGAGGATAGAAAACGCTTTCGCTGGCGCCTTCTGCGAGCATTGCGAGCGCGAGATCGGGCAAGCCCAGTTCGACGAGTGATGCGGCGCTGGCGGCGGGAATTCGGTGTAGCGTGGGGCTATTGCGCAAAGAGGTGACCAGCGGTCGGGTATAGGTGTTGCGGGCTTGCTCGGCGAGCTTTGGCAAGTCGAGTCTATGGTAGGTTTCGGCGGCTAGGAGCTGGGCGATAGGTTGGCTGGTCGGACTAATTGCAAGATGGTCTTCGACTAGGCGTCGGGCGCGTGGCAGATCGTTGTTGTTTAGCGCGTCGGCGATGTTGCGCAAGGCGCGGTCGGGGCAATGCGGGTCTTGTGCGATCCGGCGTTGCCATTGCGCGAAGGCCGGGTCGAAGTTGTCGCGGCGGGCGAAGACAAGCACGGTCGGGTGGTCATATCCGAGGAAGGACGGCTCGGCATGGTCGTCGTGGTAGTCGATGCCAAAAAGCACGGGGTAGTGTTTGAAGCGGGCGACTTGCTCAAAGCCGAGCGAGCCAGCGGTGAGCTGGTGATAAAACGAAGCGGCGACCGGATAGCGCTCGGGTACGGCGGTGAATTGCCGATAGCGGTTGACATCGATCAGCGCGATATGCTCGAAGCGTTGCGTGCGCTGATGCAGGTAGTCGGCTCGTTGGCCGCAGAGCATATAGGGACCGGTGTAGAACAAGGTGAGTATATTGAGATCGCCGCTACGGGTGCCGTCAATCAGTTTGTGCAGGGTGAAGGCGCCTTTCTCCAGGCCGATCACCGCGTTGGCGGGGGCATGTTCGGCGAGCCAACGGGCGGCTTGGATGCGGCTGTCTTCGCTGGTGTAGATGTGCGCGAAGGCTAGACCGTAGGCGGTAGTGGAGAGGGCGACGACGACGGCTAATGCGAGACCGAGGCGGGGTTGCAGCTTGTAGCAGAGGTCTGCGAAGAAGAGTATCAAGAAGGGCAAGAGCGGAAAGAGATAGCGGATAGGTTTGGTGTGCAGCCCACCGACGATCAAGAAACAGAGGACGACCCAGAGCAGCAGCAGACGTGGCTCGCGGTCACCGCGCCAGGCGATATGCAGTAGTCCGGCCAATGTGGCCAAGGTGAGCGGCCAGCCAACAGCTTGCGGCAGTAGGGTCGTCAGATAGTGCACATAGGGCAGGGTGTGCACGTCGATCAGGGTCCAGGTTTGCAGCGCGGTGCCGCGGGCGATACCGAACGAAAAAGCAAAGTCGGCGTGTGAGTCGGCGCGCCAGATGAGGTCGGGGTTGCTGACGAGATAAGGTTGCCAGGCGACGAGGCTTAAGATGGCGATAAGGGCGGCAAGGGCTGGTAGTTTGAATGGGGCGAACTTGTTGGAAAGCAAGTCTCGCGTGTGGGTGAAATGGCCGAGCAAGAGTATAAACCCCAGCAACAGACCGTTGAGACGCACTGCGCCGGTGCAGCCGATCAGCAGGCCGACGAGGGCGTAGCGATGCCAGGTATTTGAACCAGTGGCGCGCAAGATGGTGTAGAGGGTCGCTAGGCTACAGAGCGTGAAGAGGCCGTCGACGGTGTAGAAATGGGCCTGTTGAATGGTGAGCGGGCTCATAGCGAATAACAACACCGCCAACGCCGTTGGCTGCGGAGTCCACCAACGGCAGCCTATGCACCAGAGTAAGATCAAGGAGCTGAACGAGATCAGTGCGGACAGGGCGCGGGCTTTAGTGAAAATTAGCGCGGCGTCTTGCGGAGTGTCGAGGTCAACGGGCGCATGCCCGATTAGCGCGAATTTGAGCAGGTAGAGCGATAAGGTGCCATAGGCGGTTAGCGGTGGGGCGAGGGGGTCGGTAAAGTCCAGTGCCGCGCGGATCAGGGTTTCTTCGTCGGGATGAAAATTATAGAAGGCGGTGCTTTGTTGCCGGCCTACGGGCACGAAGTCGCTGCTGCCGCGGTTTAGACCGACGAGATGGGTGTAAAGGGTCAAGGCCAAAAGCGGGGCCAGCCATAGGACGGCGCGTTTATACACGGTTTACCCAGCGCTGATTATTTCACTGCGGCGGAAGCAAGTTAGCAAATGGTCGTTGACCATGCCGGTGGCCTGCATATATGCGTAGACGATGGTCGAGCCGACGAATTTGAAACCGCGCGCCTTGAGGTCCTTGCAGAACGCGTCGGA
>Ga0114999_10001090_pt1 | contig 38277 bp, 30 predicted proteins | sample ArcticOcean_MG_C_3_FD_89820 | JGI IMG/M metagenome (GOLD analysis project Ga0114999, IMG submission 89820) | Marine microbial communities from western Arctic Ocean - ArcticOcean_MG_CB8_126 | ecosystem: Environmental > Aquatic > Marine > Oceanic | place: Arctic Ocean: Canada Basin | collected...
GTGATCGAGGACAAGGTGCGCGACGCCTTGGTGATCGATTCGGTATGGATACCGGTCCAGGCCCCAACCGCGTCCTCGCGGGTACGCAGGGCCATGACGATCTCTTCGAGCGCCGCGTTCCCGGCTCGTTCGCCGATGCCGTTGATCGTGCATTCGACCTGACGGGCGCCGGCCTGGATCGCCGCGACGGAGTTCGCCACCGCCAAACCCAGGTCGTTATGGCAATGAACCGAGATCCGTGCCTTGTCGATATTCGGCACCCGGTTCCGCACCATCGTAATCAGGGCATGAAACTCGTCGGGCACCGTATAACCGACGGTATCCGGGATGTTGATCGTGGTCGCGCCGGCCTTGATCGCACTTTCGATGCACCTGCACAGAAAATCGTGATCTGTCCGCGTGCCGTCTTCCGGCGACCATTCGACATCGTCGCAGAGGTTGCGGGCATAGCTGACGCTGTCGACCACCGCGTCATGGACCTCGTCCGGCTCCATGCGCAACTTTACGCGCATATGCAACGGACTGGTCGAGATGAAGGTATGGATGCGCGGGCGCTTGGCCTCTTTCAAGGCCTCCCACGCTCGGTCGATGTCCTTGCGACTGGCGCGGGCGAGGCCCGCGACCTGGGATTCCGTAATGGTCCGTGCGACTTCGCGCACCGCCTCGAAATCGCCGATCGAGGAAATCGGAAACCCAGCCTCGATCACATCGACGCGGAGATCCTCCAGGACCTTCGCGATCCGCAATTTTTCTTCGAGATTCATCGAGCAGCCTGGCGATTGCTCACCGTCGCGCATCGTGGTGTCGAAGATCAAGACTCGGTTGCTGTCGTCTCTCGTGCTCATGGGACTGTTCCTTCTACGGACTTACGCGGTGGAATCGCTGAAAACGCTTTCCCCCTGAACAGTCATCACCATCTGCATCGCGACGAAAGTTCAGGGGCGCGTAAGTCGAAGGCCCCCGTCCGCCGAGAGAAGGGCGAAGCGCAGCGCACGCAGCGCCGAATCCGCCGAAGCGAATGCCATCTGCCGAAAGCGTGCGTATGCACCAATTAGCCGCATCAACCCGACCGTTCGCCCGAATTACATCTGCAAATGCCCGCCAATCGGGCCCTCACAGGTCCACCAACGGCGGAAACCGCTGATGAACACTTTATCTCTAAGCTTTTTTACCCAACCGCCGCAACGGTTTTATTCGCCGGGCGCCCGAGACTGCCTCGGGAGCGCCCGGCTTTATCGATACGAAAGGTTGTTCCAGCCTCAATTCTTGCTCTTGTCGACGAGGCGGCTCTGGGCGATCCACGGCATCATCCCGCGCAAGCGCTCGCCGACCTCCTCGATCGGATGCTCCTCGGACCGGCGACGCATTGCCTTGAAGCTGGTCTGGCCGACCTTGTTCTCGAGCATCCAATCGCGCGAGAAGCGCCCTGACTGAATATCGTCGAGGACGCGCCGCATTTCGGCCCGTGTCTCATCGGTGATGATGCGGCTGCCACGGGTGTATTCGCCGTATTCTGCCGTGTTCGAGATCGAGTAGTTCATGTTCGCGATGCCGCCCTCGTAGATCAGATCGACGATCAACTTGACCTCGTGCAGGCACTCGAAATAGGCCATTTCAGGTGCATACCCGGCATCGACGAGAGTCTCGTACCCCGCCCGGATGAGTTCGCAGAGTCCGCCGCAGAGCACTACCTGCTCGCCGAACAGATCCGTTTCGCACTCTTCCTTGAAGGTCGTCTCGATCACGCCGGCCCGGCCGCCGCCGATGGCGCAGGCGTAGGACAAGCCGATCTCATGCGCATTGCCAGAAACGTCCTTGTCGATCGCCAGCAGGCAGGGCACGCCCGCGCCGCGGGCATATTCCGAACGCACGGTATGGCCCGGGCCCTTGGGCGCCACCATGAAGACGTCGAGGTCCGAGCGCGCTTCGATCAGGTTGAAATGGATGTTGAGGCCATGGGCGAAGCAGATCGCCGTGCCCTCGCGCATGTTTTCGTGAAGGCTGTCGCGGTAAAGATCGCCCTGCCCTTCATCGGGGGTCAGCAACATGGCTATATCGGCCCAGGCCGCGATCGCGGACGGCTCCATGACCTTGAAGCCGGCATCCTCGGCCTTCTTGATCGAGCCCGAACCCGGCCGCAGGCCGACCCGGAGATCCTCGACGCCGCTGTCCCGCAGGTTCATGGCATGGGCATGGCCCTGGCTGCCATAACCCAGAATCGCCACTTTCTTGCCTTTGATCAAATTCACGTCCGCATCGCGGTCGTAATACACACGCATGGACTTGCTCCTTCTCGGTCCTTGGCCCGTCCGTCCGGCGACTGCGTCGGCAGCGGACGGCCCCGTTTAGCTGAATCCCTTGTTGCCGCGGCTGACCGCCACGACGCCCGTGCGCACCACCTCGACCATGCCGAAGGGACGCATGAGATTGATGAATCGATTGATCTTCTCGCTCGTGCCGTCGATCCGGAAGACAAACGAATCCAAGGTCGTGTCGTCCACCGTGGCCCCGAAGATATCGGCGATCCGCAGCGATTCGACCCGCTTCTCGCCAGTTCCCGCAACCTTGACCAGGGCCAATTCCGCTTCGACATGCGACCCTTCCAAAGTCAGGTCCCTGACCTTATGGACCGGCACGAGTTGGCCGAGATGGGCCTTGATCTGCTCGACCACCATCGGCGTGCCCGAGGTGACGACGGTGATGCGCGAGAAATGGGCTGCGTCATCGACTTCCGCAACCGTCAAACTCTCGATGTTGTAGCCCCGACCCGAGAACAGGCCGATGACGCGCGCCAATACGCCGGGCTCGTTGTCCACGAGCACCGCGATCGTATGCTGCCTGATGTCCTGATCTTCCACCGTCGCCAGTCTCCAAGATAAACGGGCGGGCGCCCGTCGGCGGCCGGCCCCGGAATGCGCCGCGCCCGCGATCCTGCCGGATCGCGCCGCAGCTTAAACGAGTACCATGCCTTCTTCAGAAACCGGCCTGACCGCCTTGTCATCGGGACCCAGCAGAATTTCGTTATGGGCCGCGCCGGACGGGATCATGGGAAAACAGTTTTCTGTCTTGTCGACCATGATATCGGCGATGACCGGACCGTCGATCGCGATCATCTCATCGATGAGATCGTCGACCTCTTCCGGCTTGGAAGCGCGCAGGCCCGTCGCGCCAAAGGCTTCGGCCAGTTTCACGAAATCGGGCAGCGATTCCATGTAGCTCTCGGAATAGCGCCCGCCATGCAGCAGTTCCTGCCACTGGCGCACCATGCCCATATATTCGTTGTTCAGGATGAACACCTTCACCGGCAGGCGATACTGCGCCAAGGTCGACATCTCCTGAATGTTCATCAAGATCGAGGCTTCGCCCGCAACGTCGATCACCAGCGCGTCCGGATGCGCAACCTGCACGCCCATCGCCGCTGGCAGGCCATAGCCCATCGTCCCCAAACCGCCCGAGGTCATCCACCGGTTCGGCTTTTCGAAGCCCAGGAACTGCGCCGCCCACATCTGATGCTGGCCCACCTCGGTGGTGATGTAGTGGTCGCGGCCCTTGATCTTCTCGAACAGGCGTTGAAGGGCGAATTGCGGCTTGATAATCGAATCGTTCGGCTCGTAGTGCAGGCAATCCCTAGCCCGCCAAGCCTCGATCTCTTTCCACCACGAATCCAGCGCCTTGCCGTCCGGCCGATGCTGGCGCGCCTTCCAGATACTGATCATGTCCTCCAGGATATGGCCCGCGTCGCCGATGATCGGAACGTCGACGGCGACGTTCTTGTTGATCGAGGAGGGGTCGATATCGACATGAATCTTGACCGAGTTCGGCGAGAACGCGTTCAAGCGCCCCGTCACACGATCGTCGAAACGCGCCCCGATATTGATCATCAGGTCGCAGTCATGCATCGCCAGATTGGCCTCGTAGGTGCCGTGCATCCCGACCATGCCCAGGAACTGCTTGTCGGACGCAGGAACCGCGCCCAACCCCATCAGGGTCAAGGTGCAGGGGAACCCGGTCATATGCACAAACTGGGTCAGAAGCTGTGAAGCACCCGGGCCGGAATTGATCACGCCGCCGCCGCAATAAAACAGTGGGCGCTTCGCCTTGGCCATCAGTTCGACGGCCTGCTCGATCGCGCTCGGATCGCCCTTCACCTGCGGGTTGTAGCTTCGGTGCCGGCCCGGAGGCGGCTCGGAATAGGTCGCCGCTCCCTGGAGGATGTCCTTGGGCAGGTCGATGACGACGGGTCCCGGGCGGCCCTTCTGAGCGACGTGAAAGGCTTCGTGAACCACCCGCGCCAGGTCCTCGGAGCGTTTGACCAGATAATTGTGCTTCGTGCAGGGGCGCGTGATGCCTGTCGTGTCCGCTTCCTGGAATGCGTCATTGCCGATCAGATGGGTTGGCACCTGGCCGGTCAGGCAGACCACGGGAATGCTATCCATCAGCGCGTCCGTCAGACCCGTGACCGCGTTGGTCGCACCGGGTCCCGAGGTGACCAGAACCACGCCGACCTTGCCGGTCGACCTGGCATAGCCCTCGGCCGCGTGCACTGCGCCGCCTTCCTGCCGCACGAGGATGTGGCGGATCGCGTTCTGCTTGAACAGTGCGTCATAGATCGGAAGGACCGCGCCGCCCGGATAGCCGAAGATGACTTCGACGCCCTGCTCGGCCAAAGCCCTGAGCAACACATCCGATCCTGTCATTCTTTCGCCGGTCATGACCGTTTTCCCTATAGACATGCGACCGGGTCCGCGGCGCTTCGCTCGGAAGGCTCACGATTCCCGGTTCCCAAAATTCAGCGGATATTCCGCGAAGCGGCAGAAAAGCTAGTGTTTCAGCGCGGTAGGGTCAACCCAAACCGCCGTGCATAGGACACACCGCATTCGATCGCCGATTCATCGACCCGTTCAAGGCGAAGATTAGCCGTATATTGATGGCGGAACCAAGTCCCCTGACGCTTCGCATAGCGCCGCGTCGCCTGCTGGGCCGCCGCCACGGCCGCCGCCCGGTCGAGACGCCCGTCGATCAGGGCGGCCAATTCGCGCACACCGACCGCCTTCATGGCCGGCAGATCGGGATCGAACCCGGCGGCCAGAAGCCGCCGGACTTCCGCCAAAGCGCCGCGCCGCATCATATGGTCGAACCTTGCATCGCAGGCGCGGTAGAGGCTCTCTAGCGCCGGGTCCAGCAAGATGCGCAGGCGCGGCCCGGTCAGCGCCGCGCCCCCCGGCTGGGCCAGCCAATCCGAAAGCGGCCTGCCGGTCGCCTCCACGACCTCCCAGGCGCGCAAAATGCGCTGGCTGTCCCCCGGGGCCAGGCGCGCCGCCGCTATAGGATCGCGCGCCGCCAGCGCCGCATGGAACTGCTCTGCCCCCATCGTATCCAGCCGCGCGCGCGCCCTTTCGCGCACGGCGTCGGGAATATCCGGTATCGGCGCCAGACCCTCTTCCAGGGCTTTCAAATAGAACCCCGTGCCGCCGATCACGATGGGAACGCGGCCGGCATGCCGGGCCGCTTCGATTGCGGGCAGGGCGAGATCGCGCCACCGGGCTACCGAGCAGCGTTCGCTGGCCGACAGGATGCCGTAGAGGCGATGGGGCACCGCCGCCATCGTCCGGACTGTCGGCCGGGCGCTCAACACGCGAAGTTCGCGGTAGACCTGCATGCTGTCGGCATTGATGATCGTCCCGCCCAAACGCCGGGCCAGCGCAAGCGCAAGCGCGGATTTCCCGCTGGCCGTGGCGCCCGCGACAATGATCGTTCCCGGATCGGTTCCGGGAAGCGTTTCCTCGCCCCTTGTTCCACCCTCCGGATGGCCTGCCATGCGTTTTGTCCTGACCCTCATCGCCGGCAACCCGACCCTTCCCATCAAGGATAGTACACTGACCTTGGTTCGCGACGCGCTCGCTTCGATCGGGGGTCGCGCCGGCGCGCCTGACTGGCTCGATCCCGGCCTGGCCTGCGATCTGCCATTCGGCGATGTGCCCCCCGAAGCCGCCACCCATGCGATCCGCACCGCGTTGGACAAGCGCCTTCTCGCCATTGATGTCGTCGCACAGCCGATGGTCGCGCGCCGCAAGGTCCTGCTCCTGGCCGATATGGATTCAACCATCGTCACCACGGAAACCCTGGACGAACTGGCGGGCGAAGCCGGCCTGAAGGAGCGGGTTGCCGCGATCACTGCCCGCTCGATGAATGGCGAGATGGATTTCCGCGAAGCCCTGTGCGAACGCGTGGCCATGCTGGCCGGCCTTGCGGAATCGACATTCGCCGGCATTCTGGAGCGCACCGTCCTGACCGCCGGGGCCCGGACGCTTGTGCGGACCATGGCCGCCAACGGCGCACACACCCTTCTCGTATCTGGGGGATTCCGCCATTTCACGGTCCCGATCGCCGCCCGGGCGGGCTTTCACGCGGAACTCGCCAATAGCCTTGAGATTCGTGACGGCATGCTGACCGGCTTGCTTGTGGAGCCGATCCTCGATCGGGAAGGCAAGCTCGCCACCCTGCGCCGCGTGGCCGCCGAGCACGGCCTGACGCCGGCCGATGCCCTGGCAGTCGGAGATGGGGCCAATGACCTCGCCATGCTGGGGGAAGCCGGCCTCGCCGTGGCATTTCATGCCCAGCCTGTGGTGCGCAAGGCCGTGACGGCCCGGATCGACCATGCCAATCTGACGGCCCTGCTCTATCTTCAGGGGTACCGGCGCGAGAACTTCGTCCTCGACTAGCCGGGACTAGCCGGCTTCCGTGGCTAGTCCTTGGCGATCCGCAGGGCCATGAAGGCGGGCTGGCCGCGCCGTCCGCCCTGTTCGACCAGCAGCAACACGCTGCTTCGGCCCGCCGATTTCGCCTGCTCGACTTTGCGCGCGATTTCCGCAGGCGAGGTGACCCTCTCCTGGCCGACCTCGGTGACGACATCGCCCACTCGCAAGCCGTTATCGCCCGCCGGCCCTTCCGGTGCGACATCGACCACGACGACCCCGGCAACCGATTCGCCAAGTTCGAAACGGGTCCGCAACTCGTCCGTCAGCGCAGCAAGCGTGACGCCCAGGGCGTCGATCCGCATTTCCGAGGGCTCCTGCGCGGATTCGGGCGCCAGGGTCGCGGCAGCAACCTGCTCGCTCTCCTTGAGTTCGCCGAGTTCCACCTTGAGCGCCTTTTCGGCGCCCTTGCGCCAGACAACTACTTCGACTTTCTTGCCGATCTCGGTTGCCGCGACGGCGGGCGCGAGTTCGCGCATCCGCGCGATCTCGGTGCCGTCGAATGTAAGAATCACGTCGCCCTGTTCGATCCCAGCCTTCGCGGCGGGACTGTCCTGGTTCACGCTCGCGACCAAGGCGCCACGCACGGAACCGAGTCCCAGACCCTCGGCAATTTCCGGCGTCACGGTCTGGATACGGACGCCCAGCCAGCCTCGCCGAGTGCGGCCGAATTCCTTGAGCTGCGTGACCACCGACGATACCTGATTCGACGGCACGGCGAAGCCGATACCGACGCTGCCGCCGGATGGCGAATAGATTGCCGTGTTCACGCCGACGACTTTGCCCTCCATGTCGAACATCGGCCCCCCGGAATTGCCCCGGTTGATCGACGCATCGGTCTGGATGAAGTCGTCATAAGGGCCCGAGCGGATGTCGCGGCTGCGGGCCGAGACGATTCCGGCCGTCACCGTTCCGCCCAGGCCGAACGGATTGCCGATCGCGATCACCCAATCGCCGACCCTCAGATCATCCGAATCGCCGAAGGTCACGGCGGGCAGCGGCGTCGACGATTTGACCTTGAGCAGGGCCAGGTCGGTCTTCGGATCCCGGCCGACGATCTCCGCATCCAAGGTCGTATCGTCGTGCAGGATCACCTTGATCTCGTCGGCCCCCTCGATCACGTGATTGTTGGTGACGACATAGCCACCGGCATCGACGATGAAGCCCGAGCCGAGCGACTGGGCCCGGCGGGGCTGGGCTTCCTGGCCTTCACGTCGCTCGAAGAATTCCTTGAACCAGTCCTCGAAGGGCGAACCCGGCGGCAATTCCGGAATTTCCTGCGCACCCGGGGCCTGGACGACCTGGGTCGTCGATATATTGACCACCGCCGGCAACAGTTTTTCGACAAGGTCGGCGAAGCTTTCCGGGGCCGGTTTAGCCTGACTTGCCGTGGCCCAGACGAGCGCGATCAGCAAAACGCCCAAGGCGGCGACGCCGCGCGGCCAAATCCCGCGGCGTTCTTCGACAGCCGTCATCCGCCCATCTCGTCGTATCATCGCCTCACCCACGCACCAGCCATACGATCACCAAGCCAAGTGCCGCGGCCCCCAGCCCGCCCGCGCGCATCGTGGAAGCCGGCATATCGAGCGCCACCCGTACCATGCGCTTCATGCCCTCGGGAAAGGCAGCATAGAGCGCCCCTTCGATGGCCAACAGCAGGCCGAGCGCCGCCGCGAAATCGGCCATTGTGTCACCGCCTCGTCAGTCACCTTCCGCACTGGAGGGAAGCGTGTTGAAGTACTTGAAGAAGTCGCTGTCGGGCGTCAGCACCATCGTCGTGTTCTTCGAGCCTAACGCCTCGGTATAGGCCGACATGGATTTGTAGAAGCGGAAGAATTCCTCGTCCTTGCTATAGGCTTCCGCCAAGATCTTGGTCTTCTGGCCGTCGCCCTCGCCTCGAAGGATTTGCGCCTCGCGCTCGGCTTCGGCCCGGAGGACCGTGGCCTCGCGATCGGCCGTCGAAATAACCCGCTGGGCGCGTTCGAAACCCTGAGCACGGAACTCCGCGGCTTCCCGGTTACGTTCGGAACGCATGCGCTGATAAACCGCCTGGCTGGTCTCTTCCGGCAGATCGGCGCGGCGAATACGCACATCGACCACCGCGATCCCGAACCGGGTGCTTTCAACACTCACCAGGCCGCGGATCTCGGCCATCAGGCTTGCCCGTTCGTTGGACAGGACGGTCGACAAGGTCGCACTGCCCAGGGTGCTTCGCACGCTCGCATTGACGATCTGGCCCAGGCGATCGCGCAACCGACTCTCAGTCTGCACCGTCTGGAAGAAACGCAGCGGATCGATGATCTTGTAACGCACGAAGGCATCAACCCAGAGCGGCTTCTGATCCGCGAGGATCACCCGTTCGGCCGGCGGATCGAGGTCCAGAACCCGGCGGTCGTAATACCGCACTTCTTGAATCAACGGGCTTTTCACGTGAAGGCCGGGTTCCTGGATCGGGGTGCCGATCGGCTCGCCAAACTGAAGGACCAGGGCCTGCTGTGTTTCGGAAACCGTATAAAGAGAACTGAATGCAAGAATGGTGAGAACAATGACGAACGCACCGATCAGGCCGACTATTAATTTACTCATTGTGTGGCCTCCCGGCCGGTTTTCGCCGCGCCGCGGTCGATCGCCTTATTCAACTCCGGCAGCGCCAGGTAGGGAATCGGGTTCAATTGGCCTTCGGCGCCACTGTCGATGACCATCTTTTCGGTGTCCTTGAGCAGCGCCGACATCGTTTCCAGATACATGCGCTGGATCGTCACGGTCTTGGCCACCACATACTCGCGATAAACCGAGAGGAAGCGCGACGAATCGCCCTGGGCCTCGTTAATGACCTTCTCTCGATAAGCGCTGGCATTCTGGACGAGCTGGACGGCTTCACCGCGAGCGCGCGGGATGATGTCGTTGCGGTATGCGTCCGCCTCGAGCTGCAACCTGTCCCGGTCCTGCAGGGCCCGCTGCACGTCGTCGAAAGCGTCGATCACGGCCTTCGGGGGCTGCACGTCCTGAAGCTGAACCTGGGTAATCTCGATGCCTGCCTCGTAGGTATCGAGCATCTGCTGCAGCAGGACCTGCGTGTCCTGCTGGACCTGCTCGCGCGCTTCGGTCAGCGCCGGCTGAATATCGATCTGACCGATCACCTCACGCATCGCGCTTTCCGCTGCGACCTTAACGGTCGCGGCGGGGTCGCGGATGTTGAACAGGAATAGACCGGCGTTCCGGACCTTCCACTGTACCGAGAAATCGATATCGATGATGTTCTGATCGCCGGTCAGCATCAGACTTTCTTCAGGCACGTCGTTCGTGCGAGCGGCCGTGCGGCCGCCTCTGCCCTTCCCGATGCTGTTGTAACCGATCTCGATGCTGTTGATGGTCTCCACGCTCGGCGTCAAAGCTTCGCCGACGGGCCAGGGATAGTTCCAATGCAGGCCGGGTCCCGTCGTCTCGGGATCGCTCGTCCACTCGCCGAACACCAGGGCCACGCCTTGTTCGTCGGGCTGCACACGGTAGAAGCCGGATGCCGCCCACAGGATCGCCACCCCGATCAGAATCAGGGTCAAGCCGCGACCGCCGCCCAGCCCGCCCGGCAGGATCGCGCGCAGGCGGTCCTGGCCCTGGCGCAGCACATCATCGAGATTGGGCGGGGTCGGCCCGCCTCCGGGTCCGCTACCCCAGGGGCCGCCGCTGCCGCCGCTGCCGCCTTGATTGCTCCATGGCATGAAACGTTTCCTCTACTCGCCTGGATGTCCGTTCGCTGCCTCGCAACTGCGGGCGCGTCTTCCCAACCATAGGGGCTGCACTTATATGTGGCTACGCTCAACCGGGCAAAGCGCGGATCCCCCATCCGTTCTATTTGATATCGTCGTCCATGAGGCATTTTCAACCATGTCCGAACCAAACGAACAAAAAATCGCCGCCGCCCTCGGCGCCATTCTGGATCCGGACTCGGGACGCGACATCGTCGCCCAGGGCATGGTTCAGGGTCTCGCCGTCAAGGACGGCGTCGTCAGTTTCGCGATCGAAGTCGATCCCAAGCGCGGCGCTGCGATGGAACTTGTCCGCCAGGCCGCCGAGCAGGCCGTCGCCGCGCTTCCCGGCGTCCGCTCCGCCCGCGCCGTCCTGACAGCGCATAGATCCGCGCCCGCACAATCTGCGCCGCCGGCGCAGCCGCAGGGCGCCGCGCCGAAAGGCCCGCCCCTGCCCCGCGGTCGTGCCCAGGCGAAGCTGGAGGTGCCGGGTGTCCGCACCATCGTCGCCGTGGCCAGCGGCAAGGGCGGCGTGGGCAAATCGACCGTCGCCATCAATCTCGCGCTCGGCCTTGCGGCCCGCGGCCTCGCTGTCGGCGTGATGGATTCCGATATCTACGGCCCGTCGATCCCACGCATGGTCGGCATCGACCGCAAGCCGAGTTCGCCCGACGGCAAGACCATCATTCCCCTCGAGAACCATGGCCTGAAAGTCATGTCGATGGGTTTTCTCGTGCCCGAGGACACGCCAATGATCTGGCGCGGCCCGATGGTGGTCAGCGCGATCGAGCAGATGCTGCGCGACGTGCAATGGGGCGAACTCGACGTCCTCGTCGTCGATATGCCGCCCGGCACGGGCGACGCCCAGCTCAGCCTCTCCCAGCGGGTTCCGCTGACCGGCGCGGTCATCATCTCGACCCCTCAGGACATCGCCCTGCTCGATGCCCGCAAGGGTCTCAACATGTTCCGCAAGGTCGAGGTGCCCGTGCTCGGCATCGTCGAGAATATGAGCTATTTCCTCTGCCCCCATTGCGGCGAGCGGTCCGAAATCTTCGGCCATGGCGGCGCGCGCGAAGAGGCTGAGCGCCTGGGCGTGCCCTTCCTCGGCGAGATCCCGCTGCATATCGCGATCCGCACAACCTCGGACAGCGGCAATCCCATCACGATTTCCGCCCCCGACAGCCCTCAGGCCGGCGCGTTCCATGCCCTGGCTGAAAAGGTCTGGGCCGCGGTGGAGAAGGAGTTGGAACAGGGCGAGGCGTCGATGCCCCGAATCGTCATCGATTGATCGTCATCGACAAGCCGGCGATTAGCCGGCGGGGCCGGTGCCGAAGCGTCCTTTCAGGGTTTCGATCCCCGCGCCGTAGGCGCCCCGGACAAAGGCCTCGGCCTCTTCTTTGCTGGCATCTTTCGGGTCGAAGACCGCATGCCAGAGTAGGGTGCAGGCGGCTTCACCCGCCGCGCTCTCGACGGTCATGGTCGAGGTGTAGTTCTGCAGCGGAAGGCTGCCGTCGACGATCGTGTAGACCAGCCTCCGCGCTTCGTCGTCCAGGCTCTCCAACCGCTCGACCACCCAACGGCCACCCAACGCGGAGATATCGAGCCGGCGCGTGCAGCCGACCCCTTCGCCGTCTAATTCACTGCCCCGTATCCCGGGGATCCATTCCGGCAACGCATTGAAGTCGCGGACCAGCGACCAAACGGCCGATGCGGGAGAGGCGAAACGCTGGGAAACCGTGATCTCGATCAAGGCAGCCTCAGCGCCATACATTTTGCGCAAGTTCTCGAATCCCATCTCGTAGATTCCCTGGATAGCAGCCGTCGCGTCGCCTTCCGTCACTCCTTTCGGCTCGAACTCGCTGGACCATTCGACCGCGCAACCGACGTTGTCCGCGCGCACCGTGATGCGCGCACGATAGTTCTCGACCGGAAGCGGGCTGTCCTGAATCGAATAGCTGTAGCTGCGCGCATCGTTGTCGGCATTCTCCAACCGCTCGGCGATCACCCCGCCACCCACCAGGTTCAGGGTGCGGATACGCGCACCTTTTTCCTGCTTTTCCTCGCTCTTCTCGACTGCCGGGTGCCATTGCGCAAGGGCATTGAACTGTCCCACCACGCTCCAAACGATATCTGCCGAGACAGGCAGCTTCGTCGATGTGCTGACCTTGGTCATATCTTCCTCCAAAGATCCAAACCTCGATATCGAGGTTTGGATCGCTGACTTCTCGCCGACCGGTCTATCAGCCCTCGCGAGCCAAGGTGCTCATCAGTTCCTGCCATTCGCGCTTGGAAAGACCGCTTTCTCCCTGGTCGACCGTTTCGCCGGACAACATCCGCTTCACGACCGCCAAGCCACCAGCCGAAAGCCGTGTCCCACCGAGCACGTAGTCCTCGAAGGCCTCATAGGCCAGCGGGACCCAGCGCCGAACGGCGTCCAGCATCGCATCGGCATAAACGCGGATTTCGTACTGGGCATGGGGGTCCGCCCGGAGGCTCAGGAAGTGGAGCAGATTGTGCAGATCCACCTTCCAGTACCATTGGGTATAGAAATTGAGGCTCAGATTCATGCGGGCCAGCTCGCGCGCCAGGCCCTGACGGCTCGGATCGGCGACGTCCCCATCCTCGCCTTCGTTAAGCATCTCTTCGTAATGGGAATAGAGCTGTATGGAATCGCCACGCAGCATGTCGAGCACCCTTTCCGCCTCCGCGCCTTCCAGCAGATCGCCGCGCCCCTGGCGGTTGGCCGAGGACTGGGCGGCGAGCTGTTCCCTACCGGGCACGTAGAACTCGTTGTCCAGAATCGAATAGCGCGCGGAATATTCATTCACATTGGCCGTGCGATGGCGGATCCACTGGCGCGCCACGAAGATCGGCAGCTTCACATGGAACTTGATCTCGCACATCTCGAAAGGCGTCGTGTGACGATGACGCATCAGATAGCGGATCAACCCCCTGTCCTCGCTGACCCGCTTCGTGCCCCGGCCATAGGAGACCCGCGCGGCCTGCACGATGGCGCCGTCGTCGCCCATATAGTCGATGACCCGAACGAAGCCATGGTCCAGGACCGGATAGGGCTCGTAGAGCACCTCCTCCAAGGCCGGAACGGTGGCTCTCCGTGTCGTGTTGCTTTCGGCACGCTGGGCCTCGATATCGGCCCGCTGCTTGGCCAAGATGGCCGTTTTCCGCCTGTCGTTCATATGCACTCCAATTTCATGGCGACAGTTTAACAAATTGCTTCCGAAGTCGCGCCTGGTTTCGACCTCTAATCGCGAGGAATGGAGCCGAAGCCGCCTGGCCAGCGAACCTGGGTGGTCGGGAAGTCCTTTGCAGTCGGCCTCTCCGACCCTATATTCATAGCTGCCGGCTTCGGCCGGCTATGGCGATAAACGCCCTGCTTGTTAGGCGTAACGGACCCGGGGGCAGTACCCGGCGCCTCCACCAAATTCAGCGGGTCATGGCCCGCTCCCTGGGGGCGAAACAGGATCGACGTGCGTTGAAAGGCTTGGCTTTTGCTCGGCATGGTACCACCGTCATCGGGCCGTTCCAAAAGTGCCAATGACAACCATGAGTTGGCCCTCGCTGCCTAGCTATAGGTAAGCGCGGCCCGGGGGGCGCCGGGCAACAGAAGCCCCCCACCTGCACCCCTTTGTTGGGCAAGGCGCCGATTGGAAAGGTTACGCATGGCCAGGGACGTGCTGCGATACGACCGCATGATCGAGGATGCATTGCGCAGCGTCGTGCGCGACAGCCTGAAGAAGGCGGCGGAAACCGGCCTGCCCGGTAATCACCATTTTTACATCACTTTCGCCACCGGCCATGACGGCGTCTCGATGCCCAAGCAGTTGCGGGCCCAGCATAGCGAAGAGATGACGATCATCCTGCAGCACCAGTATTGGGATCTCGAGGTCGGCGAGGACAGCTTCGCGGTCTCCCTCAGCTTCAACCGGGCGCAGCAGCGGCTCCACATCCCCTATGCCGCAATCACCACTTTCGCCGACCCGTCGGTGCAACTCGGCCTCCAGTTCCAGGCCCGCAATGCGGAAGACGAGAACGAGGCCGTCATCGAAACCGACTCGCCGGAGAAACCCGCAATCGCCGAAAACGGCGACCGGGCGGTGGTCCAGGCCGAAGCCCAAGACGGCGCCGGCGAAGTCATCGCCCTCGACAGCTTCCGCAAGAATTCGCCCTGAACCAAATCTTCGGGGAGCGCGATCCGGTCCTTCCGGACTTGTTGCGTCCGGGGCTTGATGTCGTGTTCTGCGGCAGCGCGGCAGGCCCCGTCTCGGCCCGCCTCGGCGCCTATTACGCCGGCCCGGGGAACCGCTTCTGGTCGACCCTTTTCGAGACCGGTATCCTGCCCCGACCGCTTGCACCCGAGGAATTTCGCGCCGCGCTCGACCACGGGATCGGGTTGACGGATCTCGCCAAGTTCGCCTCGGGCGCCGATAGCGCCCTGGATCGCGCCGCCGACGATCCCGAAACCTTCAAACGGAAGATCGAGACGGCCCGTCCGCGCGCCCTGGCTTTCGTCGGGCGGCGCGCCGGCCGGGTCGTGCTCGGCAGGGCGGTGGAGCCCGGCCGGCAGGAGGATCGCATCGGCCGCGCGGCCGTCTTCGTGCTGCCCTCGCCCTCTGGCGCCGCTCGCGCATATTGGGACCCGGAACCCTGGCGCGCGCTCGCTATCTTCCTCGGCCGCGCCCCGCTTCAGAAGCCGTAAAGCCGCGCCGCGTTACCGGCCAGCAAGGCCTGCAAACCCGCCTCGCCGCCACACCATCGGGCCGCCAGATCGAGCAGATCACCGTCATTCGGCATCGGCCCGTAATGCGCCGGATGAGGCCAATCGGTGCCCCAGACGACCCGTTCCAGCGCGGTCGCGATCAGCCGCCGCGCGACCGGTTCGACATCGTCATAGGGTGGTCCCGCCACCGTCACCCGATAGGCCCCGCTCAGCTTGACCCAGGCTTTGCCGTCGGCAAGCAGGCCGAGCAGCACCGCGAAGCCCGGATGGCTCTCGCACTGATCGGCGGGGATATGGCCCATATGGTCGATCACCAGATCGACCGGCAGGCGGCGCAGGCGGTCGGCATGTTCGGCCAGGGAATCCCCCGCGATCAGAAGCTGGATATGCCAGTCATGCTCCGCGATCAGCGCGGCCACCGTCTCGAGCGCGCCGATGGTGGCGCCACCCTTGAACATCAGGTTGAAGCGCACGCCGCGAACCCCGGCCGCATCCATCGCCGCGACCTCCGCGGCCGTGACCGTCTCGTCGACCACCGCCACGCCGCGGCAGCACGATCCCAATTCCGCCATCGCCGCCAGGGTGCAGGCATTGTCGGTGCCGTAAACGCTGGGCTGGACGATGACGCAGCGTTCGATGCCGACGGTGTCCATAACCTTCCGGTAGGAAGCGACCATCGCCTCAGGCGGCGTGAAGCTGCGCTCCGCCTGATAGGGAAATTCGCCGAGCGGGCCGAAAATATGGAAATGGCAATCCGTCGTGCCGGCCGGCGCACACAGACGCGGCGGGCGCGGCGCCGGATCGGGGCCTGGGCAAGCTGGTGCTTCTGTCATCCGATTATCCTCCCTCGAAACGGTCTCTGGACCTATACCTTCATCCCCATCGCGTGCATAAACTCGCCCCGAATCACCGCCCTGCCAACCCCGCTCGACGAGAGGCCGCCATGACCGCCAAATTCCGCACCGAATCCGACACAATGGGCCAGATCGAGGTGCCGTCCGATCGTTACTGGGGGGCGCAGACCCAGCGCAGTCTGGAGAATTTCCGCATCGGGGGCGAGCGCATGCCGGAACCCCTCGTCCGTGCCCTGGGGATCGTCAAACAGGCGGCGGCACGGACTAACATCGCGCTGGACAGTATCGACCCCAAGCTGGGCAAGGCCATCGAGGAGGCCGCGGGCGAGGTCATCGACGGCAAGCTGGCCGATCACTTCCCGCTCGTCGTCTGGCAGACCGGCTCTGGCACGCAAAGCAACATGAACGCCAACGAGGTCATCTCGAACCGGGCGATCGAGATGCTCGGCGGCGAGATCGGCTCCAAATCGCCGGTCCATCCGAACGACGATGTGAACATGGGCCAGTCCTCCAACGACACCTTCCCGACGGCCATGCATATCGCGGCTGTCGAGCAGATCCACCATGCCCTGATCCCGGCGCTTGACCATCTTCACGCCGCTCTCGACGCCAAGGCCGGGGAATTCGCCGATATCGTCAAGATCGGCCGGACCCATCTCCAGGACGCCACGCCCATGACCCTGGGGCAGGAATTCTCGGGCTATGCCCGCCAAGTCGAACTCTCCGCGATCCGCATGCGAGAATCCCTCGCCCGCCTCTATCCCCTGGCCCAGGGCGGCACGGCCGTCGGCACCGGCATCAACACCAAGCGCGGCTTCGACAAGGGCTTCGCGCGCGAGGTGGCCGAGATTACGGATCTGCCCTTCATCACGGCCAAGAATAAATTCGAAGCCCTGGCCGCCCATGACGCCCTGGTCGAGGCCTCCGGCATGCTCAACACCGTGGCCGTCTCGCTGATGAAGGTCGCCAACGATATCCGCCTGCTCGGCTCCGGGCCCCGCTGCGGCATCGGAGAGTTAACCCTGCCCGCCAACGAACCCGGCTCCTCGATCATGCCGGGCAAGGTGAACCCGACCCAATCCGAGGCCCTGACCATGGTCTGCGCCCAGGTCATGGGCAATCACGTCACGGTCAGCGTGGCCGGCAGCAACGGCCATTTCGAGCTGAACGTCTTCAAGCCGGTCATCATCTACAACGTGCTGCAATCGATCCGGCTCCTGGCCGACGGCGCGCGCAGCTTCACCGACAATTGCGTGATCGGGATCGAGGCGAATCGTGAGCGGATCGACAAGCTAATGCGCGAATCCCTGATGCTCGTCACCGCCCTCAACCCCCATGTCGGTTACGACAATGCGGCCAAGATCGCCAAACACGCCCATGCCCAGGGTTCGACCCTCAAAGCCGCCGCGGCCGAACTCGGCCTGCTGGCCGAGGAAGATTTCGACCGCCTCGTCCGCCCCGAGGAAATGACCGGCCCGCGCGACTAGGGCCAAAGCTCGGATGGATCGCCCATGGCGCTGAAGCACTCCGTTGTCGTCGCCGGGCACAGGACCAGCATTTCGCTGGAAAATTCCTTCTGGGATGCCTTGCGGCTCGCCGCCGAGCGGCGCGGGACGACAATCCCGGCCCTGATTGCCGAGATCGACCGCGATCGCGAAGTGAATCTGTCCAGCGCAATCCGCGTCTTCCTGCTTGCCGAGGCCCGCGCCGGACGTCTGGGCGAAGGCCCGGAAGAAGCGTCCTAATCCACCCGGGCTATTCGTCCAGGAGGGGCGGCCTGCGGTCGCGCCAGGGCTGCGCCGCTTCGAGCTGCGCGGCAATCCGGAACAGGACCGCTTCGTCGCCGAACTTGGCGCCGAATTGCACGCCGACCGGCTGGCCCGATTCGGTCCATTGCACGGGGACACTGGCGGCCGGGCAGCCGGTCATGTTGAACAGCGGGGTGAAGGGCAGATAGCCGACCAGATCGGCCATATAGGCGTCGAGATCACAGCCGCCCGTATCGATCTCGCCCAGTTGCAAATCGAAGCGGCCGACGGTCGGACTGAGCAGAAGATCGTATTCCTCGAAAAACCGGCCCATCTCGCGCCCCGCCATATGGATAGCATGGATCGCGCGGGCGAAATGCGGGGCCAGGGTCGCGGCCCCCTCTTCGCCGAACAGCCAGGACACCGGCTCGACCTCGCCCGGGCTCACCGGCCGGCCGCGCCCCATGCCCACCATGTCGAACATGTTGCGCAGATTGCAGGCGATGATCGTGCGCATTGCCCAGACCATGCGCTCGACATCGATGGCCGGTTTTGCTTCCTCGACATGGTGGCCCAGACTTTCGCAGAGACGGGCCGTGTCCTCTGCCGCCTTGCGGCAGGCCGCATCGACCGGCGCACCGTCGAACCCGGCGGTGAGAAGGGCGATGCGCAATCGCTCGGGATCGGCGCCGACCTCCTCGGCATAGGGCCGCAGCGGCGGCGGCGCGGCATAGGGATCGCCGGGCGCGGGGCCGTGGGTCGCATCCAGCACGGCGGCGCTGTCGCGCACTGTGATCGACACGGCATGGGCGGTCGAAAGCCCGTTCCAGCCCTCGCCCCCGTCGGGGCCTTGCGGGTTCCGCCCGCGCGAGGGCTTCAGGCCGAACAACCCGCAATTCGCCGCCGGGATGCGGATCGAGCCGCCGCCGTCGGTCGCATGGGTCACCGGCAGGATCCGTGCGGCGACCGCCGCGGCCGATCCGCCACTCGATCCGCCGGCGCTGCGCGTCAGGTCGTAAGGGTTGAGCGTCGGGCCGAAACGCGCGGGTTCGGTGCTGGCATTGAGACCGAATTCCGGCGTGTTGGTCTTCCCCGCGATCACCAACCCCGCCCGGCGGATGCGTTCAATCAGTGTGCTGTCATGATCCGCGACGACGCCCTCGAACAGGCGGCTACCGTTCGAGGTCTCGACCCCCTCGCAAACGGCATGGAGATCCTTGATCAGATAAGGCACGCCAGTGAGCGGCCCGTCGGGCAGTCCGCCCGCGACGGCCGCCCGGGCCTGGTCATCCATGCGCAAGACGACCGCGTTGAGCGCCGGATTCCGGGCTTCGATCCGGTCGAGACAGGCTTTCAACACCTCTTCGGCCGTCGCCTCGCCGGACCGGATCAAGGCGGCCAGACCGACGCCGTCATAGTTTTCGTAATCCGAAAACCCCGCCATCTTGCCCTCGATGTGCCGTTGGAACCTGCGCTAGCCGCCCAACCCCTTCAGAATATCCTTGATGAACTTCTGCGGCGTGACCTCTTCCGGTTCCGCCGGGGCCGGCGTCGGCGCAGCAGGCGCCGGCGATGCGGTATCCGCCGGGGCAGAGCCCTTGCCCCCACCGGTCAATCCACCGAGCCCGGGAACGAGTTGCTGCAACACGCCCAGCCCGCCCTGCGCGCCGGCCGTGAAAGCCTGGCCGCCGACCTTGATGTCGGGCTCGTCGAGAGGACCCCTTGCCCTTGCGGTGAAGACCGGCTCGGCCGCGCGCCCCACATTGACCGTCGCGCTCATGTCGATCAGCCAAAGCGGCAGATTGACCGTCCCCGTCACCAGGGCGCGGCCCTGCTCGCTCGCGAGCAATGTGTCTTCCGTCGCCACGATGCCCTTCTGGATCTGATAAGTCCCGCTCAGCGCGGCAGGACCGCTGCCGAAGGCCGTCAGCACCGAGGTCGTCACCCCCGCGATGCCCTGCAATTCGCGTATCTGGGTCGAAAGAATGCCGAGCAAGGCCGTGCCCGCCGCCTCTTCCTTCTTGGTATGGACGCGGATATCGCCGCTGATCTGCCCCGTGCCGTTCAAGTTTCTTACCAGATCGAACTCGCTGCCCCCCAGGCTCTCGACCTGGAACTGCAGGCTCGCTTTGCCCGAGCCCCGATCCGTATCGGTCAGGGTCTTGAGCGCCTCGGCGACATCGACGCCCTCGGCCTTGACCGTCATTTCGATCGCCGGCAGCTGACCCGCCCCGGCGATCCGCCCGGAGGCGGCGATCGCGCCGCCGAAAATCTGGCCCTTCGCGCTGCGCAAGGTCGCCACGCCGTCCTTGATGCCGAGATCGAGCTGCGGGTTGGCGACGCGATAGACATCGTAGGTCAGTGCCGGCATGGCGAGCTTGATATCCGCGTCGAGCGCCGAGAGATCCGAGAAATCGATCGGCTCCTTCGACCAGCGTTCGGTCCCCTTGCCGCCGCCCGCGGAACCACCGCCACCGCCGCCGGATCCGCCGCCAGAGCCGCCCCCCGCCTTGGCCGCCAGGAACGGATCGACCGCCACCTCGTTGGCGCTGATCTCGGCGGTCAGGCTCGGCCTGGCCCCGGTCAGGTCGATGGAGCCCTTGCCCTTCATATTGACCGGCCCGACAGAGCCCTGAAAGGTCGAGAGATTCGCGGCCGTCTCGTTGCCCTCAAGCGCGGCCAAAAGTTTCAAGCCGCCCAGATTCTGTCCTGCCGGGCGGTAATCCGAGGAGATCGCGCGAACCAGACGAACGAAATCGGGAAAATCGACCGCGATATCGAGGTCATAGGCGAGGACCGCGCCCAGCCCCGAAATATTGCCCTTGCCCGTCATGCTGCCGCCGGCCAGTTGGAGCGCCGCATCGACCGTCATGTCCTGGCCGCCCGCGCCGCCGGGCCCGCCCTTGAGCGACGCGCGCAGGCCCAGCGCCTCGAGTTCGTTCAGGCTCGGCGGCGCGCCGCCGGGAACGAGCGCGAACAAGCGCGCCGGCTGGGGATGATCGAGGCCGACGGTGACATCGTAGCGCGGCGCAGCCGCGAGGTCCGAGACCGTACCGGCCACGCTCGCCTTGCCGCCCGCCGCGTCGAGTTCCATATCTATGGTGACCCGGTTGCCATCCGTATCGGCCGAGCCCTTGAGGACAACCGCGCCGATCTGCGCCGCGGGGATGGGCAGATCCACCCCGGCGAGCTGCGCGAGAGGGCCGATATCGGCCGCGCTCAGGTCCACCGTGCCCTTGACCGTGGGCGTGCCGCCGAAGCCACCGACAGTGCCCGCGAGTGCCGCCTGGGCGCCCGCCAGATCCTCGACAGAAAATCCGTTCACCGTCAGCACGCCATCGTAGAGCGTGCCGTCGAAGGCGACGCCGCGCACGGGCACATCGTTATAGGTCAGCCGTCCGATCCGGGCCTTGATATTGGCGTCGAACCCGGCCAGCGCGTTGAGTCCCTGAGGTTCATTCTCCGCAGCGCCCGCCCCGCCGAGCTTCGCGCCCGCCGCCGCGCCTTCGGCGGGGTTCGCTACTGCCGCCGGATCGGCTCGCTCCACCGGCATATAGGCGTCGATATTGATGCGGTCGAGATTGACGCTGAGTCCGAAGGCGGGCCGGTCGCGCAGGGCAACCGCGACACCGCCGGTGATGGTGCTCGAATCGAGCGCGATACGCGTATCCGACACCTGGATCTGTTCGCCCGTCGCGATCACGCTCGCGGCCAAATCCAGCTTGCGCAGGCGATCCGCCGGCACCGCCGCGACATCGATCTTGAGCCATTCCAGCAGGGCGCGCGCATTGTCGGAGGCCAGTTCGACCATGCCCTCGAAACGGGGCTGGCCGTCGGGCAGTCCAACAAAGCCGAAAACCGAAAGTTCCGATCCGCCCGGCAGCGACGCACCGATCTGGTTGACTGTGATCTCGCCATTGTCGAGCACGGCATGGGCGCGCAGGTTGCGCAGCACGGCACCGTTATAGGCGACGGCATCGACGATCAGATCGACCGAAGCGGTCATGCCCTTCGGCAATCCCGCCGCCGCCTTGTCCGTGGCGCTCGAAGCATCCGCCCGGTCGCCATTCTCCGCCTTCGAGGCTGTCGCGGGCGGGGTCAGGGTTGTCGTGTCCCCGCCGGTTTTCCCTGGTGCCTTGCCGGCCAGCAAGGCGTCCAGATCCATCGCGCCCACGACCAGGGCCAGATCCGCGCGGGGCTGGTCCGCCAGGGCCAGGTTGAGGGCGCCGGTCGCGCGGGTCTCCCCCAGGGCCAGTTCCATATTGCCGAGATTGCCGCCGAACTGGGACAGGAGGACCGAGCTTTGCAGATTGAAGGGCTGGGCGAGACCGGCGGGCAGTCCGGATGCCGCGCCGCCCTCGCCGGGCATCAATACCGCAAGCAGGGCGCGAAGATCGCGCGATTCGGCCTCCAATCGGCCGCTCAACTCGCCGGCCGGCCCCATCTCGGACAGCGCGCCATTGAAGCGCAGGCGGCCACGATCCTCGGTCGCGCCAAGGGAAAAGGCGACGGCCATGGGACCGTCGCCCATGCGTCCCGTCTTGAGCGCGAGTTCGAGAGGCAGGCCGCGCGCGGTCATGCTGCCCTCGGCCTCGAACGGCCCTTTGAGGGATGTCGCCTTCAAGGTCAGATCCAGATTCTCGATCCGCTCGACCGTCCCCGCCGCCTGATCGCGAAAGATCACCGTGCCGTTCTCGATGACGACACTGTCCAGGCGGATCACCTGATCCGGCTCCGACACCCCCCCATTACCGGTTTGACCACCAGCCCCGCTGTCAGATTTAGCCTCCGAACTGCCGGCCGGCGCTTCGGCCCGGAAATCGAGATTGGTCCCGCCGTCAGCGAAGATTTCGATCTCGATGACGGGCTCGCTGAAAATGACCGATTCGACCTGGACGTTGCCACCGAGCAGGGGCAGCAGGGCGACCCGCACCCGCAGCGCCTTGAGCGCCACCATATCCGCAGCGCTCGCGCCCTCGACGTTCGACAAGCGGATGTCATCGGCCTTGAGCGCGATGGACGGCATGACCGAAAGCTCGATATCCCCGGCAATGACGAGGTCGCGACCCGTGATGGCGCGCACCTGGCTCGTCACCTGACTCTTGTACCGGTTGAGATCGACGAAGTTCGGCACGACCAGAGCGACGGCGACAAGCGCGGCCAGCAAAACGCCGATGCCTATCAGGACCTTTTTCAACGCATGGGCCTCCCAGGTTGTCCGGCCGAAGAAGGCCAATTAACCCTAGAAGATGGGCGAAATTGCGACAAATGAAAGACCGGAGACGATTCCCGCGGCTCCGCCGCGGTTCACATGCGGATGATCTTGCCCGGATTCATCAAGTTGGCCGGATCGAGCGCCAGTTTGATGGCGCGCATCACGCTCAGCGCCTCGCCATGCTCCGCGACCAGGAAGTCGATCTTGCCGCTGCCGACGCCATGTTCGCCGGTGCAGGTCCCTTCCATGGCCAGCGCGCGATGGACCAGCCGCTCGTTCAAACGCTCCGCTTCGGCGATATCCTTCGGATCGTCCGGATCGACCAGGATGGTCAGGTGGAAATTGCCGTCGCCGACATGGCCGACGATGGGTGCTATCAGAAACGACGCCTGGACGTCCTTCTGGGTCTCCAGGATGCATTCCGCGAGGCGCGAGATCGGCACGCAGACATCGGTCGGCCACATTTTGCTGCCCGGGCGGAGTGCCATGGCGGCATAGCCCGCATTGTGCCGCGCCTGCCACAGTTTGCTGCGGTCCTCGGCCTTGTCGGTCCAGCGGAAATCGCCGCCGCCGAGCTCGCCCGCGATCGCACCGACCGATTCCGCCTGCTCCTTCACCCCCGCGGGACTGCCGTGGAATTCCAGAAACAGGGTCGGCAGGACCGGGTAATCGAAATCGGCGTAGCGATTGATCGCGTCGATCATCGGCTCGTCCAGAAGCTCGATCCGCGCCACCGGGATGCCCGACTGGATGGTCAGGATGACCGTGTTGACCGCCCCTTCGAGGCTCTCGAAGGAACACACGGCCGAGGACATGGCCTCGGGAATGCCGTAGAGGCGGAGTCCGACCTCGGTGATGATTCCCAGCGTCCCTTCCGAGCCGACGAACATGCGGGTCAGGTCGTATCCCGCCGAGGATTTTCGTGCCCGTTGGGCGGTGCGGATCACCCGCCCATCCGACAGCACCACGGTCAGGCTCAGCACATTCTCGCGCATGGTGCCGTAGCGCACCGCGTTGGTGCCAGATGCCCGGGTCGCGGCCATGCCGCCCAGCGAGGCATTGGCGCCGGGATCGATCGGAAAGAACAGGCCCTGGTCGCGCAGGTCGTCGTTGAGTTGCTTGCGCGTGACCCCCGCCTGGACGCGGCAATCGAGATCGTCGGCATTGACCTCCAGCACCGCGTTCATGCGGCTGAGATCGATGCTGATGCCGCCATGCAACGCCGCGACATGCCCTTCGAGGGAGGTGCCGGTGCCGAAGGCCACCATCGGCGTCTCGTACTCGGCACAAAGCTTCACGATCGCGGAAACCTCTTCCGTCGATTCCGGGAAGGCAACGCCGTCCGGCGGCACCGCCGCATGATAGCTCTCGTCCTTGCCATGCTGCTCGCACACCGCGACCGAGGTCGAGAATCGATCGCCCACCAGATCGCGAAGCGATTCGAACAAGGCATCGTTCCGCCGCTCGGCCGTGCTTGCCTGGCCAACCATCGCGCTCACTCCCGTTCGTTCTGCCGGATTTCGTTCAGTTCAGGCTAGTCGCCGCCCCGGTATCGGGCAAGCGGTCCGACCCCGTCGCCCGGTCGCCCGCCAATGGACAGGTCCGGGAAATCCTGACACCGTTAAAGGCACTTTGGGGGAGGCTGCGGCAATGCCTGACGGCACCGTTTCACAGGACTGGGCATCCAAGCTCTCCGTCGTTTCGGAGAGCTTCGAATCCGGCCGCGGCCTGCCGCCGACCTGTTACACCGATCCTGCCTTCCACGCCGCCGAGATCGACCGGATCTTCCGCCGCGAATGGCTCTGCCTCGGCCGCGAGGACGAAATGCCCGCGCCGGGCGACTATCTCAGCCTGGACCTGCTGGGAGATCCCCTGGTCATGCTGCGCGACGGGGATGGTGCGTTGCGCGTTCTCTCCCGCGTCTGCCGCCACCGCTCCATGCCGGTGATCGAGGGCCGCGGCAACACGAAGACCCTGGTCTGCCCCTATCATCATTGGGCCTATGGGCTCGACGGCCGCCTCGTCGGCGCGCCCGAGATGGGCAAGACCCCCGGCTTCGATGCGAAGACGATCTGCCTGCCCGAGATTCGTCACGAGATCTGGGAGGGCTTCGTCTTCATCAATTTCGATTCGGATACCGCGCCCCTCGGTCCCCAGCTCCGGGGCGTCTCCCGCCTGCTCGCCAACTATCGGCTGTCGGAACTGCGCACGGTGCGCAGCCTGCCCTTCGATATCGAGTGCCGGTGGAACTGGAAGCTGATGTGCGACAATTTTATCGAGCCCTATCACCATGTCGGCGTGCATCTAAAATCCCTGGAGCCGAGCCTGCCGGCCCGCCTGTCCGAAATCGTCGAATCGGACGGCCCCTGGACCATGGTTCATATGCGCTACCGCAAGGGCCGCAGCCCGGAGGAGGCCCCCGACCCGGACGCCCCCGCCCTGCCGCCCTTCCCCGGCGCCGACGCATTGCAGCGCCGGACCTTCACCCTGCTCCACATTTTCCCCAATCTGCTGGTCTCCTTCTTCACGGACCATATGCAGTTCTACCGCCTGTTCCCCGAAGGGCCCGACCGGGTCCATATGGAAAAGCTCTTCTGCTATCCGCCCGAAGCCATGGCCCTGCCCCAGTTCGAGGACACGGTCGAGCACAACGAACGTTCCTTCATCGAATTCCGCGACGAAGACATCGACGCCGTCCTGGTCCTGCAGCAGGCCTATCGCTCGCGCCACGCCCAGCCGGGCGTCTTCAGCCATCTCGAACGACCGATCTGGGATTTCGCCCGCTGGATCGCCGACCGCATGGAACGGGTCTGAGACCGTGAACCTGACGACGGAAGCGAAGGGCATTCGATTGGACGGGCCGCCCGATAGCTGGGACCTGTCGGCCTGCACCGCCCCTTTCGAATCGGCCGTGACCCTGCCCGCCGCCTGCTACACCGACCCCGCCTTCTTCGAGGCCGAGGTCGAGACGATCTTTCGGGGCGATTGGGTCTGTATCGGCCGGGCCGACGAAGTGCCTGAGCCGGGCGACTATGCCTGCGTCGAAATGGTCGGCGAACCGCTGGTCATGGTGCGCGGCGAAGACTGGGCCTTGCGCGTCTTCTCCAGCGTCTGCCGCCACCGCTCCATGCCCGTGGCCAGCGGCGCGGGCAATGCCCGAAGCCTCGTCTGCCCCTATCATGCCTGGACCTACGACCTGACCGGCCGGCTGATCGGCGCGCCGGAGATGGGCAAGACCCCGGGTTTCGATGCCAAAACCGTCTGCCTGCCCGAGATACGGCACACGGTCTGGCTCGGCTTCGTGATGGTCAATCTCGACGGCCGCGCCGCGCCCTTCGCCCCCCCTCTCACGCCCTTGGAAACGCGCATCGCCAACTGGCGGTTGGACGAGATGCGCAGCGTCGCCCATTACGCCTTCGATTATTCCTGGAACTGGAAGGTGATGATCGACAATTACATCGAGTGCTATCACCACCCGACGATCCACGGCAAAAGCCTGGAACCCTCCATGCCCGGTCGCGCCAGCTATTTCGAGTCCGAGGAGGGACCGTTCAGCATCATGCAGATGCCCTACCGCAAGGGGCGTCGGCCAACTGATCCGCGCAGGCCCAGCGACGACACCCCGCGCCTGCCCCTGATCGAAACCCTGGACGAGGCGGAACTGAGCCGGGGAGCGACCCTGCAGATCCTGCCCACCCTGCTCGTCTCCCTCTATCCCACGCATATGGACTATTACTGCATGTTCCCCGAAGACCCTTCGCGCCTGCGTCTGCGCAAGAGCTTCTGCGTCCTGCCGGAACAGATGGCCCATCCCGACTATGACGCCGGCATCGCGGCCACAACCGCCAACTACCTGAAATACGCCCCGGAGGATTTGGGCGTCTGCCGCGGCCTACAGAGCGGATTGAGCGCCGGGCTTTCGCAACCCAGCCGCTACTGCCACATGGAAATCGGCGACTGGCGCTTCGCCAAATACGTCGCCGAGCGCGTCACCAGCGCCTGACCGGCGGTATTTGCTACAGTCCTACACGGATTCGGCGGATTGGAGGAAAAGCGATGGACATGCGACCCCTGGGAAAGACCGGTTTCAAAATCTCGGTCCTCGGCTTCGGCGGCGGCCCTGTCGGTTTCGACGCGACCGGCCAGGAGACCGTCACCGAGGTCCTGAACACGCTTCTCGACCAGGGCGTAAACCTGATCGACACGGCGGCGGCCTACAAAGGATCGGAGGAGGCCATCGGCAAGGCGGTGGGCAACCGGCGCGACGAATATGTCCTTGTCTCGAAATGTGGCCGCCCCGACGACGAGATCCAGGGCGAGCCCTGGTCGGCCGAGGTTATCTCGACCACCGTGGACCGGGCGCTCCGGCGCCTGCGCACCGACCGTCTGGACGTCATGCTGCTCCACTCCTGCGAACTGGAAATCCTTGAGCAGGGCGAGGCCATCGAGGCTCTGGTCAAGGCGCGAAACGCCGGCAAAATCCGCCATCTCGGCTATTCCGGCGACAACGAGGTCGCCGTCTGGGCCGCAAAACACCCGGAGGTCGCCGTGATCGAGACCTCGCTCAACATATGCGATCAGACCAATGTGGACGCCCTGCTGCCCGAGACTCGCGCGCGCGCCATCGGCGTCCTCGCCAAGCGCCCCATCGCCAACGGCGCCTGGCGCCAGACGAGCGAGATCAGCCCCTTCTATCTCGACTATTCGCGGGATTACGCGGCGCGCTTAAATGCCATGGGAGTCAGCCCCGCCGATCTCGGCTTCGACGGCGACCCGGCCAAGGCCTGGCCGGAAATCGCCCTGCGCTTCACCCTGGCTCAGCCGGGCATGACGACCGCGATCGTCGGCACGACCAAGGATTCGCATCTGAAGGCGAATCTGGCGGCCGCCGAAAAGGGCCCCTTGCCCGCCGAGGCGGTCGATACCCTGCGTGCCGCCTTCCGGAAAGCCGAAGCGGCCTCCGGCGAGACCTGGCCCGGCCTGCGCTAGCCGCCGTAGAAGACGTTGCCGCCCATTTCTTTCATGTGAAGGATCGCGTCGTCCGGCCGGCCCTCGTGCATCTTGCGCTGGCGCACGGCGACGATCTCGCCGACGAAGATGTGATGGTCGCCCCCCTCGACGATCTCGAGCAGCTTGCATTCGGCCGCGGCTGGCATATTCTCGAGAATCGGCGAGACGATCTCGCCGGTATGGAAACGCTCGCCGTTGATCGTGTCGCCATCCTGCTCCGCCGGCTTGAAGAAGGCGAAGGCGGCGCCCTGCTGATCCTTGCCGAGCATGTTGAGAGCGAAGGCCTTTACCGTCTTGGCGACCGCATAGGCGCCCGAATCAGCTTTCACGCCGACCGCCACCAGGGGGGGTGGAAGGAAGTCTGGGTCACCCAATTGACCGTCGCCGGCGCGATCTCGTCGCCGCTCTTGGCGGTCATGACTTAGAGCCCGTAGGGGATCATCCTGAGTGTGGCCTTCTTGATGTCTGCGTCCATCGCTCTCTCCCTCGGTTGTGGCCCGTCTCGGCCGCTCGTCGCCGCTCGTTTTCCTATTTCGCCGTCTAACGCCTGTCCACCGCCCGGCCGAAGCCGCCGCCGCCCGGCGTTTCGATGACGAAGACGTCGCCCGGCCCGACCTGGGCCGAATCCGTGCCAGTCAGGTCCGTCCGGCTGCCGTCGGTCCGCTCGACCCAGTTGCGGCCCTTCGCACCATCTTCGCCCCCGGCCATGCCGTAGGGCGCGACGCGCCGCCGGTTGGACAGGATCGCCGCCGTCATCGCCTCCAGGAAGCGCACCCGGCGCACGACGCCGTCGCCGCCGCGATGCTTGCCCGCCCCGCCCGAGCCGCACCGGATGCCGAAGCTTTCCAGCAGGACGGGGAAGCGCCATTCCAGCACCTCCGGATCGGTCAGGCGCGAATTGGTCATATGGGTGTGAACCGCATCGATACCGTCGAAATCGGGCCCCGCACCCGAACCGCCGCAAATCGTCTCGTAATACTGATAGCGCTCGGTGCCGAAGGTGAAGTTGTTCATCGTACCCTGGGCAGCCGCCATGACGCCGAGGGCGCCATAGAGCGTGTCGGTGACGACCTGGCTGGTTTCGACATTGCCCGCCACCACCGCCGCGGGATAGCGCGGGTTTAGCATGCAGCCTTCCGGAATCACGATTTCGAGGGGCTTGAGCACCCCGTCGTTCATCGGGATATCGTCGTCCACCAGGGTCCGGAAGACGTAGAGCACGGCCGCCCGGCAGACGGCGGAGGGAGCGTTGAAATTGTCGGGCAGCTGGGCCGAGGACTCGGAGAAATCGATGCGCGCGGTCCGGGCCTCCCGGTCGATGGTGATGCGCACGGCGACCTTGGCGCCGTTGTCCATCTCATAGGCGAATTCACCGTCCTTGAGGACGTCGAGGACCCGGCGCACCTGTTCCTCGGCATTGTCTTGGACGTGCTGCATATAGGCATGCACGACGTCGAGTCCGAAATGCTCGATCATCCGCCGCAATTCCTGCACGCCCTTCTCGCAGGCCGCGATCTGGGCCTGGAGATCGGCGATATTCTGCTGGACGTTGCGCACTGGATAATCGCCCGAGCCCAGCAGATCGATCAGGGCCTGCTCGCGGAAAGTGCCACCGTCGACCAGCAGGAAATTGTCGATCAGCACACCTTCCTGATCCACCGTCTTGCTGTCCGGCGGCATCGAGCCGGGGGTGATGCCGCCGATATCCGCGTGATGGCCCCGACTGGCCGTGAAAAACAGAATCTTGTCGCCCGCATCGTCAAAAACCGGCGTGATGACCGTGACATCGGGCAGATGGGTGCCACCGTTATAGGGCGCGTTCAGGCAGAAGACGTCGCCCGGCTTCATCCGCCCTTCGTTCTGACGGATCACCGCCATAACACTCTCGCCCATCGAACCGAGATGGACCGGCATATGCGGCGCGTTGGCGATCAAGAATCCTTTCGGATCGAAGATCGCGCAGGAGAAATCCAGCCGCTCCTTGATGTTCACCGAATAGGCGGTGTTCTCCAAGGTCACGCCCATCTGCTCGGCGATCGACATGAAGAGGTTGTTGAAGACCTCGAGCATGACGGGATCGACCGTCGTGCCGACCGCGACCCGCTTGGGCAGAGCCTTGACCCGGCGCAGGACGAGATGGGCGCGATCCGTGACTTCCGCGCGCCAGCCCGGCTCGACCACGGTGGTCGCCGTCGCTTCGACGATGACGGCCGGCCCGTCGACGCTCTGGCCCGGCGCCATGCGATCGCGGTCGTAGACCGGCGCCTCGTGGCTCTCGTCCGCGGCAAACATTTCGGCCCGTGCGACGGCGTCCGGAGTACCCGGATTCGCAGGCACGGCGTAGATCGGATCTTCCGTCGCGTCGGTTTCCCCGACCACTTCGACCGAGATCGCCTCGACCACATGGCCCTTCTCGGGCATGACGAAGCCGTAGCGCTGGCGGTGGCTATCCTCGAACTGGGCGACGATATCCGCCCGCGCGCCGTAATCGACGATATGCGTGGTGTCCGTGCCCTCGTATTTGAGATGAACCTTCCACATGGTGCGCAGCCGGTCGTTCGGGATGCCCTGGTTGCGCGTCTCTTCCCGCGCGTCCTCGGCCAGGGCGTCGAAATCGGCGGTGAGCGAGCCGACCAGCGCCTCGTCCAAGGGCCTCTCGACCGCCCGCTCGCGGATCACCCGGATATCGGCCAGACCCATGCCATAGGCCGAAAGCACGCCGGCATAGGGATGGATGAACACGGTCTTCATACCCAGGGCATCGGCAACCAGACAGGCATGCTGGCCGCCCGCGCCGCCGAAGCAGCACAGGGCGTATTCGGTGACGTCATAGCCGCGCTGGACGGAGATCTGCTTGATCGCGTTCGCCATATTCTCGATTGCGATCTTCAGGAAGCCGCCCGCGACCTCGACCGGGCTGCGCGTGTCGCCCGTCTCCTCTTGAATACGCGCGGCCAGGGCGTCGAACTTCTCGACCACCACGTCCCTGTCGAGCGGCTTGTCCCGCCTCGGGCCGAAGACATGGGGAAAGAATTCCGGCTGCAGTTTGCCCAGCATCACGTTGCAATCGGTCACGGTCAGCGGCCCGCCGCGGCGATAGCAGGCCGGCCCCGGATTGGCGCCCGCCGAATCCGGCCCGACGCGGTATTTCGCGCCGTCGAAATGCAGAATCGAGCCGCCGCCCGCCGCGACCGTATGAATGCGCATCATGGGCGCGCGCATGCGCACACCGGCGACCTGGGTCTCGAAGGCGCGTTCGTATTCGCCGTCGTAATGGGCGACGTCGGTCGAGGTCCCCCCCATGTCGAAGGTGATGATGCGCTCGAAGCCGCCCATTTCGGCGACCCGCACGCCGCCGACGATGCCGCCCGCCGGGCCCGACAGGATGCTGTCCTTGCCCTGGAAGAAGCGGGCATCGGTCAGCCCGCCGCTGGATTGCATGAACATCAGCCGCGCATCGCCCAGATCGGCCGCGACCCGGTCGACATAGCGGCGCAGGATCGGCGAGAGATAGGCATCGACCACCGTGGTGTCGCCCCGGCTGACCAGTTTCATCAGCGGGCTGACGGCATGGCTGGCCGAGACCTGGGTGAAGCCGATCTCGCGCGCCAGTTCGGCAACGGCCTGTTCGTGGTCCGTATAGCGGTAGCCATGCATGAAGATCACCGCGGCGGCGCGAATGCCGTCGGCAAAGGCCGCTTCCAGCCCGGCCCGCGCGCCCTCCAGATCCAGAGACGTCAGGACCTTGCCCTGGGCATCGTGCCGTTCGTCGACCTCGACCACGCGTTCGTAGAGCAATTCGGGCAGCACAATCTCGCGCACGAACAGATTGGGCCGGTTCTGATAGGCAATGCGCAGGGCATCGGCGAAGCCGCGCGTGATGACCAGGACCGTGCGATCGCCCTTGCGCTCCAGCAGCGCATTCGTGGCGACGGTTGTGCCCATCTTGACCGCTTCGACCGCGGATTCAGGGATGGCGGCGCTGCCGCGCAGGCCGAGCAGATCGCGGATGCCCTGCAGAGCGGCATCCTCGTATTGCTCCGGATCCTCGGACAGCAGCTTATGGGTGACGATTCCGCCGTCCGGGCGCCGCGCCACCACATCGGTGAAGGTCCCTCCCCGATCGATCCAGAACTGCCAGCGTCCGGCTGCCTTGCCTTCGCTCATGCCACCCTCTCGGTCCGATGGTCGCCCGACGTGGCGAAGTCTGGCGGGAGACTACGCACAGACCCTTGGAAATCAAGGCACGACCGGGCCAAGGTGGCACAATACACATGTGATTCGGTCGATTCGGTGGATTCGGGCCATCCATCGCGTCATATATATGGCGCGATGGATGGCCCGGGCCTCGAGGTTCCGCGGCAGAGCAACGCGGATCGGGCATTCGGCGGCCCGCCCGCCATTCGCGGGCGGGCTCTTGATCCGGGCGCGCGGAACCCTACCTTGCGCGGCGCAACAGGCAACCTCTAATTCGGCGGGTTCATGAGCATTTGGGGCAAGGTCATCGGCGGGGTTGCGGGCTTCGCTATCGGGGGGCCGCTGGGCGCCCTGGCGGGCGCGCTGGCGGGCCACGCGGTCGATTCCGCGAAGCGCCTCCGCCAGCTGATGCCGGATATCGAGCAGAAGCGCACGGCCTTCACCGCCGCCGTCGTCGTGCTGGCGGCCAAGATGGCCAAGGTCGACGGCACCGTGACCCGCGCCGAAATCGATGCCGTCAAGGCCATCTTCCGCATTCCCGGCCAGGATATGGGCGAAGTCGGACGCCTGTTCGACCAGGCCCGCAAGGACGCCACCGGCTACGAGCCCTATGCCGAACAGATCGCCGAACTGTTCCGCGGCCATCCCGCCGTGTTGGAAGGGCTGCTGGCGGCGCTGTTCCACATCGCCAAGGCCGATGGCGTGATCCATCCGGCCGAACGCGAATACCTCAACCGGGTGGCCGAGATATTCGGTTTCGGGCCGGACCGCTTCGCACGGATAGACGCGGGCCATGCCGGGCCCGACGAGGGCGATCCTTATGAAATCCTGGGCGCCGCCAAAGACGCACCGGAGGCCGAGGTCAAGGCGGCCTGGCGCAAGCTGACGCGGGAAAACCATCCCGACCGGCTGGTCGCCGAGGGCCTGCCTCAGGAATTCGTCGATCTGGCCAACGAGAAGATGGCGACGATCAACGTCGCCTACGATCGGATCGCCAAGAACCGGGGCTTCAAATAACCGTGGCTGTCGAACCCCCTATTCTTACCCTGCGCGGCGCGCGCATCGCCTTCGGCGGCAAGCCGCTGTTCGAGGATGCCGAGCTTCAGGTTTCACGCGGCGACCGCCTTTGCCTCGTCGGGCGCAACGGCAGCGGCAAATCGACCCTCATGAAGATCCTCTCCGGCCAGGTCGAGCTTGATGCGGGCGAGGTCTGGGTCCAGCCAGGCACGCGCATCGCCTATCTGCCCCAGGATCCGCCCCTGGAACCCGGCCGCACGATCCTCGACTACGTCACCGAAGGCGCGGATGCGGTGCATCAGGCGGAGGCCGCTCTCAGCCGCTTCGACCTCGATCCCTGGACCGATCTTGGCACCCTTTCCGGCGGCGAAGGGCGGCGCGCCGCTCTCGCTCGCGCCTTCGCCGGCAATCCCGATATCTTACTGCTCGACGAGCCGACAAACCATCTGGACCTGACGACCATCGAGCGCCTCGAACGCGATCTGGCCTCCTTTTCCGGCGGCCTCCTGATGGTCAGTCATGACCGCACCTTTCTAACCAATGTCTCAAATCGCACGATCTGGCTCGAGCGCCGCCGCCTGCACTCCAACAACTTGGGCTTCGCCGCTTTCGACGATTGGAGCGAAGCCCTGCTGGCCGAGGAAGAGCGCGAACTCGAACGGATCGACAAGAAGCTGGCCGAGGAAACGCACTGGCTGCATCGCGGCGTCACCGCGCGGCGCAAGCGCAACCAGGGGCGGTTGCACCGGCTGGAGGATATGCGCCAGTTTCGCGCCGCCCTGCTGGGCGAACGCCGGGGCGACGCCCAGATCCGGATCAACGAAGGCGATGTGCGAAGCCGCCTGGTGATTGATGCCGAAGATCTCCGCAAGGCCTATCCCCTGCCGGAAGAGGGGGGCGACGACAGCGGCGAGCGGGTCGTCATCGACGGGTTCTCAACCCGTATCCTGCGCGGCGACCGGGTCGGACTGATCGGCCCCAACGGCGCGGGCAAGACCACCCTGCTGAAAATCCTGACCGGCGTGATGGCGCCGGATTCCGGGCGCATCCGTTTGGCCAAGCGGCTGGAAATCGCCTATTTCGACCAACATCGCGAGCAGCTCGACCGCGATGAGACGCTGTGGAACACCCTTTGCCCGGGCGGCGGCGACAGCGTCACGGTCCAGGGACACCAACGCCATGTCGTTGCCTATCTCAAGGATTTCCTGTTCACGCCCGAACAAGCCCGGAGCCCGGTGGGCAGCCTTTCGGGCGGTGAGCGCAACCGGCTTCTGCTGGCCAAGATTCTGGCCAAGCCGAGCGATCTTCTGGTCCTCGACGAGCCGACCAACGATCTGGACATGGATACCCTCGACCTGCTCGAGGATCTTCTGGGCGAATATGCCGGCACCATGCTCGTGGTCAGCCACGATCGCGACTTCCTCGACCGCATCGTCACCAGCACCATCGCCTTCGAAACCGACGGCACGATGCAGGAATATGCCGGCGGTTACCGCGACTACCTCTCGCAACGGCGCAGCCGCAAGGCGTCGAAGCCGCGCCAGCCGGCCAACGACGCCAAGCCGAAGCCCGAGGAGAAGCGGCGGAGCGCGTCCCCCACCCGAATGACCTTCAAGGACAAGCACGCGCTGGAAACCCTGCCCAAGCGAATTGCCACCCTGTCCTCCGAGATCGCCGCGCTCGAAACCCAACTTGCCGATTCCCGCCTTTATGCGCGCGATCCTGAGACTTTCGATAAATCCGTGAGGCGGCTCGACGGTGCCCGGGGCGAATTGCAGCAGGCGGAAGAAGCCTGGCTCGAACTGGAAATCAGACGCGAAGAGTTGGAGGGGGCAGCGCCCGAGCGGGCCACCGGGGGATGAACCCCCTCGCCCTAGGATTGGGCCTCTTCGTGATGGTGATCTGGGGCATCAATTTCGCGGTCGGCAAGATTGCCCTGGCGGAACTGCCACCGATCTTCTTCATGGCCGTGCGCTTCGCCCTGGTCGCCCTGGTCCTGGTCTGGTTCGCCCCGGTGCCGCGCGCCCATCTGCGCGGGTTGTTCATCGCGTCGATCTTCATCGGTGCCGGGCATTACGCCGTGTTCTTCACGGGGCTTGCCGGGGTCGAGGCCGGGGCCGCCTCCATCGCCCTGCAGCTTCAGGTGCCCTTTGCCGCCCTGGTCGCGGCCCTCGTGTTCCGGGAACGCCTGGGATGGTTGCCCGCCGCGGGCATGGCCGTCGCTTTCGCCGGTGTGGTGGTCATCGCCGGCACGCCGAGGATCGACACCAACCCGATACCGTTCCTGCTATGCGTCGCGTCCGGATTTTTCTGGGCCCTGGGCAATATTCGCGTCAAACAACTCGGCCGGTTGAACAGCTTCGCCGTCAATGCCTGGATCGCGGTCTTCACCGCGCCCCAGCTCCTCATCCTTTCCCTCCTGTTCGAGAGCGGCCAATTCGACGCGCTCGCCGGCGCGGGCTGGCGCGGCTGGGGCGGCATTCTCTACATGGCCGTCGCGGTATCGATCCTGTCCTATTCGATCTGGTATTGGCTGATCGCACGCTTCGAGGTGAACCAGACCATGCCCCTGACCCTGCTGATGCCGGTCTTCGGCGTCGCTTCCGGCGCCGTCTTCCTGGGTGAGGCACTGACCCCGCGCCTGATCCTCGGCGGGGTCCTGGCGGTCGCCGGAGTCGCCGTCATCCAGCTTTACGGCCTGGGCGGCGCGGGACGCGCGGCCCGTGCTCGGACGAAAGACGGGAAAAGCGTTTGACAGTCTGGCGGCGCTTCTACCGAATGCCCCGAATCAAGATTGAGGGAAGAGCCGGACATGAAGCCATCCAGCATTCTTATGGCGATCGCCGTGCCGACCATATGGGGTTTCGGCTTCGCGATCTCAAAGGTCGCCCTCGGTGAAGACGGGTTTCCACCGATCCTCCTGACCGCGCTACGCTTTTCCGTAACCGCCCTGGCCCTTGTCTGGTTCTTCCGGCCGCCGGTGAAATTCTTCCGGCAGCTTCTCGTGATCTCCCTAGTCAGCGCGACCATCCAGTACAGCCTGACCTATACCGGCCTGGACGGCGTCGATGCCTCGATCGCAGCCATCGTCATCCAGCTTGAAATTCCTTTCACAGCCATCCTCGCGGCGTTTTTCTTCAAGGATCATCTGGGCTGGCGGCGCGCTCTCGGCATGCTTTTGGCCTTCGTCGGCATCGCATTCCTGGCGGGAGAACCGCGCGTGCAAGCGAATCTGTTTTCGGTTTTCCTGGTCGCCTCCGGCGCCTTCGTCTGGGCGCTCGGCCAGATACTCATCAAGAAACTCGGCGGAAAAATCGACGGCTTCACCCTCGTCGCCTGGGTCGCAGCCTTCGCCGCGCCCCAGCTTTTCCTCTCGTCCTGGATATTCGAGGACGGGCAGTGGCAGGCGCTTCAGAATGTCGGATGGGTCGGATGGGCCGTCGTCGCCTATCTCGGCCTGATCATGAACGGCGTCGGCTATACGATGTGGTACCACATCCTGGGCAAGCACGACGTCAACCAGGTGGCGCCCTTCCTACTCCTGGTGCCGGTCGCCTCCGTCACCACGGCCGTCCTGTTTCTGGGCGAGCCCCTGACCCTGTTCGTCGTGATCGGCGGTTCGGTGGTCATCGTCGGCGTCGGCATCATCACGATCCGGCGTCCGCGCCAGGCATCGCTCGCCCCGGAAGCGAAGGTCGAGGATTAGGGTGCCGCTGCACCCCCAACCGTCGCCTGATCGAGGGCCACGGCCCGCCGGCGCGCGGATCGACATCCTGCTGCTGCACTATACGGGGATGCGGAACAGGGACGAGGCGCTCGCGCGGCTCTGCGATCCGGCGGCCGAAGTCAGCGCCCATTACCTGATCGATGAAGACGGCGCGGCTTTGCTGCTGGTCGAGGAAGAGGCCCGGGCATGGCATGCCGGGGTGTCGTGCTGGGCCGGGGACAGCGACGTCAATTCCCGGTCGATCGGGATCGAACTGGTCAATCCGGGCCATGAGTTCGGCTATCGCCCCTTCCCCGACGCCCAGATCGACGCGCTGACTGTGCTGTCCCGCGAAATCCTGGCCCGGCATCAAATCCCCCCGGCGCGCGTACTGGGCCATTCCGATGTGGCCCCCGCGCGCAAGCAGGATCCGGGCGAACTGTTCCCCTGGGAACGTCTCGCCCGATCCGGCATCGGCCTCTGGCCGGGCGAGGCAGCTTTTGATCCCGAGGCGGAAATCCACGAAATGGGTGCAAGCGGACCCGGGATCTCCGCGTTCCAGAATGCCCTCGTCCGGTACGGCTATGGGCTGACGCCTTCCGGCCGCCATGACGAAGAGAGCGTGGGTGTCCTGCACGCCTTCCAGCGGCATTTTCGCCCAGCCAGCATCGACGGACGCATCGACCCGCAATGCCGCGCCATTCTCGGCGCCCTGCTGGCCTGCGCCGCCCAGGAGCATTGACCTCTCCAGGGCATGGCTCTACCTAGGAGTCGCCAGACGGCCGGATGGCCGCCTTCCGGCTTGCCGGGGGGAGGAAAGTCCGGGCTCCACAGAGACACGGTGCCGGGTAACGCCCGGCGGGGGCGACCCCAGGGAAAGTGCCACAGAGAGCAGACCGCCCGCTCCGGCTTCGGCCCTGGCGGGTAAGGGTGAAAGGGTGCGGTAAGAGCGCACCGCGCCCCCGGCAACGGGGGCGGCAAGGCAAACCCCACCGGGAGCAAGACCAAATAGGGGCGGCAAGTGGCATGTCTTCGGGCCGCCGCCCGGGTCGGTCGCGCGAGGCATCCGGTGACGGATGTCCCAGATGAATGGCCATCCCCTGCGCAAGCAGGGACAAAACCCGGCTTACAGGCCGTCTGGCACCTTCCCCATTCTCCGGGGCCCCATTCTCCAGGCGAATACTTTCCGATTACTTGCCAGCCTCGCCGCGCGCGGCGCGCCGTCGCAGCGCGGGCCGCAGGCTCGCCAATACGCGATTCGCGCTGTGAGTCCCAGAAAAGAACATTAAGA
>Ga0114999_10001095_pt1 | contig 38209 bp, 44 predicted proteins | sample ArcticOcean_MG_C_3_FD_89820 | JGI IMG/M metagenome (GOLD analysis project Ga0114999, IMG submission 89820) | Marine microbial communities from western Arctic Ocean - ArcticOcean_MG_CB8_126 | ecosystem: Environmental > Aquatic > Marine > Oceanic | place: Arctic Ocean: Canada Basin | collected...
GGATGACCACCAGAACATCAGCAAAGAGGCCGATCATATGTTATCAAAGTGACCGGCCTTTTTGTTTTTAACGCGCCTTGATTTTCTTTGCCTATTACATTAGTCTGTTTCGTATACGAAGTATTGTATAATGCCTACGGTTACGGAGAAAAAGGAGCATATATGACCAACCTCGACCTGTTCCCGCTGTCTGAGCAGAACGGTGGCTGGCACGTGGAAGATCCGGAAGCGCTTGGTGTAGATGCCGACCTGTTGAATAAAGCCATCAGCGCACACGATCAGAATGACTTTTTCACCGAGCAGCATGGCGGTGCGCTGGTTATTATCTACAAGGGGCACCTGATTGGAGAAAGCTATGTGACGGGTACGGGAGGTGGTCCTCAGCCCTGGACGGCGTCAACCTGCAACGATATGAAATCGTCCACAAAATCTGTCTTCGGTACCGCCGTCGGTCTCTTTCTTGAGGAATATAAGGATCAGGTCAACCTGGATACCTTGCTCGTGGGCGACTGTCGCGAAGAGGCGCTGATTCCTCAGATATGGGATCAGCCGATTACGGACCATTTCAAGAAAAAAATCAAAGTCAAACATGTCCTTACCATGACCTCGGGGCATGATTCCAGAGAGCCGTGGCTGGCACCAAGCGAGCGGCGCTACTATCCTGATTATTCCGGCGCGTTCCAGATGCATGAGTACTGCTTCGGGTGGTGGCATTTTGACGACATCCCTGACCATCATATCCTGCTATTCGAACCCGGCTCCGATTTCAATTACAGCAATTTCGGTCTGGAGCAAATGGCCCTGGCGATGCGAAATATATCTGGAGAGGAAATTGGACCTTATTTGTATGACCGGGTGCTCAAAGAAATAGGCATGTCGGTCGGTCTTCGCAATCATGCTTACCGGGAGATGCCGTATTCGAATGATCAGGAGCTGAATTTTTCTGATGAACCGGGATGGGGCCGGGGCGGCAGCGAAGGGTGCAACGCCTATGGGGCCGACCGGCGTGTGAGTCCATACGGTTATAACTCTATCGTTGGCAGCACGTTCCGGTGTACCGCCCGGGACTTCGCCCGGTTGGGCTATCTGTGGATGAACCAAGGCCGATGGGGCAATATGCAGTTGGTGCCGGAAGCCTGGATGAACCTGGCCACCCACCGTTTTGTTCGGGATGACGGGTCTACGCCCATGAACTATGGCTACACGTTCTGGATTCAGGATGAATGGGAAAACGTGCCGAAAGACACCTTCATGTCTCGCGGCCATAATCTGAACCACTGTTATGTCATCCCGAGTCTGGATCTGGTGGTCGTACGCCAGGGCAACGAGAGCAACAGCCCTGAGGCGGCCCTCTTCGCAAAAACACTTATTCAGAACATCGTGGCGGCCATTCCTGGAAAAACGGACTAACCACAAGGGCCACAGGGAAAGTACAGGGGCCACAGGGATTCCTTTTATTTCTGACTCAGTGAAGGATTTATTCGCATAGCCAAAACCTAAAACTCTGTGCTCCCCGTGCCTTTCCTGTGCCCCCTGCGGTAAACCATAGATGAATACAGGGTATACAGAAACATACGGTTATCTGTCTTCCAGATTAACCGAAAGGACATGATATGGCAACAGGACAGGTGTGTGTAGTAACAGGCGGAGGGGCCGGCATAGGTAAGGCTTGTGCACTCAAATTTTCACGTGAGGGCAGGCGGGTTCTGATCGGCGATATGGCACGTTCGGATGGTCAGCAGGTGTGTGATACGATCACAGAAGAAGGTGGTGAAGCCCATTTTTTTGAGGGGGACGTCTCAGACCCGTCGGTCAGTCAGGCCTGGGCGCAGGAAGCGTTGGCGCGCTGGGGACGTCTTGATGTGCTGGTTGCAAATGCTGGTGCACGGGTATATGGCAGTATCCTGGATGCGCCTGAGTCGGATTGGGAGAAGATTATCGGGGTCAATCTGAAGGGTGTGGCGTACAGTTGCAAGGCGGTTTTGCCGAGTATGATTGCGCAGGGTAGTGGCGCCGTGATCCTCATTTCCTCCGCGAATGCGTTGGTTGGGCGGGCAGATATGCCGCTGTATGATGCCACCAAGGCAGCCGTACTCTCGCTGGTGCGCAGCCTGGCTGTGGCACATGGCCAGGACGGCATACGCGTGAATGCCGTCTGTCCGGGATTTACCGTCACTGATTTTCACGAACGCAGAGCAGGAGCCGAGGGCGTTTCACCGGAACAGTTGCGAACGAATAGCCAGGGTTACGGTCTGCTGGGCCGGCCCGCTGAGCCTCAGGATATCGCCTCGGCGGTCCATTTTCTGGCCGGTGCGGATGCGGCCTTGATCACCGGACAGACGTTAATGGTGGATGCTGGCTTCTCCGTAACCGCTGGTCGGAGGTAAAGGGTGTAATCCTATGAAGACGCCCACAGCAAAGCTGTGAGATCTGCGCATCTCCCGGCTGATCAAATAACATTAACCATGGAGCGCATGCCCCTTCCATTTACGAGAAGTACCGTGCGCATGGTGGTTAAATTAACAAAGGTCTGCTTTCCTGGATATAGTCCATGAGCGGTATAAAAGAAGATCGGAAGTTTGAGCAGGTGGTTTACCGAATTGACCCGCAGAGCAAGTTGCTTCGGGCCTGGCCATTGACGGGGGGGTACTCAGCAGAGGTTACAGCGCTCGAGATGGAACGATCGGATGGACGGTCAGAAACAATGGTGGCCCGGCTTCATGGCGCGGTGGACCTGAAGCAGAATCCAGATGTTGCCGAAGACGAATTCAAAATCCTGCAGATTACGCAGTCTGAAGGGTTAGCGATCCCTGCCCCTATCCATCTCGACACCTCCTGCCGGATTTTCCCCACCCCCTACCTGGTCATTGCGTTCATCAAGGGGGATAGGAATTTTGCCCCCACAGATACCCTGTCGGCCATGGAGATCCTGGCTACGCAATTGGCGGGGATACATCGCATCAATGGCATAAGTCGTGACCTGACTTTTCTACCCGACCAGGTCGAGATCTATACCAAAGACTTTCGAGAACGACCGGAAAAAATGGATGCGTCCATAGGTGAAGAACGCATACGGCAAACCCTGGACGCTGTCTGGCCCCTGACGCAGCAAAACACAGATGGCCTTCTGCACGGCGATTACTGGCCGGGCAATATACTATGGGATCAGGGTCAACTGGCGGCTGTGATCGACTGGGAAGATGCCAAATTCGGCGATCCACTGGCAGATGTGGCCATCGCCCGGTTAGAAATCCTCTGGGATCTCGGCATGGAGGCCATGGAGGCATTCACCCATCATTATCAAACGGTGGCCTCTATCGATTTCACCAATCTTCCGTATTGGGATCTTTGCGCTGCGCTGCGCCCGGCCTTTAAAATTCCTGATTTCGCTGAAGACGAGCAGGAAGAAAAGCGTATGTATGAGGCACACCGATGGTTCGTTGATCAGGCCTATCATAAGATAGCACGTACATAAGGCGGGGTGATGCCTCCTGATTTTGACTTACAGAAAAAACGACTGCTCGACATCATCACATCGAGTACCAGTATCAGCCCGGTCCAGTCCCGGGCGGGAAATATCCCGTTGCCGAACTGGTACCTAGGACCGGGCTGTATCCCAACTGTCGTGTGGAATACTCTGTGCGACCGGCCGATAGAAGAACATATGGACGATATCGATCTGGTGTATTTCGATGGAGAGGATCTTACCGAAGCAGGGGAACAGAGGGGACAACAACAGATCAACGCTTTATTTGATGACCTTACCATCGATATCGATGTCATAAACGAAGCGCGGGTAAACCTATGGTATGAGGATAAATTTGGTCATGCGATTCCCCCGTATGATTCCGTTGAAGATGGCATCGCCTCCTGGGTATCGACGTCGGCAATTGGCATCAGAAGAAATCGGGGTGCGTACGAAGTGCATGCGTCCTGCGGTCTGGATGATTTGTTTACGATGACGATCCGTCCGAATTAGCGGGTCGTGTCAGAAGCCTATTATATAAAAAAGACGGCGCAGTGGAAGCAGACATGGCCGGCGGTGCAGGTCGTACCGTGACGTGATTGATCCAAGGCTTTACATCTATGCCGCCTCATTGAGGATCTATCTCTTCTCCAGCAGTCTTTGAAGTTTTTTTTCCTTACTCACCCGATCACGAATGGCGATGGGCGCTGCCAGATAACGCGGCAGGTTTTCCTCATTCAAACTGGACCGGTAGAAATCACGGAACATCTCGATCGCCGTGACGGTGTCTTCTTTATAAGGTTCATAACGTACCCTCTCACCAGCCTGTACCATGCCTTCCTGAATGACCCGGCAATAGAGTCCCGGTCTACCTGCTTTTCGAAAACGCTTTATAAACGTTGGATCGCCCATACGCGTCGCGAAGGTGTCGCACGGAATGCGCGGGGCCGTAACTTCCAGTATAACGTTTCCGATGTGAAACCGATCCCCGATGTAAAACGAAGCGCTTTCCAGGTCACTGATCGTCAGATTCTCACCGAACGTACCTGGCGCAAGTGGGCGGTCCAGTTCACCACCCCACCAGTCATAATCCTTCCCGCCGTATATATCACCGCCTGATCCACGCCACCGTGTTGTCTCTTGTTGGAAATGATATCACCGGCTAACCCTTCAGAGGTCATTTGTACGGGCGTATCGATCGGTTGTTTAAAGATCCCCGTCTTGAAAGTTTTCTTCGGGGTCGTGATGGTTTCTGCCTGGCCAACGTTTACACTGGTTAGCTGCATTGATTTCTACCTTTAAGAAACGGCAATTAACAAATCAGGCATTAATGGTTGGAATATCATATTGCTTGACTTTATCGTCCCTGGTTATGATTGTAAGCCGTTCCGCATCTGCCTGGGCTACCATCATACGATCAAATGGATCACGGTGATGGTCAGGCAGGTTACCCACCGCATGGGCGTGGTCAACCGTAATATCAAGAAACAGGAACGGTTGATTAGCGAGAACTTCCCGAAAATCCGGCGGAATGCGAAGCTTTCCCAACGCATGCTTGATCCGAATTTCCCAAATGGCAGCGGCACTTACAAATACCGCATTCTTACTGTTGGCAATGATACGCCGTGTCCGTTCAGACAATACAGGATCATCATGCAACCACCATAATAAAACGTGGGTATCCAGCATAACTTTCATGGTACGTTTACCCCGAATGCTTCCGCCACCTCATCCGGTAATTCATCAAAATCGTCAGCAATCCAGATCTGGCCGCGCAACGCCCCAGGGGTTCTTGGTTCTTCGCTCTGCTCATACCGCACGATTTTTGCCACCGGTTTGCCTGCTTTACCGATGATAACTTCTTTTCCGGAAAGAACCTGTTCAATAAGGGCCGAGAGTTGGGCCTTGGCCTCGGAAATATTGGTGATATACATGTCATCCCTCCTTAAATATAGTCTGGTCTGGTCTGGTCTAAAAGTCAAGTGGTTTTGTCGTTGCTTATCCCACTGGTCTGCGTTATTACCGATGCTCACTATCGTTTTCTACGGGTAACCATCCATTCCAGTGGGAGATATTTAGTGGACGTTGTACATTCTTCAAAATACCGTAATGGACCGATGGGAAGTGCCGAACAAAGGGGCCTCATAGAGGATGACATGTTGGCCGTTTCCTTTCAGGAGCATCTTGTTTTCTCCCTCAAGAGGTCCGATTAACTCCACCTGAATCGCCTCAGTATCCGATCGAACCTGAAACATTCCGCTCAACAGGCTTGTTTTCGCTCGAAACTCAAACGGGGTATGGTGTCTGAGCGTCTGATAGGCCTGCGCCTGGTTTTGTACCATGAGCGTCCCCTCGAATTCCACTTCGGCGCCTTCCTTGCCGGATGTGATGCGGAGCAGATAGGGTTGAGCTTTCGCCTCCTGATCGTCCAATTTCACTGATGATGTCACATCGCCCACCAGATGCGTCCAACCTGGAAGACCATATTCACAGGCGATGACATGTTGGGCTTCCTGTAATGTGACTTGCAAAGAGGATACCTCATTAAGGCCATATTTGTTCAACCGAGGAAGGCCGATATGAAAACGAAGACCCGCTTCCTTCTGGCCTGCTTTCTGATCTTTTAGAAGTTGTTTGGCCTGTTTTTTGAGATGCTCAAGACTGGGATGCGGAGGTAATACTGGCATGATAGAACCCTCTCTCTAATAGGCCTGGTGTCCGCTCGATCAGGCAGAAAGAAGGGTACGATGTAAGAGGACAGGTGGGCTTGGCCCTTCCCGCGGACGTGGAGGCTTCCATATAACCTGAATTAATACATACGGGTTATACCATCAACCGTCAACGATATTTTGCCTGCGATCCGGGTGGACTTGCTATCTACGGAAAGTTTTCTTGCATGCATGCATAGAGGCTCTAACCACGGGGAGTCTCTATGGTTATTTTTTATCTGAACTCTCCACCTCCGCATGTCGCTCGTGGATATCCTTGTGATGATCTGCGTACATGGTCTGAAGTGCATCGTAGCGGTCGTCGAACGTCTCGCCCGCCAGGTGAGGGCCGAGGTGGTCAATGAAGGCATGCCAGCCAGAGGCAAATCCCATGATGATATCGGGTGTGACACTTGAATTCGTAAAATGGAGATGCGTGCCTCCCTCACGGGATTCCAAGGTCCATCTTACGACGGAGAGGCCCCAGGTATAAGCGAAGACACGCTCGGGCACCCATTCGCATACCATCCCTTCGAGAGATCCCTCACTATTGAAATCGACGTAGATTCTGCCCCCAAGATGGCGGTCCAGCTTTGCCGGATAATTCATCCAGGCCGATATATCCTCAGCCGTGGTGATGGCTTTCCAGACGGCCGCAATAGGATAGGGATATATACGCTCGATATCAACCCGATATTTTAGCCAGGGCATTATTGTCCATCCAGGTCCCTCCTTTCATTCAGGCTGTGTACATTCATTTTTTTGGTGTATACAAAAACAGGGTTGCGATCTGTTTGTAGCCGACGACGGGATATAACTTGGCCCCGACATGGCTCGCGGTCAGGACCGCCCGCTTCGCCCCGTTGGCCCGGTCATCCCGAAGCATGCGGCACATCATGGCTTTTGCGATGCCCTGACGGCGAAACGCCGGAACCACGTACATATCCGCGCAATACGTCTCGTCACCTACCACGACACTTTTGACCCACCCTCCCAGTTGATCATCAATCAATGCGACATATTGACGCACCTCGCCGTCGGACGTCAGATGTTCCGGCAGTAATTGCCTTGACCGGGCGGCCTTTGCAAGCCGGTCTGCCATGGCCTGTGTACAAACGCGTTCAATCGTCGCCACGGTGTCGATACGAGGTATCGATTTCAATGGGTGTACCATTAAGGGTTCTGTGCCCGCGAGCCTATATTGGAGCGCTTTAAAACCTGCACGCAATGGTTCGTCCGGCTCACCTGCGGCGTGAAAGGCACAGATGGCATATCGCCCTCTTGTATGTTGTCTTGCAATCCGGTCCATCTCAGTGGGGGACACCCCATAGGCTATCCATTCTTCCACCCGATAATTACCGCGCTTGCGCGGTCCGTCGCGTGTTACCCAGACGGCCTCGATTCGTTCTACCTTATAAGGATGCGTAAAGCATCGGGTGAAGCTGAAGCCCCGGACGAACACTTCAATCGCTTCTTGCAGGGGCTGGTCTTTATGTGTCATATCCTGGTCATCCTTGTGCACAGCACACCGTGGACCTACGACCGGCGATATTTAACGTGCAGGCCTTTTTACTCCGCAATCATCGGGAGAATTTTCTCTAACCGTTTCTGTCTGGTCTCATCCCGCTTGGCCTCTGTGATGTGGTCCGCATACTCCCGCCGTTTGCCTTTAGACAGCTCGTCAAAACAGGCGGCAAACTCGGGATTTTGGTCCAGGGCCTGCTGCAAGGCCTGCGGGATGGTCAGCGGTTTGTTCCGTTCGGCTTTTATTTCACGCCCCTGCCTTTGGTTTTCGATGGCCTTGCGTACATAGGCCGTGACCTGTTTCCCATTAATTTCTATGGCGGCTTGAAATCGCCGTTGACGAAGGGCTTTTGTCGTATCCTCCTGGGCATTGACCAGCACCTTTTGAGCATCTTTCAGCAGGCCGCCCCTGGTAAAACCAAAGGCCGCCATTAGATTTAAACGCCTCCAATCCGACCACATTCTTACCATTTATTGCATAAAACGGTCCACCCCATTTTACGGTCTCTTCGAGTTCGGTCTCCTTTATAATACGACGTAGGCGTATCAGCGCCTCTTGCCAATCTCCGCTGCCAGAGATAAAGTCATCTACTGTTTTATGTCGTTGCATGGTGGTCTCCCGCGTTCCTGGTATGGGCGCTGCGCGGTTCGAATGACACGCCGAAAAGATCTATTCAATGCTGGAACAACCCGAACCAAAGCCTGCAATAACACTTCCCTGGCTCACCTGGTCGACCCTAGCGATATCTTCTGCCAATCTTAGCGGATGATGCAACGGGCCTACATTCACGGCATATCCGATGTTTCTACGGTTCGTTTAATCAGCTAAAGTAGCACCGAATACGGAAGGCGAAGTACACAGGCCGAAATCCGACCCGTGGTGTTCCGTGAGCCATACCGTATCAAATCCCGATGCCTCAAGCCAGGGTGGCTTCCGATAAGGCTTGCCTGATCACTTGCTGAGGGGAGAGATCCTCCTCGCGATGCATAATAAAGAAAAGGCCAACTCTCATATCTGCTAAATTCTGCCGTTTCCACAAATTAAGCTGGTTCTCGTATCATGATCGCGTATTCAGCGCCCGTGACTGGTTCAAGAGCGGACATCGTTTCCTGATAACCTAACCGGTTGTAAAAGGTTTTATTCCTGGGCGTATAGGTTTCCAGATAGGTGGGTATGCCTATCTCATCTGCCTTATTCATAATCGGTTCCACAAGCCCTTTACCTAGGCCCTGCCTTTGGAAGGCCGGGTCGATAGCGAGGATAGACAGATACCAGATGTTTTCAGGCAGATGACCGGTCGCCTGCTCGGACATAAAGTCTACAATGGCCGTATAGGTCTTTAAACTATCCTGGCCCATCTGTTCGAGAATGAACGCCTTCTTATCCATGGATTTCTGTCTTGCCTGCGTTTCATCAAGCGGCTTTAACCAAACGGAGGCCCCATATGTCTTTCCTTCCGGCAGAAATAACAGGCCATGTTTTTGGGCTTCTACCATGGCATAGTCCATATATCTAACCATGGCTTCTTTTGCCCTGGCTGTATCCCGAGATACACTGCGTTCCATGGCGATAAAAAATGGATCGTCGCATAGACCCGTATGGAGGGCTTCAGCGGGGTTTCGATAGGTGAATTGATAGGACATATTTATACCCTTTGCCATGCCGCAGGCGACGTGTTTTATTTAGTAACTGGTTGGAAAAATAAGCTTTAGTTCATAATTCACAACTTATAGATGAAGACCCTCCGCAGCAAAATCTACCGCAAGCCATGCGTATCGCTTTACTGATCAGCCATTGGTATTACTATTCAGGCACATAACGTGGATAGGTATGCTTACTATGGCGGACAAATTCCAGATCGACCTCGACGGTCGCAAACGGGACCTCTGTGCTTGTTTCAGCCAGGATATCCCCATCGGGTGAAATAATCCAGCCCAAACCCCCACAATTCGTTTCACCACCGGGCGGATTCCAGAGGTTCGAAGACAGGCAGTAGGCACCGGCACAGACCGCCGCCGCCTGACCACCCGCAAGCCATTTTTTCACCGAACCATGTGGGGTCGCCCGTGGCACACAGAGTAAATCCGCACGGGAAGCCGCATAATGACGCGCCCATTCGAAAAACCACATTTCTGTGCAAATCTGAACACCAATACGTAGACCGAGAGCCCGACACAAATCAAATCGGCGTTCACCGCGATCATACCAGGTGTTCTCCCAGTAACAGGCTTCATCCGGCAGATAATACTTCTCATGGACGGCTTGCGGCCCATCTTCAGGGGTCCATAGATAGGCCTCGTTGCGAAAACTGCCGTGCTCACGGACGATGGGACGCGTCCCCATCACCGCCTGCGCACCCAACCTATTCAGGTCCACAATATACCGAGCATGATCGGCAACGGCCCCATGCCAGCGGTCTGCATCCGGCTCGGGATCAGCAACCAACCATTCGGAAAAACACATTTCCGGCAGAAGCAAAAAATCGGTTTGCGATGCTTTTATATACGTCGAAAGCGTCTCGAGCATCGCATCGAGATGGCCTTGCCGGTTATCAAGTTGGCAGACGGTAACTTTCATGGGTGGGACCTTATGGGATATATTTGATAGATAAATTCTTAATTTTGAGTTAATATTTTTATTTCCAATATGTTGTGATTTATGCCCCTGCGGGCTCACAGTGAGCGCTACGCGGTTCAACAGTCACAATTCAGCAAGGCCTGTGTGCCTCTTTCGAATTGCCCTATATGATGCACTAAAGTAGCTAATGTCTCCTGGTCTGCGGCACAGATCTCACTACCAGGGCGCCGTGGGATACCGACGTCTACGCCGCGTGCGGTTACACCCGCTTTGATTGTTCCGGTGGGGTTGTTATTTTTGGTCAGCATATCGACCACAGGCAGACTCTGATCATAATAGGTACGCCGCGCTAAGGCCAAATCGTTTTGTTCATGGACCGCCTGTATCAGCTGACGAGCAGACCGGGGGACCACGTTCATGATCCCTGTGATCCAGGTCCGGCATCCCGGTGCGAGCGACTCCAGCGCTACATTCGGCGCGCCGCAGATAATCGACATCCGTTCGCCGGCCAGCCACCCCCAATGAAGACGGCATCCCATATTTCCCGTATTTCATCGGATGAAAGCAGGGGCCCTTCCCCGGTAAGCGCCGTAGCCATAATCCCGTCCGCACCTTGATCTATTATATACCCAATGAGACGTTGCATACCGTCCACATCAAATTGCTCAGCTTGAGCAAAGGGGGTCACCAGGGGTACGATCGTACCCGTCAACGCTTCACGCATGGCGATCATGTTCTCCAGGGTTTCTTAGAAGCCGTTCGCATGTTTCAGCCGCTTACCTTTTTATCTGATCCTTGTCAAGATAGTCCATCTCCGGTTTCAGATCCCACCGAATGCTATCGGCGGGCTGAACCTGTTTTCCCCAGGCGGCCAGGATATCTCTATCCTGCCTCAAGGCAGATAGACCTTCGGCCACCTGCTGCGGGTCCCATCCATGGAACAACTCTGCCCTCAGATCTTCCATGACAGAGCTGCATGCCGGGTCCGTAGCACGATCCGTCGTTTCCCGAGGATCCTCCATCAGGTTAAATAGCTGGCAGGGATAACCGTGGTAGTAATTCAGCTTCCAGTCCCCCCAGCGGATCATGCGTTGAATGACCCCTTCTTCAGGAAACGGACCGCCTGCGCCGGCCTTGTCCAGGCAAAACTCGGAAAAGACCACATCATCCCATGTGGCATGATCCGGTTTGGCGAGCAACGGCAACAGACTCCGGCCTCGTGAATGAGGCAAAGGCGGACAGGCCATGGCATCGAGCATGGTGGCGTTCAGGTCCAGGGACGAAATAACGCGGGCACTATGGCGGCCTTCAGGCAGATGGCCAGGCCAGGAGAGTATAGCGGGCACCTTAACCGAATCCTCATAGAAGGTTTGCTTCCACCAGAGACCGTGTTCACCTACCTGCTCACCATGGTCAGATGAGTAGACCACGAGGGTATTTTCTTCCAGGCCGTTTGCCCGGAGGGCCGTCAGAATCTGCCCGATCAGAATATCCATACGTGCCGTTAAAGCCCAATAAGCCGCTCGTGCTCGTCGCGTCTCTTCCTCCGTAACGACTGAAATACCACAGGCTTCTCGCCACCATTTCATGTAGGGATGTAATAGTTCGGAGGCGGGTTCCAGCGTCCGGGGTGGCGTGATGCGGTCGTAGTAATAGGCATAATCTTCTCGTCGTGCCACGAACGGTTGATGGGGCAGCATAAACCCCACGGAAAGAGAAAAGGGTTCTGCACGTTGCCCTGCCCGTTGCTTGACGCCCAAGCGATTCAGATAGTCCACCGTTGCCGCCGTCACGTCTTCATCATGCACCTGGTAAGCGCTCTGGCCATGGCCGGATTTCTCCAGACTGATGCGATCCGGGCCGGCCGTACCTGATAGCTCACCATGGTCCACCCCCTGGCCGCCAAGCTGATTAGGACCGTGGTCACCTACCAGACGTTCTGCGTAGCCATGCAATTGATCCGGGCCATTGGCATGCATACGACCGATGAGCACGGGATCATAACCACCAGCGCCCATGGCATGCGCCATCGTAGGGATAGCTGAATCGAGGATATGGCTGTTGGTCCACACCTGGTTTTCATAGGGGTATCGCCCGGAGAGCATCGACATGCGCGACGGCACACAGATCGGCGATGGACAGTAGACGTTGTCGAGCACCACACCACGGGCCGCCAACGCATCCAGATTCGGCGTTTCGACAATCGGATCGCCATAACAGCCGGTGACATACGGGTTATGCTGGTCCGAGTGAATATAGAGCAGGTTAGGACGATTAACTTCGGTCATGGATGCATCCTTTCGGAGCTTAGCCACGGAGCGTGCGAGGGAGGCACGGAAGGCACGGAGGGTTTAGGGTTTATTATCTGCTGTTTGTCTAAATCTGGCCTGAAAGAACGTATTCAAAATACAGAAATCGACCCGAACGGGTCAAGTAATTCCATTTGTAGTAAATACTTGAATGCCTTATTATAAATTAGTCCAGGATGCCCGGTATGGAAATATTGTCATTGACCCAAGTTGCTACTATCATCCACTATTCATCCCGTGACCTTCGTACCTTCTCCATGACCTCCGTGGTTAAACGCTGAGGCCACAATACCAAAGAAAGTTGATTTATGACACATACTATATCAGATACAATCGACCTGAACGATTTACCATTCGATAACCGGTTTACACGTGAGTTGCCTGCCGATCCAGAAACAGCGAACCATCGCCGTCAGGTGATGCAGGCCTGTTATTCCAGGGTACAGCCTGCCCGAGTTGCCAAACCGGAACTGGTGGCCTATGCCCATGAGGTAGCGGAGTTACTTGATATACCCGGTACGCTTGTCGAATCCGAACCCTTCGTGAACGCGCTGGCAGGTAATGACCTGCTGCCGGGCATGGACCCCTACGCCGTCTGTTACGGTGGTCATCAATTCGGCAATTGGGCCGGGCAGCTTGGCGACGGTCGGGCCATTAACCTCGGCGAACTTGTTAATCGGCGGGGAGAGCGGTGGGCGTTGCAGCTCAAAGGAGCCGGACCTACGCCCTACTCACGCACGGCGGATGGACTGGCCGTTTTGCGTTCGTCGGTACGGGAATTTCTTTGCAGCGAGGCGATGCACCATCTGGGCGTCCCGACCACACGGGCTTTGAGTCTGGTGCTGACGGGCGAGCAGGTCATGCGAGACATGTTTTACGATGGCCATCCCCAATTGGAGCTCGGGGCAATCGTCTGTCGGGTCTCCCCCTCATTTACACGCTTCGGCAGTTTTCAAATTTTCGCGACACGGGGAGAAAAAGAGGTGCTGCGACAATTAGCGGATTATACCATCCGTACAGATTTTCCCCATCTTAATGAGCAGACATCAGGATCTTATACGCCCGAAGTGTACCTTGCCTGGTTCGAAGAGGTTTGTCGCCGGACCGCAGAGATGATCGTCCACTGGATGCGAGTAGGGTTTGTCCACGGGGTGATGAACACGGACAATATGTCGATTCTTGGTCTCACCATCGATTATGGTCCGTACGGCTGGTTGGAAAACTACGATCCCGAGTGGACGCCGAATACGACAGATGCCGGTGGTCGCCGGTATCGATTCGACCATCAATCGCAGATCGCCTACTGGAATATCGCCCAGTTTGCGAATGCTATTTATCCGCTCATAGGGGAAGTCGAGCCGTTGCAGCAGGCGCTAAACCAGTATCCGGATTTCTATGAATCAGCTTGGCACACCATGATGGCTCAAAAACTCGGACTGGCAGGCTTCACCCCTGAGACAGACGAACCTTTGATCACGGAACTCCAGGACATCCTTCCGCTCGTCGAAACCGATATGACCATCTTCTACCGTAAGCTGGCACTGGTAGATACGGGTGTGGAACGGCTGGATGAGGCCCGGCCTGAAGATCTGCTGTCCTCTTTGATGGACGCGTATTATGTGCCAGAACAATTAACGGACGATTATAAAACACGGGCAGGCGCCTGGGTCCGGGATTATATCCAGCGCGTCCGGCAGGATGGGACGCCTGATGAAACGCGCCGCACCCGGATGAACGCCGTTAATCCGAAATACGTCCTGCGGAACTATATGGCACAACTCGCCATCGACAAGTCTGATCAGGGCGACCACCATCTGGTTAACGACTTACTAGACCTTCTACGCCGGCCATACGAGGAACAGCCCGATCAGGAAGTATATGCCCAGAAACGCCCTGATTGGGCACGGCAGCGGCCCGGATGCTCGATGCTATCGTGCAGTTCTTGAGAGATGGGATGGGCAGGTGGATGAGGCCGTGAAATAGGGTTGCCCGCCTGGTTTTTATTTCGTCCTCAGATGCTCTGCTGGATTTCTCAGGCCGGTTTGAGCGTCTGTAGCCCCACCGTTAAGTTGAACTACGGTTCCTGCTCAAACGCTTCGACATCATGTAAAAAGGTCATCGCAGAGACTATATTCCGGCCGGGCACATCATGGCGGGAGATATTGTTGACGACCTTAATCAGGAACGGCAACGTCGGATTCTGGTCGGCGAACTGTTTTGAAAGCCGGGCACCGAATGCGACAAAACTAATCCCGATTAGAACCTGAATGAGCAACCACGTGCTGTTCAAATCGGCATACAGGTACTGATCGAACCATATTTTCGCCCCCACGATGAGCACCGGGCCCATAGGTCTTTCACGTCTCCTGATTCCATAAGTCGTCCCTCCTTTTCTTTAATCTGATATAGAAAACGCCTCTTTGAGTTTCCTCTTCATACGATTAATTTTTGTGGCCACATTAGTTTCGGTAATACCGAGGATGGTCGCTATCTCTTTGTAACTTTGGTCGTCCAGGTAAGGCGCATTAAAGCCCTGTTCAATTCATCCTACGCCTTAATAAATCGGTAAAGCTGTTATCCATATGATCCCATCTTAAAAGTTCGGCACCGACTGCATCAGGTTATAACCATACTCGATGTTATAACTTATGATTCGCAGCAGAGACGAAAAAATCACAGCCGACAGAAGAACAAAGATCTATCTTCGTGTATACATCTGTCTGCATACGTGCGTATGTACCGCCTAACGCATTGTTTTTCAACACGATCTAACTAATTGACAGAAAAAAATGTATACCCTGATATGCATTGTGCCTCTATTTCCGGCTAAGCTCTCAAAATAGAAGTGCCCTGGCTATTCAAAATCCTGCACACTGAAACTTAACCGGTTGAACCCTACCTCACGAAACATAGCCAGATGTTCCGGTGTCACCGTCCGGGGATCAATCTCACCGCTGATCTCCGCTGTCTCGGAAAAATTGAACCGGTCGCGTATCTATCCGAAAATATCCCTGACCTGTTGTGGCGTAAGATAATTGGGGGTGCCGCCCCCCAGTGTAACTGGACCACCTTTCTATCCGGACGCATCAATCCGCTCAAGAGATCGATTTCTTTCTTCAGATAGGCCAGGTAACGCTGGACCCGGTCGGCCTTGCTGGTGATGAGTACGTTGCACCCACAGAAGTAGCACAGGGTACGACAGAAGGGGAAATGAAAATACAGGGAGACTTCTGAGAGCGGTTCTTTCTGACTCGCCGCGTCGATCTCCCGGAGATAGGTGTCTTCCGTAAAGTCCTTCTGGAAATGAGGGGCGGTAGGATAGCTGGTGTAACGCGGCCCCGGCCGATCATATTTTTTTATTAATTCCAGATCTACCTCTATTTTATATGGTGTGTCCATGCCCGCGACCTCATTTGTTTGTGGTTTGACCATGCCTGTGGATATTCTGGGATCTTAGGTCTTATCAGGCAAATACGTGCTTGATTACGCAGGATATACAACGCAAGGCCTGTGCCAGTTTAAACAAATCAGCAGAATTCAGAACATTATTGTGAGGATTGACGGAGCTTACTTTTTTGAGCTGCAAAAAAGCGTTCGACTTTGTCCGGGGCCGGCCAAAGTACGGTATCAAGCAACAAACGCGGTGCTTGCAAATCGTTACGGCCATATACGAGTTTCTGACGCATGGGTTACCTAACCTCCTCCCCTTGGCAGGGCGGGAAGGGGAAGAGGTGGTTTGGGCTGGGGAGGCGGTTAATTTTATAGGTCTTTTTCGGGATGTCGGTGTGAGACGGACCAATGGTACGCGGGATGGTATCCGAAGGCTGATTCCACACGGGTACCGCTTACGGGGGATTGCTGATCGGTAATCGGCGTTCTAAGTGTGATCTCTTTTCCCAGATAAGTATGGATCAATTCGGAGGCAGGCTTGTCAAGTATGATATTTGACCCCGTGATATTATAAGGGCCTGTTGGAGCCTGGTCGCATTCTACAGCCAGACGACAGGCTGTGGCCGCATCACGGACGTCCGCTCGGGTCCATAGCGATATGATGCCGGATTTCGGATCTTCCACCATCTGGTCAATCTCCTGAGAAAGTCGTTCCGGCAAGCGTACTCCCATAAAGCGAAATGAATAGATGTTCAGATCAAAGTTTGAAGAGAAGTAATCAGCCGCCTGCTCACTGGCGATTTTTCCCAGTGCATAACAGTTGAGCGGCCTCAAGGGATGATCCTCATCGAGTGGCAGATAGGCCGGTGGAAACTTCGCAAGACCATACACCTGAGCGCTGGAAGCCGATACGACGCGCTGTATACCCAGATCAGCACAGGCCTGAAAGAGGTTAAATGTACCGGTAACGTTGTCGCCGTACGTTTTCGTGTCGGGCACCAACCCGGGGTCGGGCCAGGCAGCCAGATGAATAACAGCTTCCGCCTTGATGTGCGCCAATGCCTGAAACACCTGGCCGGCATCGGTCATATCCACGGTCAGGTGTCGGAATTCCGATTCGTATCGGGTATTTGAAACCTGCTCGCCTGCGACCTGGACAAGAGGTGGCGAGAGGTCAATACTCAGCACATCGTGGCCATGGGCGATCAAATCCCGGACGACATAGCGGCCGATCCATCCGCTGCCGCCTGTGACAAGAATGTTCATGATTCAATGACTCCTTAGAAGCTACCCGAACTGTAAGGCTTAAAAAGTGCGACGCCCTGATGTGTAAATATCTCTTTGCTTATTGTCAATCAAATTGACCGTCACCAAGATAAATGTATGCCCTGTAATCTGATAGCGATCCCGTACCGGCTATAGTCCGCATCGTAGAACAGGGTATCCACCAGACGCTCATCACACGCAACGGTCTGTATCAACATTTGCATGCTTTGCAATGCCGTGTTGAAAATTAAGCTTGCCTCCCAAATTTCAGGATTTATTGTTTACACATAGGCAAATGAGCAGATAATCAACGGGCTCAATCACCAATCACTCAATCGCCAATCACCCATTAACCGCCCATGCCCAGATTTCTCACCCGTACCCATACAGAAGATCTCACCACCGAACACACCCGGTATACTGTACCTGTGGAAGGTAGTGTCGATCCGTTTAACGAGGAAATTATTATCGAGAACACGGGTGCGCATGTGCTTGAAAGTCCAGTGGTTACGGTCAATGACCGGTACGACTGGTCCACCGTGGAAAAGATGGCGGAGGAAATTACGCGTGGTTGTACGACGGATGAAGAAAAAGCGCTGGCCATCTTCAACTGGGTACGCACCAATGGAGATCATCAGTACAGCGGAGATATTCAATCCCTGAATCCGGTGCTCCTTTTTAATGTGTATGCCTATGGCATCTGTTCATATTTCGCCTCTGCCCAGACGGGACTTGCCCGCGCCCTCGGGTTGGATGCCCGGGTCTGGGAGATTTATCGGCATACGGTGGGAGAGATTTTCTACGACGGCCACTGGCATCTGCTCGATCCTGATATGCAGTTGTTTTACCTGGACAAGGACAATCGAACCATCGCGGCAATTGAAGATCTCGAAAAGGATCCGGATTTTTACGCCCGTACGCAGGCGTATCAACGGACCTTCGAAGATGCCTACGGGCAGATTCGTCACCAACATCAGTCCCTGCATGACACCTTCCGGTACGATCTCAAACATCCCCGATTCGTACAATACGACTATGATCCGTATATTTACGCAAATTGGACCATGGACTATGCCTTGCATCCCGGTGAGCGTATCAGCCGCCGCTGGAAGGGTAACTGCAAGCATAACGACTACCGGGACAAGCACCGGTTCAAGTTTAACGAAGAAGAACCGCATAAAACCTGGCCGCCCGTTCAATATGGTAACGGCACGGTATCCTACCGTTTCGACCCCCATCGGTTGGATCATCTGGACATCCGAAACGTGACGGTTGTCGGGGACGACCTGATCGTTGAACAGTCACAGAACTCGGGGGACGGATCCCGGTCCCATGTGATCTATCGCCGACCTTTGCCCTATCTGAATTGTCGGGGGGCGGGTGCGCGGTGAGGCTTTTCGAGAAGGTCAGGCGGCCTATGATCTGGTGAATATGATCGGGTACAAACAGACAAACAGCCGGGAGAAACAGAATCTATACGTCCAGGAGACACCGGGTCGTCACCACTTCGATATTGACCTGGATGACTTTCTATATCCGGAGAAAAATCATTATGCCTACGAGCACGGCATACAGGTGCTGTTGAGTGCGTATGCCGACCATCAGCCCACCGTGAATTCCGGCTTGACGTCCTTGGAAGTTGACACCGAGTTTCAGGTGCAACCCCGCTCCTTACCGGCCCTGTCGCTTGGTAAGAATAACATAGAGATCCATCATAAGACCCCGTCCGACAAGCCCTTTGCCGCCAGAGTGACGCATATATGGACAGAGCGACATGGGATACGGGTTGCAAAACCACCCCATCTGATTCGCCCGCTTGATGACGTCTCCTTGACGGCGGCGGGCATCACCTTTGCATGGGAAGGCCATGAAGACGCCCGCTCGTACCGTTTTCAACTGTCCCTGCACCACCAGTGCCTGTTTCCGCTGTCCCCCAATTTCGATGTGGACCTGAAAGACCATCAAACGAACTTTCATGTAGAAGCCAGCTGGTTCAATCCGGACACCACCTATTACTGGCGTGTCCAGGCAAAATCCCGGCACGATATCTGGGGCCCCTGGAGGCGGTAGCAAACGAGGGTTGTTTCCTATCGTGATCGGTGGCCTGGTGGTTGGCAGCATCACCTCGGTCGTGTATACCATTACCCAGGGCTATGCTACGGTGGGGGGCGCCAACCAATTTACACAGGTATTCGATGCCTTTGAAATGTCGCTGACCAGCTATAACCGGCTGATCAGCTGGATCAACACCGACCGGGCTTTTTCAATCACTGAATTCATGGCCCTCGGCTGGGGCGCGACGGCGGGGCTTCTCCTCACGTTAGCTCATCACCGTTTCCCCTGGTGGCCGCTACATCCCATCGGCTTCGGGGTCGCCCAGGCGTTCGGCACCACGTTTGTCATTTTCTCCGTGTTCCTCTCCTGGTTTATCAAACTGCTGCTGCTCCAAATTGGTGGCTTCACCTTATACCGCCGTGGCCGACCATTTTTTTTGGGGATGCTGGTGGGTTATGTCGCGGCGGTGGGCGTCTCCTACGGCGTGGATATCATCTGGTTTCCTCAGAATGGCCATGTGTTGCATTCCTGGTAAGTTTCAAGTTCGAAAGTTGAATGGGATCACTGGACACCTTACGCAAAGATTATTTTTCTCCATGCTCAAGAATTACCTGATGATTGCTGTTCGGCATCTTGTTAAAAACGAGGGAAATAACCTGCTCAATATCCTGGGTTTGACGCTCGGGATGACACAGATTTTGTATTTGTTACTTCTCGATGCTGCTTATCTAACTACAGCCCATCAATCCCGGTGAGCTGCCTTGGCTCTCGGGCGAGGCTGCTCGCGGCCCTCGTATCTTGCGTTGGGCGGTTCGAGGATTTGCTTCTGCCGGTCTGTTAATCCCTCATACTTATCCGCATCATAATATTGTGCGTACCAGGATATCGAATTCGGTGAGTATTTATAAAACACGGTACGCCGCTCATCGCCGTGCCAGGGCAGGGTGCCGTGGGTGAGGGCTTCGGTGAAGATAACGGCCGTGCCGGCTTTGCCCGTTACCGCCCGCATGAAGGGGTGTAATGTGTCCAGATTCCGCCATGTATCAGGAAATGAGAAATTGCTTTTGTGGCTGCCCGGAACGCAGCCGAAGCCACCGTCGCCAGGGTGAACATCCTTCAAGTTGTAGGCGATCACGGTGAGGCCGCATCGGATGCGTTCGTTATGGCAGGCGTATGAAAAGAGCGGATCATGTGGCGTGGCCCCACCGTGGAGCGTCGTGCCGATGGGCCCCTTGCCGCGACGGATAATATCAGCATAGTCATGGTCCAACCGGAATCGGTCGCCGAGTATCTGCTCCAGATACGAGTGGATACGCGGATTGTCGATCAGATCCCGGTAGGCCGGTCCCCATTCGATTAAATCCCCCATAAACCGGCAGGTCGTATCTTCCACGCCCATCTCTTGTTCGGCCTTTTCATCCATAATCCGGTTCAGCGCGGTGAGTTGTTCGGCACTCAGGGCATCCGGTACTTCGAGAAACCCCTGGAGGTCAAACAGGTATCGCTCCTGGTCGTTCATATTTGGCTCCTTTGGTGGTACGGTGGTTTTAGCTTTACACGAGGGTAGGTGGGATTCGGTGACGTGTCAATGACCGCCCCCACCTATTGGTCTCTTTCCAGATATTCATTTAATCGACTTCGTATAAAATACTGCCAGCCAGTCCGCTTTCCCGTGGACATTTTTCATGATAATGCCACAGAGGGCGGCGAAAGTCAAATGCGGGATCGGGTGCCCCTTGTTTTAACCACAGGGGACAAAGAGTTTCCTGTGGTTAAAGATCGAAATCCCTTAAACAGAAAAATGTCACTCAGACCGGCTCAGGCGCTGTATGAAGCTTACGATCAGGCGAAAAGTGAAATCCTCAGGGGAGACGAGCTGTCGTATGGAGGAAAAATGATTTCGGTCCGGCAGGATAGCGAGGTCCGCATCCACGCCGGCTTCTCCGGCAGCGCCTACAAAAATGGCCGCGTCTTCAAGGATGGGGGGCTGGAATCGCTCCATCTTAGCGATCAGCACCAGCGTCGGGGGCAGGTGTGCACCGACATGGTTTATGGGCCGGAAACTCTTCAGGGCGGCCAGGCTACCGAAATGCTTGCCCCAAAGATCTTCCCGGAAGTAGGTCTGAATTCCCTCCGGAGTATCGTCTTCAAGAAACACGCTGTCATCCCAATTCAGACGGCAGCCCATCGGCAGAACGCCGGCGATATCTTTTGTAGACAAACCATGTTTTTCCAGAAAGCGTGGGTCGCTGGCGACCACCGCACTCAGGAGGCCGCCTGAGCTATGGCCGAGAATAAAAATACGCTCTGCTGAGCCACCGTGGGTCTCGATATTCCTTCTAAGCCACACGAAGGCCGCCGCCACATCCTCGGCAGGCGCTGACCAATCCACGGTCGGGAACAGCCTGTAGCTCATCGCCGCACAGGCCATCCCTTCACGGGCGAATGTTCTCGCGAGCTCCCCATAGGGCTCGCTGGTATCTTTTCGGTCGCCGTTGGCCATGCTCCCGCCATGAACCAGAAGCAATGTAGAGAACTCTTGTTCTTCAGGGATATACAGGCCCAATTGCTGTTTGCGTTCACCGCCGGCCACATACGGTATGTCCATCTGCCCAATGATTTGCGCCTGTGCCTCACCCCGCATGCTTTGCGACAGGGCCCCGAGTATCCACAACGAGATCCATACCCCATGTAGGGTTCTATTTTTCCTGTTCATATTCAATATCCCAATAGCATTACTTTACGGATGTTATAGATCTCCGCTTAAGACCTGCGTGGATGAAAGCGGTTGACTTTGTTTGCCCAACCACCAGGGCCCCTCATTGCCAGTTTCTAAACCAGGGCATATCCAACCAGTAAAAGCAGGATGCAAATGCCCCATTGAGATTTTTCAGAAGCTCTTCGTCCTTAATGCCGTTGTTCAATTGGGTTTGCATGTCTTTGCCTTTCGCAACGAAAGCATCAAATTGGTCACCCTTGGGATGCTTTCTTATGGCCGCCAACTGTTTTTCAAACGCCTCAAATTCATTTTTATCAAGGCCCTTTTCTTCTAAACTGATTTCCAGGTGCCCGCTGATCCAACTGAGTTTTTTATCCGGCGCGATTTTTCACGCCTCTATACGCTTGCCGGTGATAGAATAGATCGAATAACCGATTAAGGTATTGTCGATACAATACCCATTATCTCCATTGGTTAAAACGATAATGCCATCCCCGGAATCCGGTGTAAATTGAAGCTGGCATTCCAACCCATACCCAGGCCAGTGTGTCCGATAAACAGGACTTCCTGATCTAATTTGTTCACCATATGGCCCAAGCCATATCCCGTGGCATCTGAATCACGCATTTTATCATAGTTGGCCTTGCTGAGTAATGTTTCCTTATTTATTTCCACCGAGAGCAGTAACTCCAAATCCTTCAAATTGGTAAGTAAACCGGCTGCCGGTACCACCACAAACCGCTCTTGTTCGTAAGGCGACAGCCTATGGTTATAAGAAGTCACCAGCTTTTCGGACCAATCTTTCGAGAGCGGATCTTTAAAACTGCTGCTGGCCATCTGTAACGGCTTGAACACGTTTTCCTACATATATTCTTCGAATGTTACGTGGCTGACTTCTTCAATAAGAAGCTGCAACAAACCGTACCCGGGATTGGAGTACGTGTCCGTTGTACCCGGCTCATATACGATGCCGAGCGACGGCCGTTTGGTAGACTTTCCCGACAAAATATCAACCAGCAGCGGCAACCTTTCTTCTTTGACAAATCCGGGACCGAACGCTTGTGAAAGTCCCGCAGAATGGTTCAAAAAACGCCTTACAGTGATCTGGGAAGAGAGGAAACTGGATGCTGGGGATTTCCACCGGGTCAGATAATTTTCGATGGGGGCATCCAGATCCACCTTGCCCCTTCCACCAATTGCATCACCGCTGTGGCTGTCAGCACTTTGGAGATGGAAGCCACATTAAACAGCGCGTCGGCCGTTACAGGTGCCAGGGTTTCAATATTTGAAACGCCCACGACAGATTCTGCCCAATGGTGATTTTCAACGATAGCGACAGCCATGCCGGGCGTCTCAAAATCAATCTTCAGTTTTTTTGATCAGACTATTATAGTCAGGTGGAGGTTGTGATTGCGCTAAAGGCGGAAAGCAAACAAACAACCCCAGGGCGAGGATATACTTTAATACAAAGGCCTTTGACCTTTTGATCATGCCACACTTTATTTTTTCAGGCATTAGGTATCCTTTTCGCGATCCGGTAGACATAATCGTGACCATGACTATACTTCGACTTATCTCACCGTGAGCGGAGGGGTTGAAGAGCTACGGTATGCGGGCCAGATCTGTGATGATTACTTGTTTTGACTCTATTTTTTACTTTTGGTTATGGTAACACAAAATGTCATGTGGAGCGCCCAGGATCTTGAGTTAATTTAATAATACCATTGTTAAAGACACTATAAAAATACATCATGCTACCAAGACAAGTTTTCGGACATGGCGTCGTTCCTTATAGATCATCCATATATTATGCCTACCGACCTTCCAAAATATGACCGTACGTTCCTGCCGGCCGCTCAGTTCGAGTTCGTCGTGCTGGGTGATACACATTTTATTCTCGATCCGGAGCCCTATGCCGTGGAATTCAATTCGGTTCGGGATTGGCCGCAGCGGGGTGCATGGGCGTGGCGATGTGTCGCCGCCTTGGACGCGGATTTCGTGGTCCATCTTGGGGATCTGACGGAAGAAAATGCGGCCAGACCGCAACAGCCTGAATCCCGCCGACAGGCCTGCGAACAGTTTGAGCAACTTGGCATCCGGCCTTATCACGTGGCCGGGAATATGGACATCGGGGACAAGCCGGATGCGACCATGTGGACCGAGTGGGTTACGCCGGATGCGCTCAACCGGTATGAGGCACAATTCGGTCGGTCGTGGTACAGTTTCGAATACCTGGAACTCCATTTTATTGTGCTGAATGCCCAGATCATGAATGGTCCCCTGCCGGAAGCCACAGAACAATGGACCTGGTTGGCGACGGATCTGTCCAACCATGCGGATCAACGGATGGTTATATTCATGCATATGCCACCCTTCTTCGTGGAGAAAGAGGAACCGGATATGGGCTTCTACAACAGCATCAACGAACCGGCACGCAGCCGATTGACAGATTTCATCCGGGCAAACCGGGTCGCCTGTTTGTTTACGGGCCATACCCACTTCAGAGTATTCAACCGGATTGACGATACCCGATTCTACGTAGCCCCCTCGACCACGACCTCTCGGGCCGGCTTCTACGAGGCCTTTTCTGTAGCACCCCCGCCTGAACAGGGGCGTAACGACCAGGCTAAATTAGGCTTTTATCTTGTCCGGGTATGTGACGAGACCATCCGGGTACAGATTGTGCACACGCGTGCACAATTGAAACCGGATGAGACTGAGCAGGGCTGGTCTCGCCTGTTATGTCGTACCACGCAGGACCTGCCCACATCCCCTGTCGGCGCTTTTCTCCGAACACCACTGGCCGTCCAATCGGCAGGTGCCCTGGCCTGGCCGAGTGTGTTGCGGCAGCGGGTGCGCGACGATCATCCTTTTCTGGCAATTCTCGAAGCAGGGGTAAAGCACGTTCGTGTCCCGATGTCGGATCTGGATGATGACCTGCAAAAAACACGCCTGGCGCTCCTCCGTGAAGAAGGCGTAGCGATCACCGCCGTCTGGCTCTGGTCGGACCGACTGGACCTGCCCACATCCGTCTCTCATCATGCGGATGCATTCGATACGCTTGAGCTACAGGTGCCAGGGGCTTTATTTCCTGATGCACAGATCCTGCACAGCCTGTTGCGATGCCGGAAAGAAAGCGGAAAACCGGTGGTCGTAACCCCCATTATATCCAGAGAAGCCACGAAAGGGACCTACCATCCCCGCACCCGGTTCGGCTACCGCCCTGAGGAATTGGCGGAACTGGATCAGCATCTTGGTGCGCAGAACGTTCAGATAGATCGCGTCATCTGTCATATCGACCCTGATGTATCTCCGTGGGATGCTTTTATGGAAATGGAGGGGTATCGAGGCCTATCATGCATCGCTGAATTCGATTATGTAATCCGACTACCGGGCACGGATGAAAGTGGACATAGCCGCTATGTGGCCGAAGCCCTCTTTGCCGCTGCCCTGCAACCCGGCTGCCGACTCTTCTTCGACCCGCTGGTCGATCTGGACCGGACCAATGACCTTAACCACGGTCTGCTGGACCGGCTGTCGAACCCAAGGCCGGCTTATCAGGTGATGCAAGGTCTCAATACGGTACTGTTCAGCGAATCCGCTGATTACACACCATTAACGGTTCAGAGTCATGGTCAAGATCGGATCCTCCGTATCGAGAGTTCTACACTGCGCCACGTGTTGATTTTACCCGGTGAAAATGGATTTGATCCAACAGAATTCGATGGGTTTGATATAGCGGATGAAATGGATCTGGTGGATCTGGCCCACGGATGGCGGCAGACGGGGATTCGGATGGATGCGGTGAAACGGATGCTGTATGGGGTTGACAGGCCGTATTTGGTAACGACAAAATGCGGGTAATATCGATGGTGGCGGTATTCTTAGGGGCGCAAAATGTTGCGCCCCTACAACAAATGTCATTTTCGGTCCCCAACATATCCCCAAAACGCCTCTATATCCCGAATACCACTATCCAAAACCGCATCATAGATCATCTGGCTGGTAAGCGTTTTTCGGTATTCCGGGTGGTTCCATAGCTGGGATTTGATCTCCAGGATAGCGGTGCGGGTTTCCGGTGTCAGACGTTTTCGAATCCCTTCGTTATGGATCAGCCGATTTCGGCAGGTCGCCGAATCAAAGGTCCAAAGATCAATTTTCCAGGCCTCTCTGGTTACATCACCCAGGTACAGCCCCCAGTACAGCCCTTTGATCCCGCCGTCCAATGGATGTTCCCGGTGGTCATTGAAGTGCATCTTAAATGGTGTCAGCAGGCCGTAGATCCGACGCCCCAATTCAAAATAATCATCTGCCGTGATATTCGGTGCTTCCATATAAATATCCAGATCACGCCAGCTCATCAGTTGCAGGGCGTAGCTGCCACTGAGGTGGACCTTACCGTAATCCGCCAGCAGCGCCAGAAGCCCCCGGTCGGTCAACAGGGTATTGGCCTCCTGGCGTAATCGCACATCTTGTTGTCTCAGGTCGCTGGACATGCTCATCTCATCTCCGTTACTCTGCCAGGTTTACATCATCCGTGTCATGACCAAGCCAGAGGAGGTGCATCTCCTTGCAATGGTCCAGTAGATCATCCAAGGGGCCCTCGGCTTCGATGTGCCCGTTTTTCAATACAATGATATGGTCCGCATGACGGAAGAGGGATGGTCATGTAAACCTCTTTAAAATCATGGCTGAAAAATATAATCCCGTAAACTATACGTATCCACGGTGCCAACCCAAAATCCGAAAAGCGGATCTATCGGATTTGTAATTATTATTTTTACAATCGTTTAGAATGGAACAGCTGCAAATCGTCTGGACACACTACCCCCTGTATAGGGATGTGTAGAGCCGTACTCTGGTGGTCCAATGCGCCATATAAACCGGTGTATGCCAGTGAAAGTCTTGTATTGATTTGAAATTGATGATACTATCTTTGCTGTTCAACAAATAAATATCCGTTAGCACCTCGTCAAGATAAAATCGAATGACAAAACACACTGAAGGAGTTGTCATGGCTTCCAATGAAACCATCGGCGTCGGCGTGGTCGGCGTGGGGCGCGGGCAGTCGTTTATGCGTTCTGCTCAAGCAACAGGCATGACGCTGGTTGCGATATGTGATACGTGGGAAGAGCGCTTGCAACAGGTGGGTAAGGAACTTGGCGTGGCCACGTTTACCGACTATGAGGCGTTTCTCCAGCATGATCTCGATGCGGTCGTGCTGGCCAATTATTTTCATGAACATGCGCCGCTTGCCATCAAAGCGCTGCGTGCCGGGAAGCATGTCATGAGCGAGTGTGCCGCCTGCCATACGCTGGCCGAAGGGGTGGCCTTAACCAGAGCGGTGGAGCAGACCGGTAAAATCTACATGCTTGCTGAAAACTATCCCTATATGGCGTATAATCAGGAGATGCGACGATTATATCAGGCCGGTGAAGTTGGTACGTTTAAATACGGCGAAGGAGAATACGTGCATCCTGACCCGGCGGATGTCAAATTGGGCCGGAGCTGTGGTATCAACCACTGGCGCAACTGGATCCCTTCTACCTACTATTGCACCCATTCCATCGCCCCGGTGATGTATATCACGGACACCCGCCCCGTCAAGGTCAACGCATTCGTCGTCCCGTATGATTTCGATGATCCTACGCAAACCATGACGGTTCGGCGCAGCGATACGGCGGCCGTTATTATCTGCCGGATGGACAACGGGGCCGTGATGAAATCGATCCACGGTAACTTACGTGGTCACGGTAATTACGTCCGTATCCATGGTAACAAGGGGCTGATGGAAAATGGTCGACACGGCGACAAACAGAAACTTCGGCTATGGCGAGAACCTTGGGAAAAGCCCGCTGGCACACCGACCGAAACAGTGTATACGCCCGACTTTCCAGAGCACCATGACCGCGCTACTCGGGCCGGTCACGGCGGTGGTGACTTTTTCACCAGCCATCATTTCGCCGAGGCCATCCGGACCGGTACTTCACCCTATCTCGATGTCTACCGCGGTGTCACCATGAGTATCACCGGTGTCCTGGCCTGGCGATCCGCCCTTAGCGACTCTGCGCCACAGGAGATCCCTGACTTCCGGGATGAAACCGTACGCAAGCAATACGAAAATGACCACTGGTCACCAGACCCGACCCGTGAAGATGAAAATCGTCCAGAGACCAGTATCCTGGGGGATATTGTACCTACGGAAGAAGCACGGGCGTTTGCAAAAAAAGTATGGGCGGAGAAGGGATATCATGGAGATTGATGGAACGATGACACCATGAGCCAATAACAAAAAAGGACCTCTCATGCTTCGAGTAGGGATTATTGGGTATGGCCGGCGGATATCGCATATGGCCAAAAGACTGGCTATGTTCAATATACGGTCCGGGTCGCGGCAATCGCCGATCCGAGAGCCGAAGACATACAGGCTACAGGGGATGACTTTCTATCCAACGCACAAGTTTATACTTCCGCAGATTAGATGCCGGCCGATACGGCCAATCATCTCGATGGCATCATGATCGGCACCCGGTGCCTGCTGCATACCGAGATGGCCTGTAAGGTGGCTACACACAATATACCGTTATTTCTGGAGAAACCGGTCGCGATCACGTTCGACCAGACCAGGGAGTTGGATGCGGCCTTTCGTGGGGTGACCGCACCGGTGGCCGTGTCCTTCCCGCTGCGCGTCAGCCCGGTGTTGCAACGGGTTAAGGAGATTGTGGATGCCGGTCAGATTGGTACCGTGGAGCAGGTTGTGGCGTTTAACGACGTGCCGTACGGCTCGGTGTATTTTCGCTCCTGGCACCGGAATTATGAGGAAAATGGCGGCCTGTTTCTCCAGAAGGCGACGCACGATATAGACTATATCAACTACCTCATCGGCCATCGGCCCAAATGGATCAGTGCGATGAACGCACGTCGGGTATTCGGAGGAGAGATGCCCTTCGACCTGCGGTGTGCAGATTGTGACCGCCAGGAGTCGTGTCCGGAAAGTCCGGCCCACCGGTTCCGACACGGGTTCGAGGGAGAAGAAGTGGCTTACGATGTGCGTCATGGGGCCTGCGTGTTTTCTGGAGGGATTGAGATGGAAGATATGGGAAGCTGCCAGATTGAGTACGAACACGGAGCCCAGGTCAGCTATACGCAGAACTTCTTCGCCCGGTACCAGGCCGCCCGTCGTGGGGCTCGGCTGTACGGCTATAAGGGCACCCTGGAGTTCGACTGGTATCAGAACCAGATTAAGGTTTACAGCCATACCACACCGACCGTGGATACCATCGACTTCACCGGCGACATGCCGCATTTCGGCGGCGACCGCGAGTTGGCCTATGATTTTCCGATGGCCATGCGGGACCGTACCCCGTCGCGGGCGCCGATCGAGGCGGGTATCCTGAGTACATTGACCTGCCTCTGGGCCAGAGAATCGGCACAGACGAAGCAGGCTTGTGAGGTCATTTGACAACCTCTCCCTGGCATATAGCTGCTTTTCGTCGTCTATGGTATAGCGGTGTGATCCTGTCGATGGGTAATCAGTTTGAGCGACTGGCGATTGGCTGGCTTGTGCTTGTCGAGACGGATTCCGTATTTCTCACAGCCGCTTCATTTGCCGTGCAGAAGGCACCAGGCACGTTGATCGCGCCCATCGCAGGCGATATCAGCGACCGGATGCCTCGCGGTCGGATGCTGGCCATAACGTCCGTTTACAAAGCGCTTATCATCGGCCTGCTCGCTACGCTGGCCCTGACGGATATAGACGCCATGTGGCCGGTGTTCCTGTTGATTGCCCTGAGCGGCGTGGGCATGACCTTTGAGTTGCCCGCAATGCAGGGCCTCATCACCGATATCGCGCCCCCGGAAATGGCCATGAAGGCAGTGGCCATGCAATCCACCGGTTCGAGAGCCGTCGGAGCGCTGGGCAGCCTGGCCGGCGGGTTGGTCATCGCATCGCTGGGCATACCGACGGCGCTGTACATCGGCATGGCCGTATACCTCATCGGCGCTATGTTTATGGCTACTATGCCCGCCTATCATACCGACCGCCATGTCGCCCGGACAAAGGGACGCGGCCTGATCAGAGAAGCCATAAGCGGCCTGGTCGCCCTCATGCGGATACCCGTCGTCCGGACGCTTCTTCTGGTCGCCTTCATCGTTGAAATGTTCGCCTTCGCCTATTCGTCCGTGCTGCCCTCCCTGGCGCGGGATGTCCTGCATGTCGGCGTCGATGGCCTCGGCTCACTCAATATGATGACCAGTCTCGGCGCGTTGGTCGGGGTGGCGGGCCTGACCGCCTGGGGATCGTCTTTCAGGCGAGGGTTACTGCTGATCGGCGCGACCACCGGCTTCGGTCTGGCACTGATTATTTTTGCCTCCTCCAGCCTGTTCTGGCTGTCCCTCGGCCTCATCACCCTCGTCGGCGCTATGGCCGCCGTATCCGATGCATTGCAATGGACAATGCTTCAACAGCATGTCCCCGACAACATGCGCGGCCGTGCTATCGGGGGTTGGATGTTCGTCGTAGGCTTCGGCTGGATGGGGCAGGTAGCATTGGGCGCAGCGGCTGAAGCCTACGGCGTCCCGTGGGCGCTGAGTGCGGCGGGTATTCTGGTGACGGTGACGGGGTTAGCGGCATTGGGGTTTTCGAGGCGATTGAGAGCGGCGTGAGGGCGGGAATTGGTGATTGGGTCATTGAGCGATTGGTGATTTAAGGGTGGAGAATTGGTAGGATGGAAGGTATAAGGGCGATTATAACATTGGTTGGTTAAGGATGATATAGGCGGTACTATAAAGGTAATCTGCGTGTTGGAGGCTATTGAACCATCCCAGTATCTCATGCAACCTCCGGCGAAGCTACCTGAGATACGAACATGCTCCGCACGCCCTTCATTCTTTCCGGAGGTCGCGCGATGGCGCACCCTTGCCAGGCTTCGATACGTTCGACGCGGGCACCAAGGATCAAATGGTTATGCAAATCCGTCTTAGGCAACGCTTTGACCGCAGCCAGATCATTGTTTTCGAGTGCGTCAATAAATGAATAAGACATAGTATACCCCTCCCAAGATAAGGGCGGGATGGTCGGATGGATATGATGGCACGGATGCCCTCCACCCTCTCACCTTGCCGTTAGTCCCTATGCGGTTCTTCAAGGGGGATATAGGTAATCGGCGGCGTATGCTTTTTAAACAATTTACGTGTTTCAGGAGACAGTTGGCGGAACACCTGGGCCGTCATGGCAAAGCCGTTAGATTTGAGCATCGCCGTGGTGTTGACCGTATTGCCGAAGATATCGAACTGCTTATTCGACCTGGTGCCGACACACCCACAGCAGACCGGCCCGAAATGCAGTTTGTAAATGGCCTGGCTTGAGGCATCCTGTCGGACCCACCAGGCATCCCCAGCTTCTTTGGCGGCTTTCAGGGCGACGACGCCCCGATCGACCTGTTCTTCAGGATAGACGACCAGGCCGGCATCCCCGATAAATTTTACGACGGTACCGCCGGATGTTTCGACATGATCACCGACGAGTTCGTAATACGTGGACAGGGCATCCAGAATATCGCGGTCGGTGCGTTTCCGGGCATAACGGGCAAAACCGGTTAAATCAAAAAAAGCCACCAGGAGGTCAAGTTCCTGCGGCTCGGTGATGGTGTGCAGTGTGGACATGATTCTTCCCCTTATTTCGTATGATAGAAGTATAATGACGACCCGTATGTTCGTCGGAAAAATAAGTTGGAGAAGTATCGCCGGCCTGGTATCCGGCTGTTGAAGATCGGTCTGTGGGTTTACCTCGCTTTCAGGTCAGGGTGAATAAGGACAAACCTGATTGATAATCACCAATAATTTAAGTATACACATGACCTGTGGATTGTCAATAAGCCTCGATACTTGTTTATTTTCTCAATAGCCGATTTTACATGGCCCCATTAGGCCACCCGCTACGTGTGCGGATGTTTCGCTGTTTGCTGTGTCACATCAGTTAATACCTTGTTTTTCATATCGAATACGATATATTAAAATATAACATTCCCCCGTACATAGCCACCAGTCGAGACTGTTTTGATAATACGGCTGTTATAGATGTTTTGTTGGTTCAGGAGATTTGATGAAACGTGTTTTAGTCGTTGATGATAATGCGATGGTTCGGCGGTTGCTGAAGAAATTCCTCTCCAAAAAGGGATATGAAGTCGGAGAAGCGTCCGGCGGTGCTGAAGCGGTAGCTCTTTTTGACGAGTTTCAGCCGGATTTAATGCTGCTTGATATTAAAATGCCTGACATGGACGGCTTAGAAGTGCTTCAGAAAATCGGGGCTAAATCGTCCCATGTGCGTATTATCATGCTCACGGGCGTCAATGACGATCAAACAGGCCAGGAGGCCTTGGCGTTGGGTGCAGCAGATTTTCTTATTAAACCCATTAACCTGGATCAGGTCCAGATCCATCTGGACGTATACGGTGTACTGCAATCTGATTAATATTCATCCCCTCCAATAGATCTTTCAAGAACATCCGTTTGAATATCCCACGATCTTTTAAAATACCATGTTCACTATACGGATGAAACAATAATCTATCTCGCCAAAACCATGAGAAAGATCACTGAATAATCAAGGACGTGCTATTTATGCATCGCTTACATCCTGCTGTTATCCTGACAGGCCTCGGCTTGATCGCCCTGGGCATCGCTGCGGCGGGTATGATGCATCTTATGGACACGCCGCCGCGTCATGATCAGCCGCTCCAGGTGCAGACCTTGGAGGACTCGCTGCAGCGTCCCGGCCAAGTAGAAGTATGGAGCTGGGACATTGCTGCTAAAAGTTTGAATGCCCTCGTGCCAGCTTTCAATACCCATCATCCAAATATATCTGTCAACGTGAACATGACCGGTGCCAACATGCCGGCCCGGTTTTTTCTTTCTCTCTCTTCCGGGGTTGGTGCCCCGGATATTTCACAGATAGAAATCCGTGAAGCGCCCCGGTATTCTGCGACCGGTCAGTTAACCGATTTGACGGAGGTGGCGGCTAAATATCGCGATGCCTTCCCAGCATCTTTCTGGGCCAACTGCGAGTATGATGGGCGTCTCTATGCGATCCCCTGGGACATGGGGCCCTGTGCCGTTTTCTATAAAAGAGATATCTTCGACCGGTATGGCGTTGATCCGGATCAGATAGAGACCTGGGACGATTTTATCGAAGCAGGCAAACACATTCTGGAGCGATCCGGCGGACATACCCGTATGCTGGCCTTGTCGACCGGGCGCATGCAGGGAATGTTTGAAATTTTGATGCAGCAAAACGGGGCGCAGGTATTTGATGACAAGGGCCGTATAGCCATCAATTCGCCCGAGGCACGCCAGGTTCTGTCTTTGATCAAACGGCTCCTGAATTCTGGCATTTGCTACGGGGCCAGACCGTGGAGCCATGAATATCTGGCCGGTTTGAAAAACGATACCATCGCGACCTACGCGACAGCCGTCTGGTTCGGAGGGACCATTAAAGATACGGTACAGGACTTTGCCGGACAGGCTTCCAACTGGGGTGTTTTTCGTCTACCGGCGATCACGTCCGGCGGTCTACGAAACAGTAATCTGGGAGGCTCGGTGTTGGTTATCCCAAAACAGAGTCTGCAGAAAGAGGCGGCATGGGCCTTTCTGGAATACGCGCTATGCACGGTCGAAGGCCAGATCGCGCAATACGAGAATTACGATCTGTATCCAGCGTACCTGCCGGCGCAGACCGATCCTTTTTTTGATGCGCCTGATCCTTTTTACGGTAATCAGATGGTCCGTCAACTTTTCTCTAAAGATCTTACACGCATCCCGGTTCTCAACCGCACCCACGACTGGATGCAGGCCGAACGATATTTGGGACAGGCACTCAGCCAGTGGGCGACAACCGGCATGGATACAGACACCTTTCTGGAAGACTTTGAACGCAAACTGGCTGGCCGTACAGGGCGACCTATATCGGGTAATTCACTATCAAGGAGGTAAACCACAGGGAACACAGGGAAGGCACAGAGGACACAGAGATTTAAAAAGGTCTAATTGGGAGGTGATTTTACTCTATTTTCTTTTTACCCTTTATCTTTACTCTGTGCTCCCTGTGCCTTCCTTGTGTTCCCTGTGGTTAAATCATGTGGTCTGACATTCGACGCTATCGTAATTTCTACTACTTTATCTCGCCGTTCTTTATTCTGTTTGGTGTGTTCGGTCTCTATCCGCTGCTATTCTCATTTTATCTTAGCTTTGTCAAATGGGATGGACTGACACCGTGGACCTGGGTCGGTATGGCGAATTTTATCGCCATCCTGGAAGACGAGGTTCTGCTAACCTCCCTCTGGAATACGCTGGTCATCGGCCTGTTGTATGTCCCCCCGATGTTGATCTTTGCCTTTCTATTTGCCGTCTGGTTGAATACGCCGTTGCTGCGATTTCGAGCTTTCTTCCGGGCCGCTTTTTTTCTACCGAGTATCACGCCGATGGTCGTGATTTCGATTGTCTTTACCCTGTTATACGGTCTGGAAACCGGTGTCTTAAATCAGGGCCTTGCATGGATCGGTGTATTGATCCCATTACTGCCCATCGAACCGATTCCCTGGCTGGACAGCGAAGCATGGTCTAAGGTATCTGTGTCGATCCTTGTTCTGTGGCGGTGGACGGGATACAACATGATTTTGATGCTCGCAGGTTTACAGGGTATATCAAAAGGATACTACGAAGCTGCCACCGTAGATGGTGCCGGTATATTTCACCAGTTAAGACATATCACACTGCCTTTGATGCGCCCCACGTTCTTATTCTGTGGGATCACCTCATTGATCGGCACCGTCTACATGTTCGATGAGGTCTTCGTACTCACCAGGGGCGAACCAGGCATCTCCTCATTGAACTTCGGCCTGTATCTGTTCAACACATCTTTTGTAGACTTCCGTTTCGGCTACGCCTCCGCCGTAGCCTACACTATTGCTGTCATTGTATTTCTACTATCATTAGGTATCCTAAGGACCAATAAAAGCGACTGAAATAAGTCACCCAATTACCTGTACGCGCACGGCGCGCCGTGCGCCTCCCAAATCACCAATGACTCCACATCGCCTAAGTCTCTACATCCTCCTGACCCTGCTCTCGGCCATCTTCCTCTTCCCCTTCTACTGGCTGATGATCTCGGCGTTTAAAACGCAGCCACAGATCTTTGCGACACCGCCAGTCTGGCTGCCGTTGCCGCCCGTGTGGGATAATTTTACAGATATATGGCAGGAGACCCGTATTTTCAGAGCACTTATCAACTCCGTTGTGACTGCGGGTGGGCATTGTATGCTGGCGCTGTTCCTCTGCTCTCTGGCCGGATACGCCTTTGCCAAATACCCCCAGGCACCGGGCAACCGCCCTCTGTTCGTCTTCGTCCTGGGTACAATGATGATTCCGGCAGCGATCACCTTGATTCCGGTGTTCGTGATTGTGATGAAAATGGGCCTGATCAATACGTACTGGTCGTTGATTATTCCAGGAGCGGCTAGTGCATTCGGTATTTTCTGGATGCGGCAATATATCCAAGCCCATGTGCCGGATGATCTCATGCATGCCGCCCGTATCGATGGATGTAGCGAATTCGGGATCTACTGGCGTGTGGTGCTGCCTATCGCCAAACCGGCGCTGGCGGCTCTGGGTATTATGCTGCTCATCAGCGCCTGGAACAACCTGATGTGGGCCTTTCTGATGCTACGGACGGAAGCGATGCAGACGCTGCCAATTCTGATCTATCTGATGCAGGGCGAGACCCGGACCCCATTCGGTATGCTGATGGCCGGTGGCCTGCTCGCCACCTTGCCGCTCATTGTTGCTTTTGTTCTATTTCAGCGGCATTTCATCAGCGGGATTACGACCGGGGCGATTAAAGCATGATTGAACATATGACGCGACGCACGTTTATGAAGACCTCAATGGCTGCCGGTACCGGGTTCCTGACCGGTTGTCAGCCGAAAGCCGTTCCGGGTATTATATTTAAAGGCTGGGCATCCGGCCGGAAGATATCGAAGTGGGTACGACGCAGACACCCACAGCACAGGCCACGGTCGTGGTACGAGCACCGATGGGCAGCGATTTATTTCTGACCCTTGATGTACAGGGGCGGTCTATCAAAGCGCGTACGCGACCAGATGCACAAATGGCTCGAGGAGACGTCGTCCCGATTCACTTCGATCCGAAGAAAGTACATCTGTTTGATGGGGACACAGGACAGACCCTACTGGAGGGGTTACGTGACGCAGAGACTGCGCCACATGCTTCGTATTTGGTGCGTAGTACTTTGTTCAAACGGCCAATGAGGCAATCAAAGCACATAGCACAAAACACCCTGATGTAACGCTGGTTTTGCGTCACATCAGTCTACCGGTTTTATAGCCATCCCCCTGATCCCAGGCTGAATAACCGCCGGCGCATTTTGCACGGTCACCCGCTCCAACTGATCCGTCTGGAACCCGGTTTGTCGGATGGCTTCTGCGGTATCTCTGGTTAAATGACAGCCCCCGCACATGAATTTCCACAAAGGGGTGATGACCTTCTGCCACCGGGCGATCCGAGGATTATCTTTCGCAGTAACATGCTCGATGAAAAACAAGGTGCCGCCCGGGCGTAGCAATCGGTAGATCTCCTGTAGACTGGCCGATGGGTCCTTTACAGAACACAAAACCAGCGTAGATACGACACAATCGAATGACGCCGCCGGAAAATCAATGGCTTCGGCACCGGAGTCCACTACCGCAGCCTGCTCCAGGGACGATGCTTCAAGGCGTTGCGCCAGGATCTTGCGCATATTGGGATCAGGCTCCGATAAAACCAGCCGGCGGATGCTGGCGGGATAGTACGATATATTGACCCCGGTACCGGCCCCTATCTCGAGCACATCGCCTGTCGTCTTCGCCAGTAAATCCGCACGCCATGTACTTAAACACGCCTCTTCGACGTCCTTCATGGTGGCGTCATAGAATTTCGCAAAAAAATAGGATCGGATAGATGGCATAGGCTAGCTCCTGATGCTACGATTGATAGCTACACGTTTAAGATATACCGGCATTTACAATCGATAGCACGGTGGTCTTCATCCATCACTTCATCTGGAACGTCTACAAGCCCCATAAACACGGCCCCTGCTCGTTCACAGGTTCGTCTCGATGCCATGTTATCTGGTAGGCAAGTAATCACGATTTCCTTCATACCATGGGCATGTGCCAGTGATGTTATAAGTTTTAAAGCACGAGCGGCGTAATGATATCCTCGGTGCTCAGGAATAACTTCATATGAAATATGTCCAATATAACCTGGTAATACCCCCACGCGAAGAGCGATCTCTCCGAGGCGATTTGTTTGGCCTACATGCCGCATCTCGAAGAGGTATTCTGGGACGTGATTTTTCTCAGGATTACCGGGATATCGGGCTAGGAGAATAAGCGATAGGTCATGATCTACCAGCTTTCCCGGTTCTATAAAATTAAACCCATCTTGTTTGGATAACATAAGTGCGTTACCGGTCGCCTGTCTATATAGAAGTAGACGGCACAATCGCAGAAAATCATAGATTGAAGACTCCCCGCCGCAAGCTACGGGGAGTCTAGAAAGTAGGGAACCTCGTCAACGACCAGGAATATCTGGAAGCCCGCGCGCTTACCCGCGCAGCATGCTGCGGGGAATGCGCATTGCTGTTCTTTTCAGACTCCACTATGGAACGGTGATCGACCCCTGAAAGGCGCGTTCATCCGGCCATCCTGTGTCCGGATAGGTATGGGTAAGGCGCAGCGTGTACGTGTCAGGATCAATATCCTCGGTGACCTGATACGCGAAACGACCAAGCACCTGGATACAAACCCCCGGTTGGGCATGCGCCTGAATGGTCACAGTAAGGGCCGCGCCGACCTGGGGAAGTGAGGCCTGAATGTCCTGACAGGGATTCGGGGTCGAGAGCAGGCCGAGGACCTCGAAGTGACCGGGGCTTACGCGGACCGATGGGGGACTGACAGCCCCTTCGGGAGCTGATTCTGATTCTGCAGGAGCTACTTTGAAGGCAGGCTCGGTCAACTCAACGTAAGCAGGTATTCAATGCCGTTTACAGCCGCAATAGCTATGTGAAAAGCATCCGCTTCAGACGACTGTAAGGGATTTTTGACTGCAACTACGGCAATATTCAGGACGTAGGTTCATAAA
>Ga0114999_10001098_pt1 | contig 38149 bp, 33 predicted proteins | sample ArcticOcean_MG_C_3_FD_89820 | JGI IMG/M metagenome (GOLD analysis project Ga0114999, IMG submission 89820) | Marine microbial communities from western Arctic Ocean - ArcticOcean_MG_CB8_126 | ecosystem: Environmental > Aquatic > Marine > Oceanic | place: Arctic Ocean: Canada Basin | collected...
AAGATGCGCAACGAGACGCGCAAAATCCTGCACCAGCTGGATCTGCCCATCGCCACCACCTGCGTGCGCGTGCCGACGATGATCGGTCACGCCGAGGTCGTGCACACCGAGTTCGATCGCTCGATCGACCTCGATACGTTGCACCAGGCGCTCGCTGCACAGGACGGGATCGTGATCGGCGATGACCCCGAGGACTACGCCACACCGCTCCAGTCCGAGGGCAACGACCTCACTCACGTTGGGCGGCTGCGCCTCGACCCGACCATCGCTGACGGCCGTGGGATCGTTTTCTGGTGCGTCAGCGACAACCTGCGCAAAGGCGCAGCTACGAACGCGATCCAGATCGCCGAGGAGCTGATCGACCGCAACCTACTCAAGCGTTCCTCGTAACCCCCACGGCGCGGGCTAAGCGCCGTTGAGTAGAGAAGGCGACGCAGATTCAAGCGTCGGATTCGCCCGCCGGTCCGCGTGTACCGGCGGTTTCACTTGGCTGATACGATTCCGCGACCGGCGAGCGTATCGCAACGCCCGTCCGCGGCTGGGGGATGTGATGACTGCTGAGTTCGGCCGTCTCGTGACGGCGATGATTACCCCGATGACTACCGAGGGCGAGGTTGACCTCGCCCAGACCGCGGAGCTCGCGAAGGCGCTCGTCGCCTCAGGCACCGAAACGATCGTCTCCACCGGCACCACCGGCGAGGCGCCGACACTCTCCGACGACGAACAGGTCGCCGTCTGGCGCACCGTCAAAGAGGCCGTCGGCACTGAAGTCGCCGTGATCGCTGGCGCCACAGACAATAACACCGCCGCCTCGATCAGCCGCTCCCAGGCGGCGGCGGAACTCGGCCTCGATGGCCTGCTCCTGACCGTTCCCTCCTACAACAAGCCAACCCCGGCCGGGCTGATCGCGCACTTCACCGCGCTCGCGGAGGCCACGCCGCTGCCTTGCATGCTCTACAACGTCCCCTCGCGGACCGCGCTAAACATGACCACCGAGGTCACGCTCGAGCTCGCGCAGCTTCCGAATGTGGTCGGAATCAAAGAGGCGAGCGGTAGCTTCGAGCAAATCGCGCACATCATCGAGCACGCGCCTGCAGGCTTTCGCGTCTGGTCCGGGAACGACGGCGACACGCTACCGATCCTCGCGATCGGCGGGTTTGGTGTGGTGTCGGTCGCGTCCCACCTCGTCGGGAAGCAGATCGCGGAGATGATGGCCGCCGCCATCGCGGGTGACATGGAGAGCGCCTCGGCGATTCACCGTCGCCTGCTACCGCTCGTCGACTCGATCTTCTACGAGAGCAGCCCCGGTCCGCTGAAATTCGCGATCCGCCACCTGGGATTCCGTGTCGGCGCACCGCGCCTGCCGCTGGTCGAAGCCTCGGACGCAGCTCAGGCGCTGATGCGCGGCGAGCTGGCAAAGCACAAGATCGACCTGCCAATCCCGGCGACGGCGTAAACGCACCCGATGGCGTTCATCAAGGCCTGCCTCAACGGCGGACGTTCGCGCTCCGACACGCCGGGCGTCCCGGAGCAACCGAAAGACGTCGCGCTGAACGCCGCCGAGGCGACCGATGCGGGAGCGCAGGCCGTGCATGTGCACGTGCGCAACCTCGAGGGCGAACAGAGCCTCGATCTGGCGGACGTCGACGCCACCGTTAGCGCGGTCCGCCACATGGTCGACAACCCGCTGGGGATGACGACCGGCGCGTGGATCTCGAGCGGCGAGCAGCGGCTCGAGCAGGTCCGGAGCTGGACCGAGCTGCCTGACTTCGCCTCGGTGAACTTCCACGAGGACGGGTGCGAGGAACTCGCGGCGCTACTCCTCGAGCGCGGTATCGGCGTCGAGGCAGGGCTCTGGACCGCAGACTCAGCGCAGCGACTGGTCGCCAGCGGGCTCGCGGACCGCTGCGTGCGCCACCTCCTCGAACCTCGCGAGCAGGACCTCGAGGAAGCGCGTGCGGCCGCCGCCGCGATGGAAGTAGCGCTCGACGCGGCGAACACGACGCCACCGAGGCTGCTCCACGGGAGCCGCGATACCGCCTGGCCACTGCTGATCGACGCGGTGAAGCGGGGCCTGCAGGCACGTATCGGATTCGAGGACACGCTCACGCTGCCGGACGGCAGCCCCGCCGCCAGCAACCGCGACATCATCGCTGTGGCAATGCAGCTGGCGGAACGCTTCGAGGGCGAAGAAGCCTAGCTCGGCTCCGTCTTGGACGTGTCGAGCGGAGTGTCGCAAGTCGCCTCGAACGCTTGCCAACTCGCGACAGTGTTGCGACGCGCACGTTCGTAGCCGATCCGGTCGCCGTAATAGCCACCGAGGAAACCGGCCAGCCCGCGAACGCCGATCAGCAGGATGAAGGCGTAGACGATGGTCGCGGGGAGCAGGTGGTCCCGTAGGTACGGGATGCCGAGCACCACGCCCAGTCCTCCGACCACCGCGATCAACACTCCGAGGAATGCGAAGCTGTTGACGATGGTCGATTCGGTCTTCCGCTGCTTCCGGAGGATCTCCATGATCTCGTCGGGGACGATCGTCACTGGGGTGCGCCCGTCTTCGGGGTGGTTCGCGCAGTGCGGGCAGCGCTCCGCGCCCGGTCCGAGCGGGTGATAGCAGTTCCCGCAGAAGCGGCCTCGGTTGGGCGCCTCGCCATGGCTGACGGCGATCAAGTGCTCCTCCAGCCGTTGGCTGAAGAGCGGGCAGTCCTCCGTCACCGGCGGCCGGTATCGATCATCCTGCAACGCCTCCATGCTCACGAGGCAGCTCCGCTCGACACTCGGCCGAGGTCGGTCGCCAGCTCCTCGAACACACGATGCACCTCGGCGCGATGCCGGATCGCGCGACCAGAAGTGGAGGGCATCACCCACACCGAAGAGCCCTCGAGCGTGACCGGTTGGCGACCCCAGGAGCCGCTGGCGCGGATCTTGGGACAGAGCACGTCGAACGCGCGTGAGCTGGTCAGGCAAACCGCGCGCGGCGACGCCTCGGCGATGCGGGCGCGGAAATCAGGTCCGGAGGCCCGCAGCTCCTCGGTGGTCACCTGCGTGCTGTCCGTGATCACACGCTTGACGACGTCGGTGAAGCCGATGCGCGCGGACGCCGCGAGCGACCGATCGTCTTCGGCAACCACGGGTGTACTGACCAGCAGCGAATTGGAGAGCGCAGGCCAAAAGCCGTTGCCGGGGTGGGCGTAGTAGTGACCCAACTCGGCGGAGCGTTCACCGGGATTGATGCCAACGAAGACCACATCGAGGCCAGGCAACAAGAGATCTGGAAGCGTCGCGAGCGCAGTCATCGCTAGATCTCAATGTGCGAGAACTCGCCCCGCCCCAACAGGACACCGAACACGAGGATCCCGATCGACACGGCCATCATCGCCATCGTCAACATCAGCGAGAAACGGCGCTGGTTCTCCAGCGCAAACTCATCACCGTCGCCCGCCACCACCGCGTCAGCCAGGCGACCGATGCGCCGACCGATCACCGCATGAACAGCAACCATCGCAATGAATGCCGTGAACAGCGTCATCTTCGTGATGAAGATCCAGCCGAAGCGGTAGGAGTTCATGTCCTCGCTCACTACCTCCGGGGTGACGTTGTAGAACTGGTAGAGCCCGGTGATCAGTGAGGTCGCCATCGCGATGCCCGCGATCATCCCGTAGCGCTGCGTGACAACGCGGGTCACGGCGCGCTTCAGCGTTTCGTCTTCGATCAGCCACGTCGAGGGGACGACGGCGAAGAACAGCAGCACTTGCGGTCCAACAATCAACGTCGCTGCAAAAAAGTGCAGGACGAGCGATAAATTTCCCACGTTGGACCTCCCTGAGGTCTAGATCCGTCCTCCGAAGATGTCACGCGTCACGATCGCCTGGTGGCGCTCCGGCCCGACCGAGATCATGTCGATCGGAGCATCGAGCAATTGTTCGATCCGGCGCACATACTGGCGCGCCTCGGTCGGCAGGTCGCCGAGGTTGCGGACGCCGGACACATCCTTGCCCCAGCCAGGCAGTTCCTCGTAGATCGGCTTCACGCGCAGCGCGTCCTCGAGCGTCGCGGGCAACGAGGTGATGCGCTCCCCGTCCAGTTCGTAGGCGACGCAGATCTTGATCCGTTCGAACGCTGCTAGCGAGTCGAGGCGCGTCAGCGCTACCGAGGTGACGCCGTTGAGCCGCGAGGTAGTGCGCGCGAGGACGCCGTCGAACCAGCCGGTGCGGCGCGCACGGCCGGTGGTGGTGCCGTACTCGCTAGTACCGGGGACGCCGCCACCGCCTTCGCGGAGCGCGATGCCGTCTTCGTCGAACAGCTCGGTCGGCATCGGACCGTTGCCGACCCGCGTCTGGTAGGCCTTGTAGACGCCGACAACTCGCTCGATCGCGGTCGGCCCGAGGCCGATCCCGATCGCCGCACCGGCGGCGACGGACGCGGGGACCGAAGACGTGACGTAGGGGTAGGTGCCGGAATCGAGGTCAAGCAGAGAGCCCTGGGCCCCCTCAAGCAGAATCATATCGCCGCGCCAGTGCGCCTCCTGCACGATCGAGGTGGTGTCCGCCACGTACGGCCGGAGCTTCTCGCCGAAGTCACGGTATTGGGTGAGGATCGTGTTGTAGTCGAGCGCGGGCTCCCCGTAGAGGTTAGTGATCACGCGATTCTTGTAATCGAGCACCTCGCGCAGCCGGTCCGGGAAGCGCTTCGCGTCGAGAATGTCAGCGACGCGGATACCGATCCGCGCGACCTTGTCATGGAACGCCGGGCCAGTCCCGGTACCGGTGGTGCCGATCGCGGCCGCGCCGCGGAGCTTCTCGTCGGCGACGTCGATCACGCGGTGCCACGGCATGATGACGTGCGCGCGCTCGCTGATCACCAGCACCGAGGTGTCGATCCCCCGCTCGCTCAACATGGCGATCTCAGCCAAGAGCGTGTCCGGATCGATCACGACGCCGTTGCCGATCACGCAGGCCTTGTCGCCGTAGAAGATGCCCGCGGGCACGAGGTGGAGCGCGAACTTCCCGTGCTCGTTGATGATGGTGTGCCCGGCATTCGTACCGGCTGAGTAGCGCCCGATCATCGAGCAGTAGCGCGCGTGGAAGTCGACCACGCGGCCCTTGCCCTCGTCGCCCCACTGGCCACCAATAATCACGACAGCAGGCATGAGCGTTCCTCGCAGGTGTCCAGTCTCAAAGAATCAATGTGGTGGCCCCACGGGATCATACCGGACAGATCGCGCGCGCTCGATCAGCGTAGGTGCTCGATCGCCCGCACCGCGTCGGCGCGTCCGACTGCCAGCCTCGCCGCACGCATCGAGCGCCGGTCGACCAACTCGGTGCGCGGGTTCGCCTCGTCGCCGACGAGCACGACTCCGACGACTTCACCATCGGCCTGCAGCCGGTCCCACTCGCGCAGAATCGCTTCCGCCGCTGCGACCTCCGCCGCGTCCGGCGTGAACAGCGAGTTGACCCCTCGCACCGACGCTTCCGAGGCGACTGCCGCGCCGATCGCACCGAATTCGTGCGCGCGCGTCGCCTCGATGAAGCCGCGGTCGCCGTCGAACGCTCCGAGCAGCCACGGCAGCTCGGCGGCGCGAACGGCGATCGCTACAAAGGCCATCGTGTGGTCGTGGGCCTCGCGCAGCCCGCGCGCCAGGTCAAGGTCGCGGTGCATCCGCAGCGGATTCAATGCGACCGCCTCGTGACGGTCGACCGATCCGAGGATGATCGGCAACGCCTGGAGCCCAGCCGCCGAGTCGATCTCCGGGATCAGCCGCACATGGCCAGGCGTCATCTCGTGACGGAGTTCGTACTTCCGGAGCAGGACGTCCGCGTCCCGCGCGTCCTGCGGCGTCTCGGTCCCAGCCAGCACAATCGCCGATAGCGCCGGCTGCACGGCGGCGGCTATATCGGCCTCAAGTTCGTCGGTGCTCGCGCTTGAGACACGAACAATAACGGGACGCTGATGGGAACCGAGCGCGGCCATCACCTTGGTGACCGTCGCACGCGCCTCGGTCCGTTCGGTGGTAAGCGCGGGAACCGCGAGGTCGAGCACCACCGCATCGGCCGCGCTCCGCTGGGCCTCGGCCATCGTCCCGGCCTCGACGCCGGGAATTACGAGCAGGGTCCGTAGTGCCAGCATCTCAATGCCCTCCCGCCGATCGCTACAGGACTAGGTCTTCGCCGAACTCAGCTTCTTCGTCAACGTCCTCGAGGAATTCGAGCACCGCCTCGTTCCAGGCAGCCGGGCGCTGCCCCGAGGTGCCATGGAACGCACCTGCGAGACGGACCACGCGGCGAGTCGGCAGCGCGTCGATCACCCGATCGAGGTCTGGCAAGATCATCTCGTCCAGCGCGCCGACGATCACCAGCGTCGGGATCGCGAGACCCGGCAGCATCGGCGTGAGGTCGGGTCGGTTCTGCATCGCGTGCATGCCGCCGTCAGCGCCAGGATCACCCGAGGCAGCTCGCGTCCGTGACGGATCGGGGGGCTGCGGGCCACGCGTGGTCGAGTCGCTCAGGATCAATGCGTGCACCTCGAAGGCGTGGTCCACGGCGTACTGCAGCGCGATCTGACCACCGAAAGACATGCCACCAATGATCGCACCCTCGGTCACGTCAAGCGCTTTCAGCAACGCGCACAGGTCCGAGGCCAGCCCTGGCATCGAGTAACTCTCGATGTCGTCAGGTGCGCTGCTGCCTCCATGGCCGCGGGCGTCCCAGGTGATCAGCCGGTGCTCGGCCGACAGCGCCGCCATCTGCGGCATCCACATCTCCAGAGAAACACCGAAGCCATGGGCCAGCACAACCGGACGCCCCTCGGTCGGGCCGCGCTCGTCGTAGCGGATGCGAATGCCCTCGGGCGTCTCGATGTATGGCATGACGACCCTTTCGAGCTGAGCACTGCTCTGTGGTGACGTTAAGCGATGCGCCGCACCGCGAGCGGCAGCGTCCGTTCGAGGAACGTGATGGTACTCGCGACCTTCGCTTCGTCCGGCACCTCGGTGATGTGCTTCTCAATTTTTTGGAGCGCGAGCACGACCGCCAGTTGGTGCGCCTCGGTGCGACGGATGTCCTGGAACACCCCATTCGTGGTGTAGCCGTCTAACAGCGGATCGACGCTGTCCCAGCCAAAGAAGAAGGCGAACGAGGCGATATCGAACGCCGGAGGCAGGATCGCCGCGTCGCCGAAATCGATCACGCTCGCGAGGCGGCCGTCGTCATCGACGAGGATGTGCGCGCCGTTCAGATCGGTGTGGCAGACGGAGACCTGCATCCGGTCATCCTCAAACCGGAGCAGGCCGCCACGCAGCGTCGCGATGGTGGTGACCAGAACGTGAGCGGCGTGGACGATCGGATGCGAAAGCAGCGCGCGCCCGTCGAACGGCCAGGGGTCGGGCCACCAGCGGGACATCAACCCCTCGTGGCGATCGGTCGCAACACCGCGCAGTGTATCCGCGCGATTCTCGAGGCGGCCATAACCCTCGGTCGGGAGCGCGTGTAGCGCGGCGAGGTAGCGCCCAAAGTCCCGAGCCGCCTCGTCACTGATCGTGCCGCCTGCGGGTGTGCCCGCACCCCACCCACTGACCATCCAGTCCCAGCGGCCCCCGGTCGGATCGGCGCGATCGAGCGTGGCGGTAGTCGCAATCGGCGCCATCGAGGGCACCTCGTGAGCCACGAGAGCTTCGAGGATCGCGTGGCGCGCGGCATAGTTGGTCGGCTTGTCGCGATAGCGCTCGTGGCGCGCGTCAGCGGGGATTTCGACGAGCACGGAGTAAGGGCCGCCGGGCGCCTCGACGTACCAGCCGACCGAGGTCTGTCCCTGGCCCGCGATCCGCAGGTCGTTTGGGTCCGCGCCGGTCGCGGCATGGACGACCCGAGCCACCATCGGCGCGTCGGCGAGCGTTCCGAGGCCCGGCACCGCTAGCCGTGCAGCAACGCGTCGAGGCGATCGGCATCGGCGGTCGGTCCGACGACGGCGATCGAGAAAATGCCGGGGCCGATGATGCGTTTCGCCACCTGTTGGATGTCTTCGGCAGTCACGGCTCGAATCGCCTCGACGGTCTCATCCGGCGGCTCGATCTCGCCATCCATCAACAGCTGGCTGCCGTAGCGCTGCCCCAGAGCCATCGGCGTCTCGAGCGACAGTCGGAAGCTCCCGGCGGCGTAGTCCTTGGTCCGCTGCAACTCCTCGTCGCCCATCGGCTCGTCGACGAACTTGCGCAACTCCGTGAGGATTACCTCGATCGCTTCTTCCTGGTGCTCGCGGGTCACGCCCGCGCTCACCGTCAGCGAGCCGGTGTCAGAGAAGCGCGCGCCGCCCGCCGAGACTGAGTAGGCGAGCCCTCGACGCTCACGCACCTCCTGGAAGAGCCGCGATGACATGCCGCGACCGAGCGCGGTGTTCATCAGATCGAGCGCGTAGTGATCAGGATCCTTGCGCGCGATCGCGCGCATCGATATCGCGACGTTCGTCTGCTCAAGGTCACGCGGATCGAGCTGGAGGTACGCCTCCGGACGATCCTGCTGCGAGGCGGGCGGGGATGGAGGTGTCCCGTTCGGCAGATCCTGGAACGCAGCCGCCGCCTGTTCGACGACTTGCTCATGCTCCACGTTTCCCGAGACCGAGAGCACGGCGTTCTCCGCGGTGTAGTACTGCCCCATGTGCTCCATGAGATCGGACCGTTGCATCTCCTCGACGGTTTCGACCGAGCCCGCGATCGGCCAGCCGATCGGCTGGTCGCCGTAGACCGCGAGTCCGAGGAGCTCGCCGACGAACGAACCGGGGTTGTCGTGGGCGCGCTTGATTTCCTGCTGGACGACGGTGCGCTCACGGTCGATCTCTTCGCCCTCGAGCAGCGAGTGCTGGACCATGTCGGCCAGCACTTCGAGCGCGGTCTCCGCGCGCTCGAAGGGGACGTTGTTCCAGTAGGTCGTCAGTTCCTTCGTGGTGTAGGCGTTGAGGCTCCCGCCGGCGCCCTCGATCGCTTGAGAGATCTGTGTCGCCTTCGGTCGCGTCTCGGTGCCCTTGGAGAGCATGTGCTCGATGTAGTGCGAGAGACCGTTCGTCCTCGGGTCCTCGTTGCGCGATCCGACGCGCACGAAGAAAGCAGTCGACGCTGACTGGGCCGTCGGAACGGCGGTCGTGAGCACGCGTAGTCCGTTGTCGAGTGTCGTCAGTTGCCAGTCCCGCGCCACGCGTACTCCCTATAGTTCGATCGTTCGTCATCAGCCGTGCGGACGCACCTCGGCCGCTATGAGTAAGATACCGGCAGTCCAGACCAACACGACTCAGCGATTCCGCGCCATTGGCGCCGCCTCGAAAGGAACCCCACGTGGAAGAAGTCGCTTTCAACGGGAAGATCCTCAATGTCAACCTCACCACCGGTGAGATTGAGCCGGAAGAGATCCCCGAGCAGATGTACCGCGAACTCCTCGGAGGCAACGGACTCGGAGCGCGCCTGCTCTTTGACCGCATCCCGGCCGACGCCGATCCGCTCGGCCCGGACAACATCCTCGGGTTCTTCCCCGGGCTGCTGACCGGCACGCCGCTCTTTGGGCAGCGCTTCCAGGTCGTCACTAAGTCGCCGAAGAACGGTGGCTGGGGCGACGCGAACTGCGGCGGCGACTTCGGTCCGATGCTGAAGTTCGTCGGCTACGACGGCATTCTCTTCAGCGGCGCGTCCGAGAAGCCGGTCTACCTCTACATCGACGACGACACGATGGAGCTGCGTGACGCCTCGGAGTACTGGGGCGGCCTGGCGATCGAGGTCGAGGACCGCTTCAAGGAAGAGCTCGGCAAGAAGATCAGCGTCGCGCTGATCGGCCCGGCCGGCGAAAAGCTTTCTTACATGGCCGGTATCGCCAACGAGCGCGGCCGCCTCGCCGCCCGTTCCGGCGTCGGTGCGGTCATGGGCTCGAAGATGCTCAAGGCTGTCGTCGTCAAGCCGACGAAAAAGATCATGGCCCAGAACAAAGAGGTCATCCTCACCGTCAAGGACAGCCTGCAGGGGTTCAACCAGGGCACCAAGCAGTTCTTCACGACGTTCGGCACCACCGGCATCACGGCGAACTCCGCGATCAACGGCGATGCGCCCGTCCTCAACTGGGGCGGCGTTGGCGTGGTGAACCTCGTCGACGAGATGGACATGGCGGGCATGAACGGCCCGGTCGTCAACGAGAGCATGGAGAAGAAGTACGCCTGCTGGCATTGCCCCGTCGCCTGTGGCGCCGAGTCGATCGACGGCAGCGACCGTGGCGAGTTCGCCTTCCCGAGGCACACCCATCGCCCCGAGTCCGAGACGATGGGCGCCTTCGGCGTGATGAACGGTGTCAACGACACCGACGCGATGATCGCCGTCAACCATTGGTGCAACGAGTACGGCCTCGACACGATCTCCACGGGTGCGGCGATCTCCTTCGCCACCGAGGCGTTCGAGAACGGTCTGCTCACGAAGGAAGACACGGACGGCATCGAGCTGAGCTGGGGCAACGGCAGCAGCCTGTTGCAGGCGCTGCACCAGATCGGCCGCCGCGAGGGCGCGCTTGGCGAGCTACTTGCTGATGGCACGACCATCGCCGCCGAGAAGATGGGTCCCGAGGCGAAGCAGTTCGTCACGGCAGTCGACGGCGAAGAGCCGCCGATGCACGACCCGAAGCTCGACATCGGGTTCGCAGCCTCGTACGTCCTCGACCCGACCCCCGCGCGGCACACGATCTGGTCGCCCGGTAAGAGCTCCAAGTTCCCGACGATGCCGAAGCCTCCCGAGGACAAGAAGCAGTTCACCGGCCGGGCGCCGATCCACAAGGCGGCGCACGAGCAGGCGCACATGATGAACTCCTCGGGCATGTGTTACTTCATCTTCACGATGGCCCCGACGGACCGCATCCCCGAGTGGATCAACCTCGTCACGGGCTGGGACACAACGCACGAGGAGCTGCAGGAAGTCGGTGAGCGCATCGCCAACCTGCGCATGGCGTTCGCGGTGAAGCACGGCAACAACCCCGCCGCGCGCGAGGTGCCGGGTCGCCTACTCGGCGAGCCAGCGCAGTCCGCCGGGCCGCACGAGGGCTTCACGATCGATCTCGAGACGATGAAGCGCGAGTGGTACGACGACGCTGGTTGGGACCAGGAGACCAGCGCCCCAAGTCGCGAAAAACTCGAGTCGCTCAACCTCGCAGACGTCGCTGAGCAGCTCGGCGTCTAGCACCGCAGTTCAGCTCCAAGGCGTCGAACGGCCCGCCGGGTGGCGGGCCGTTCGACGTCTGTAAGGTAGCAACAGCGAGCTCAGAACCGAGCAGACGCCTGGCAATCCGTCGCCGCGATATATCCATTTAAGGTCGTTCTGGACATACTAGCCGCATGACGAAACGACTCGTGGACATCGATGACAAACTCCTCGACGAGGCGAAGTTGCTCACCAGTGCAGCGACTATGAAGGAAGCGGTCAACGCCGCACTTGAGCAGTTGATCGACACGGAATTGAAGACATCTTCGTCAACTGGAGACTGGCAAAGGCACTGACATAGCAGTCGCGGAGACCATGCGCGGCGAGTGGCGGTAGGTCCGCTCTACCTCGCAGACAAGAGCGCCCTCGCAAGGCTCGCCGAGCCTCAAGTCCGCGAGCGTCTGCCCCCCTGCTCCTCGAGGGTCTGGTGGCAACGTGTCCGATCATCGACCTCGAAGTCCTCTACAGTGCCTGATCAGTGGCGGTCTCGGTGATAGGACACTCGAAGTCCAGCACGAATTGGCACGGCGTGGCCATCATCGGATCGCGCTGCCTGACCTGCTGGTCGCCGCGGTCGCCGCGGTCGCCGCGGTCGCCGAAATTAACGATCTCCGAGTCATGCACTACGACGCGGACTTCGACCGAATCGCCGGCATCACCCTCCAGCCTGCGGAGTGGGTAGTCGCTCGAGGCTCGGTTTGAACCACCACTTGCCTCCGAAGCAGCAGAACGGCCCGCCTCTCGGCGGACCGTTCTGCTCCTGTGACCTACGCGAAACCCGCGTGATCAGGCCGCGTTCGACAGTCCTTCGAGGCGGCACGTAGACTGGCTCAAACAGGGCTCCCCGCCCCTCCGACGGGATGCGATGGCGAAGTACGTCTTCATCACCGGCGGTGTGGTCAGCTCCGTTGGCAAGGGTATTGTCAGCGCGTCGCTCGGCCGCATCCTCAAAGCTCGCGGCGTTCGCGTATCCATTCTCAAACTCGACCCCTACCTCAACGTCGACCCCGGCACGATGTCGCCGTACCAGCATGGCGAGGTCTTCGTCACTGACGACGGTGCCGAGACCGACCTCGACCTCGGTCACTACGAGCGCTTCCTTGATGTGGAGCTGACCGCCGCGAACTCCTCGTCCAGCGGACAGGTCTACGAAGAGGTGATCCGCAAGGAGCGCAAAGGCGACTACCTCGGCGGCACCATCCAGGCGATCCCGCACGTCACCAACGAGATCAAGCGGCGGATCCGTGAAGCCGGGCTGGCGCACGAAGCCGATGTCGTCCTCGTTGAGGTCGGTGGCACCGTTGGTGACATGGAGGGCCAGCCGTTCCTCGAGGCGATCAGCCAGATGCGCTACGCGGCTAAGCCGAACGGCACGCTGTCGATCCACGTGACGCTGTTACCGCACCTCGGCGCGACCGGTGAGCAAAAGACTAAGCCGACACAGCACTCCGTCCGCGAGTTGCGAACCTTCGGTATTCAGCCGGACGTGATCGTCGCGCGGTCTGACCGGCCTGTCCCGGAGGCACTGCGCGAGAAGATGGCGTTGTTCTGTAACGTGCAGCGCGACGCCGTGATTCCGCTGGAGACCTCGGACTCGATCTACGAGGTGCCATTGATCCTCGAAGCGGCCGGACTCGGGCGAATCGTGTCCGACATACTCGGCCTCGGCGATGCGGAACCCGATCTCACTGAATGGCGCTCCTTCGTTGAGCGCCTCCAGCACCCGAAGCGACGCGCCCGGATCGCGATCGTCGGCAAGTACGTCGAACTGCACGACGCCTACCTCTCGATCCGCGAGGCGCTCGTCCACGCTGGCGCCGTGTTCGACGCCAGCCTCGATTTCTCGTGGGTCCACTCCGAGGACCTCGAGGTGCGTTCCGCCGAAGAGGTGATTGGTGACGTTGACGGCATCCTGCTCTGTCCCGGCTTCGGTGATCGTGGCCTCGAGGGGAAAATTGCCGCGGTGCGCTACGCCCGCGAAGAGCAGGTGCCCTACCTCGGCGATTGCCTCGGGCTACAGATGCTCGTCGTGGAGTTCGCCCGTAACGTCGCCGGGATGCCCGAGGCGAATACCACCGAGGCCGATCCGCGGACGCCGTTCCCGGTGATCTCCCTGCTCTCCGAGCAGCAAGAGGTGCACGATATGGGCGGCACGATGCGTCTCGGTGGCTACGACTGTGACCTCGTGCCCGGGACGAAGGCAGCCAATTGCTACGGCGCCGACATGATCCGAGAACGCCACCGGCACCGCTACGAGGTGAACAACCAGTTCCTCGAGCAGTTGGAGCAACACGGGCTGCGAGTGTCCGGACGGATGTCCGATGCCGGACTCGTCGAGATCGTGGAGATCGAGGACCACCCATGGATGGTGGGCGCCCAGTTCCACCCCGAGTTCACGAGCCGCCCCAACCGACCAAACGCGTTGTTCAAGGGCTTTGTCCAGGCAGCCCTCGACCGTGCTGCACGACAGCAGCAGTCGCAGACGAATGGCGCATCGACGCCAAGCACGGCGGAGCCACAGGCGAATGAACCGGCAACCACCAGCCCGGCGGTCAACTAGCCCTCGTGACGCTCGTACGCTTCATTCATGTCATCGCCCTGCTCTACCTCGCGGCTGGGCTCGGCAACACGGTGGTGCCGATCTGGCGGGCCTGGTTCCGCGACGAGCTCGAGACCCGCGCATTACTACTCAGCGAAGCTCAGCAGAACTACACCACGTGGTTGCTGCCGGGCATCATCAGCACCGGGATCACCGGATACCTCTACGCCGGGGTGCTCGATCTCAACGTCATCACCACTGGCTGGCTGGTGGCGATGCAGATCCTCTGGATTATCCAGATCTTCATTCTCGTGCCCCTACTGGGCATCGGTTTGCGCAAGGTACGCTTTCTGGCGCTCCAGTCCGCGAAAGACGGCAAGACCACCGACGAACTGCGCGACGCGCTGGCTGACAACGCACCGTTGGTCTTCAGTACGCTACTCACCGTGACCATCCTGCTGATGGTCTGGCTCCCCATCTTTCGACCGTTCTAGACTGCCTGAAAGGCTCGCATGCGCATCTTCATGGACACCGCGAACATCGATGAGATCCGGCGCGGCGTCGCAATGGGTGTCGTCGACGGCGTGACGACCAACCCCTCGTTGGTGGCGAAAGAGGGCATCGAGTATCGCGAGCGTGTGCTCGAGATCTGCGAGGCCGTTCAGGGCCCAATCTCCGCGGAGTGCATCTCCGAAACTGCAGACGAGCTTGTCGAGGAAGCGCGACGCATCGCTGCCTGGAACGAGCACGTCGTGGTGAAGATCCCGCTGACCGAGGCGGGCCTCGAAGCGATCAGCCGCGTAAGCGCCGAGGGAATCAAGGTCAACACCACGTTGATCTTCTCGGCTAACCAGGCGCTGCTGGCCGCGCGTGCCGGGGCGACCTACGTGTCGCCCTTCATCGGGCGCCTCAACGACGCCGGGCACGACGGGATGGCCGTCGTACGAGAGAGCGTCCAGATCTTCGAGGCGTTCCACCTGCCGACGCAGGTCCTCGCAGCAAGCATCCGCTCTCCACGAGACGTCACGGATGTGGCGCTCGCGGGTTCGCACGTGGTCACCCTGCCCCCGAGTGTGCTCTTCGCGATGGTCAATCACCCACTTACCGATCGCGGCATCGCGCAGTTCCTCGCAGACGCGAAAAAATACACGCCGGTGTAACAAAACACCCCACTACCGACAGCGATCCCGGCGTCTGGGATGTTCCCCGACTTGTGGAACCCACGTCAGGTTCGCTACGATGGTCGCAGTCGCGGACCGCGACACCCCTCTCTTCTCTCTTCTTTGCCCGAAAGCACACCCTATGACGAGTACCTCGCGTGGTCGCGATACCACGTCCACAGCCCAACGCAATGACCGCGATGGCGGCAGCGGCGGGCGCCGACGACGGCGATCACGCGGCGGCAGCGGCAGCGGCGGCAGCAGCGGTGGACGGCCACCTCGCGACTGGGATCGCGATGATGAGCAACAAGAACCGACGGACCCCGATGTCCCGACGGTCAACATCTCGGAGCTGGATCTGCTCAGCCGCGAGACCCTGCTCGATATCGCCACAGACACCTTCCAGGTCGAGAACCCCGGCGGGATGCCTCGAAACGAGCTGATCTACCGCATCCTCCAGCGGCAGGCCCAGCGCAACGGCACCATTTACTCCGGCGGCACGATCAACATCGTCGACGATGGCTTCGGGTACCTCCGAGGCGAGACGCTCCGCCCCGGGCCGAACGACGTCTACGTGTCGCAATCACAGATTCGCCGCTTCGGCCTGCGACCGGGCGACTATGTCGTCGGCCAGGTGCGCCAGCCGAAGGACTCCGAGAAGTACTACGGCCTGCTCAAGGTCGAAACGGTCAACGGCCTCGATCCTGAGGATGCCAAGCGGCGTCCTGACTTCGACAACCTGACGGCGATCTTCCCGAACAAGATGCTGCGCCTCTCCACTACGGCCGATGAGGTAAGCCAGCGGATGGTCGACCTGTTTTCGCCGATTGGACGCGGTCAGCGCGGTCTGATCGTCTCGCCGCCGAAGGCCGGCAAGACGATGCTGCTCCAGTCACTGGCGCACGGCATCACCGCCAACTACCCCGACATTCACCTGATGGTCTTCCTGATTGGCGAGCGCCCCGAGGAAGTCACCGACATGCGCCGCAAGGTGCGTGGAGAGGTAATCGCCTCGACGTTCGACGAGCCAGTCGAGGACCACACCCGCGTCACCGAGGCGGCGCTTGACCGCGCAAAGCGCCTGGTCGAAAGCGGCACGGATGTCGTGATCCTGATGGATTCGATCACCCGTCTCACGCGGGCATACAACACCAACATGCCGACCAGCGGTCGCACGCTGTCCGGTGGTATCGACCCGATCGCTCTCTACCCGCCGAAGCGATTCTTCGGCGCCGCCCGCAACACCGAAGAAGGCGGCTCACTGACGATCGTGGCGACCTGCTTGATCGAAACTGGATCACGAATGGATGACGTGATCTTCGAGGAGTTCAAGGGCACCGGGAACATGGAACTGCGCCTGGTACGCCGTCTGGCTGAGAAGCGCGTCTACCCAGCGATCGATGTCCTCGGATCCGGCACTCGCCGCGAAGATCTCCTGTTCGACGAGGACGAACTCAAGCAAATCTGGCTCCTGCGCCGGATGGCCTCGATGCTCGAAGAGGACAGCGGCGATGCTGCGGAACGAGTCATTGAGCGGGTCACGCGCACCGAGAACAACGATGAGTTCCTGACTTCTTTGAAGGCTGGCTCCGTCTAGCAGGCTTCAGGGATGGCATATCTCTAACGATTCTCGTTCGAACGCATGCTAGGATGGCGCCGTTCACGCGGACTGCCGGTCCGCTCGCCGAACAACCGGCACCCGGGGTGACTTGCACCTCGGAATCCATGGCGGGGTAGCGGAGGCGTTGACCGATCCGGGGGACGATTCAACCATCGCGACCTGAGCGAGGGGGCCGCGAAGCGCGGCGCCGTGAACTGCACCCCCGCCCACACCGCGGGCCATCCTCGCGACCCCTGATCCACGCCGCCATCTTCGTCTCGATTTTCGCGCTGGTCGCTGTGATAGGACTCTTCCCGGTCAGCGCCGGGAACGCCCAGATCGACCCGCAACTCAACATCAGCCAGTTGCTCTTTCCAGGCCTCGCAGCATCCGCCCCGCTGGAGGCCCAGACCGAATTCCAGGCCTCACCACAGCCGCTCACCGTGGTCGCGCCAGACGTCGTCGAGAGCTCAGTGCTCGGCGCCGATGACGTCACCGACGCGGAACTCCAGTCGCGCGCCCTCGCCGCTCAGAACTCCTCGATCGATGCAGGTAACCTCGAGACGGTTCAGAGGCGTCGCGTCGCGATGTACCGCAACTACGAGATCCAGCCCGGCGACACAGTCACCTCGATTGCCAGTCAGTTCGGCCTCAGCACGAGCTACATCACCTGGAACAACCCGAACCTCGAGGACCCAGACCGCCTGAGCCCAGGTGTCAAAGTGATTGTCCCGTACGTCGAAGGCATCGTTCATGGGGTCGAGTCCGACGAAACGCTCAGCGACATTGCCCGCGACTACGACGCCGACCCCCAAGACATCCTCGACTTCGCGGCAAACTCGCTTACGGACCCGAATCAGATCCAAGCGGATACGTTCGTGTTCGTACCCGGGGGCCGAATCGTACCGATCGCACGCGAGTCGATTCGGCCGGGGGCCGGAGCACCTCCACCGACCACGGGTGGCGTCTGGCTGTGGCCCACTGGTATCGCGGGAACGATCACCTCTGAGTTCACGTATTGGCATCCGCTAGGTATCGACATCGCCCTGCCGACGGGCAACAACATCGTCGCATCGCGTGACGGCGTCGTCAGATTCGCCAGCGGCGATCCGTGGGTCGGCTACGGCTACTACATCAAGATCGACCACGGCGACGGCTGGGAGACCACCTACGCCCACCTGCGAGAGATTCCGGCGGGCATGACCAACGGGATGTTCGTAACTCAGGGGCAGATCCTGGCCCCGAGCGGCAGCACCGGGAACTCAACCGGACCGCACCTACACTTCGAGACTCGCTGGTACGGCGAGCCGCTCGATCCGATCGATCAACTCCAACCGCAATAGCCCGTTAGCCGCGCGACTCCAGCAACGCCACGCGACGCGTCTCGCCGAGGTTGCGCCGGTTCACCGTGAGGCGTGATACCGCCTCCTCCGGCTCCGCGCCCATCGCCTCGAGAAACGTCTTGAGCGCATCGGATGCACCCGCCGAGTCTGGCGTGTAACCGACGGGGATCACCATCTTCGGCTCAAGTGCGCGCGCCACGCGGGCCGCTGCCTCGGGATCCAGGCCGCCAGGGAGCGCGATCGGCACGATCACGATGTCGACGCCCGCCAGCGCCTCTGATTGGCGAGGGGTCGGCGGCTGACCGAGACCACCGAGGTGCGCGAACCGCATCTCCTCGGCTTGGCAGATGTAGAGCGTCGTCGCCTCGAGTGTGGCCGCCTCGTCCTCGTCGCCGTCTTCGGTTTGGGCACTGGACCAGAGCGCGCGCACGCCCTCGATCTGGACGCCGAGGATCTCGTACTCACCGGGCCCGTCAACGACGATCGGGTCGCCCTTGATGCCCTTCACGTGGTTGTGGTGCGGGTGAGCAGTTCGGCTGATCGTGGCGATGTCGCCGGCAGGCCGGGCCATGTCCAGGCCGGTCGATCGATCCGTCGGATCCATCACCAGCGCCGCCTGGCGAGCGCGGGCACGGACGGCGGCATGGCCAAGCCAGGTGAGGTCCACGATCGCTCCCTACTTACGGGCGAAGTTAGCAGGTTCCGAACGAACGCGATCGTATCGAGCGGGCCCCACACGAACCACCGAGGGGCGAGAGGCAGGCGCTTACATCGGCTCCGTCGGGATCGCCATCACCTCGCCGGTCTCGGGCGGGACGAACTCCCGCATTGCGCGCGGAGAGGCGAGCGCGAGCGCGGCGTTGTGAGCCCAGCCTGTGGCGCTCACAAGCGAGACCAGCACGTGGTCTTCGCGCACGCCCTTGGCGTTGCCATCCAGATCGACCTCGGCGTCTTCCACATCGAGATTGAGCGTCGGCGGAATCTTGCCGCGATTGATCGCCTCCAGCATCACGGCGACGGTCAGCGGACCGGATGCCCCGAGCAGATGACCGGTGTGGCCCTTCAACGCTGGCGTGTAGAGGTGATGGCGCGCCGACGAGCCGAAGATGCGGTGCACCCCGACAGCCTCGATGCGATCGGCCTCGATGCTGCCGGCGGCGTGCAAGGCGAGCACGTCCACCTCTGACTGAATGCGACCGCTGGAAACGAGCGCGAGCTGGATCGCCTGACCGATCTGCGCGGCTTCCATCTCCGGGATGCCGCCACTGCCGGGCGAAAAGCTCATCCCGCTGCCTTCGATCTCCGCGAGGATTTTGGCGCCGCGGGCATCCGCGACTTCGAGCGCCTCAAGCGTGACGATCGCCGCGCCCTCGCCCAGCACGAAGCCATCGCGTGCCTCGTCGAGCGGACGCGAGGAGCCGGCGGGGTCGTCGTTCCGCGTCGACAGCACCCCGCTGCCCTGGAACGCAGCCAGTGTGAGGGGTGTGATCGGCGCTTCGGCGCCGCCTGCGACCGCCACGAGAGCGTCACCACGACGGATCATCTCCGCCGCCTCGATGATGGCGCTGAGGCCACCGGCGGACCGATTCCCGAGCTGAAGCACGGGGCCGCTCGTCCCCAGTACCGAGGCGACGCGATCCGCGGGCGCATGCGGCCGCGCGTGCGCGGCGAGCGTCGCCGCAGCCGCGTCGATGTCGCCCGCCAGCAGCAACCGCGCACCCTCAAGGAGCACATCCTCCTCGGAACGCTCCGAGGCCATCACCACCGCCACCTGACCGCGATTCTGCGGCGTGAAAGACAGCCCAGCGCCCTGAACCGCCGACAACGCGGCACTCACGGCAAACTGGGCGCGCAGATCGAGACCGGTCCAGTAGGCCTCCTCGAAGCGCTCATCGCGCTCCAAGGCGTCCGGCACTTCGGCCGCGATCTGCGTCGCGAACGGCGACGCATCGAAGCGGGTGATCGGGCCGACACCCGAACGACCGTCCTCGATCGCCTGCCAGAGTTCACCGGTGGTGCGGCCCAACGAGCAGACGATGCCAACGCCGGTAATAACAACGCGCGAAGTGCGGGATTCTGTGGGGTCAGTGTTCACCATGACTACAGGTATACCGAACCACCCAGTTAGTGAGCGCCGCCCAAGCTGGATTTCGCAGTCTCAACCTGGGCTGAGACTGCGAAACAAAGAGAGATCTGATCTACTTTCGTGCAGATCTTCGTACTGACTGTTGCATAGGGCGATGAACCTGGATCGTTGGTTCGAGACAGGAGCACGTTCGGTACCGATTCGAGGCCGAGTGAACCTTCGTTGACCTGCCTCAGACAGGCGCATACAATCGAATTCATCGAGTTAGCACTCTCCCGGTGAGAGTGCTAACGTGAGGAAGATGTGCTTACCGATCGACGTTCGACGATCCTCGGATTCGTCATCGACGAATACATCGAAACGGCCACGCCGGTCAGTTCGCGTGCACTGGTCAATCGGCGTGAACTCAACGTGTCGTCGGCCACGATCCGCAACGAACTCGCTCGCCTTGAAGAAGACGGCTACATCACGCACCCGTACACCTCGGCCGGTCGCGTGCCCTCGGATCTGGGTTACCGGCACTATGTCGAAATGCTCATGGATGAGGAGCCGGTCGGCGCGGATGAGCAGCGCACGATCGAGCATCAGTTGCACCAGGTCCGCGGCGGCCTCGAAGAGTGGTTGAGTTTGACAGCGACGATCCTCGCGACGGCGGTAGAGAGTGTGGCAGTCGTGACGCGGCCGCGCGCCGATCACGCGCGCCTCAAGCACGCGCAGCTCGTTGAGTTGCACGATGACCTCGCCCTGTTGGTCGCGGTGATGGACGACGGAATGGTGCGCCAAAGCATGGTGACGCTCTCCACACCACGAGCGCAGCCCGAGCTGAACATGCAGGCGGAGCGCCTCAACCAGCAGATCGGCACGGCCGACCGCACCGCTGCCCTCGAAGCCGCGAAGAACGCGACCGATGCCGACGACATCACCATTCTCACGACCATCGCCGAGATGATCGGGGAACGGCGAGTCGCCGAGGAGACCTACCTCGACGGCCTCCAGCGCGTGCTCCAGCAACCGGAGTTCCTCGATGCCGAGCGCCTCCGTGTCGCCATCGACCGATTGAACGCCTACGACGTCCGGGGACTGGTGGAACATGCCGGCACTTCGAACGTCGGCGAGACGCGCGTGCTGATCGGCGAGGAGCACGGCGACGAGGCGATGCGCGACTGGAGCGTCGTCGTCGCCACCTACGGCGACGGTGAAGCGAACGGGACAGTCGCTGTCCTAGGACCGACGCGCATGCACTACCAACGGTCGATCCCGCGGGTCCGCTACGTTGCCTCGCTGATGAGTTCACTGCTACACGACGTCCGCTAACTCGAAACGATCTGGACAACACCGCATGAGCGATGACCCGCTGCAGGATGAGAACGCGCCGAACGGAGCTGAGGCCTCGGAAGCAGTCGCTGCGCCCACAGGCCCGCCGACCGTCCCGGAGCTTCAGGCGAAGATCGTCGAACTCGAACAGGCGCAGGCGCGCGCCATTGCCGACTACCGCAACCTCGAACGCCGGACGACCGAGGCACGTGGCGAACTGCGACGCCTGACAACCGCGTCAGTGGTGATCAACCTGCTCCCGGTCCATGACGACCTGAACCGGGCGCTCGACGCAGTTGCGCATGACATCACCGAGCACGAATGGGTCGCCGGCATCCAACTGATCCGCAACAAGTTCAGCGGGGTCCTCGGCACGACGGGGGCTCAGGAAATTGAAGCGCTCGGCAAGGCGTTCGATCCGCGCCTCCACGAGGCGATGGGCTACGCAGCGGGGCCGGAGGGACAGGTCGTGCATGTCATGCAGTCCGGATGGGCAATCGACGAACACGTGGTCCGGCCCTCGATGGTGATGGTCGGTAGCGGGGATGGCCCCGCGAGCTAACGAAAGAAGTGGAGCCCCACGCCAATCGGCGTGTGGGCGAGATCGCGGCTACTCGATAGCGGTCGCGCAATGATGAATCAATCAACTCACAACAAAGGATGCGGCACATGGGCAAGGTCATCGGCATCGACCTCGGCACGACCAACTCGGCGATGGCGGTCATGGAGGCCGGCAAGCCTCAGGTAATCCCGAACGCGGAGGGCGGTCGCACGACCCCGTCTGTGGTCGCGAGCGGCAAGGATGGCGAGCGCCTCGCGGGCACCGTTGCCAAGCGGCAGGCGGTCACCAACGCGGCGAACACGCTGTACTCGGTCAAGCGTCTGATGGGCCGCCGCTTCGACGAAGAAGAGGTCCAGCGGTTCAAGGACGTGGCCGGCTTCGAGATCATCAAGCTCGCGAACGGCGACGCCGGCGTGAGGATGGACGGCGCTGACCTCAGCCCGCCCGAGGTCAGCGCGATGATCCTGCAGAAGCTGAAGGCCGACGCCGAGGCCTATCTCGGCGAAACGGTAGACGAGGCCGTGATCACGGTCCCGGCCTACTTCGGCGACTCGCAGCGTCAGGCGACACGCGACGCTGGACGTATCGCCGGCCTCGAGGTGCTACGCATCATCAACGAGCCGACGGCCGCGTCGCTCGCCTACGGCTTGGAGAAGGAGGGCGAGGAGCTGATCGCGGTCTACGACCTAGGCGGCGGCACCTTCGACATCTCGATCCTCGAGCTCGGCGAGGGCACCTTCCAGGTCCGCGCCACCAACGGCGACACCTTCCTCGGTGGTGACGACTTCGACAACGTCATCATCAACTTCCTCGTCGACGAGTTTCTGAAGGATCAGGGCGTCGACCTGTCGAAGGACCGCACAGCGCTCCAGCGCCTGAAAGAGTCCGCCGAAAAGGCGAAGATCGAACTCTCCTCGGCGCAGACGACCGAGGTGAACCTGCCGTTCATCACCGCCGATGCCTCCGGGCCAAAGCACATGGTCACGAACATCACCCGCGCGCAGCTTGAGCAACTCGTGGGCGACCTCGTAGAGCGCACGCTCGCGCCGAGTAAGCAGGCGCTCGCAGACGCAGGCATCGACGCCTCGGCGATCGACGAGGTGGTGCTCGTCGGAGGCATGACGCGCATGCCACTGGTGCAGCAGAAGGTCCAAGAGTTCTTCAACAAGGAACCGCACAAGGGTGTGAACCCGGACGAGGTCGTCGCCATCGGCGCCGCGATCCAGGCCGGCGTGCTCAAGGGCGACGTCAAGGACGTCCTGCTGCTGGATGTCACGCCGCTGACGCTCGGCATCGAGACCCTCGGTGGTGTGATGACGCCGCTGATCGAGCGGAACACCACGATCCCGACCAGTCAGTCGCAGACCTTCTCGACCGCGGCCGACAACCAGCCATCCGTCGAAATTCACGTCATGCAGGGTGAGCGTTCGATGGCAGGCGACAACAACTCACTCGCGCGCTTCATCCTCGATGGCATCCTACCCGCCCCCCGAGGCGTGCCACAGGTCGAGGTCAGCTTCGACATCGACGCGAACGGCATCGTCACGGTTTCGGCGAAGGACCAGGCGACTGAGAAAGTGCAGCACGTCACCATCCAGGCCAGCTCCGGTCTCGACGACGTCGAGGTTGATCGCCTCCGCAACGAGGCCGAGGAATTCGCCTCGGAGGACCTCGAGAAGCGCGAGAGCGTCGAGCTGCGCAACACCGCAGACTCGCTCGCCTACTCGGCCGAGAAGATGCTGAAGGACAATGAAGAGCAGATCAGCGAAGAGCTGAAGACCCCGGTCGGAACGGCGATCACTGAGCTGCGCACGGCCCTCGAGGGTGAGGACACCGCCGAAATCCGCTCGAAGTCCGACGTGCTCTCCGAGGCCATGCAGGGCATCGGCCAAGCAATCTACGGCTCCACGGAAGCGGCCGCCGGTGCGGCTCCCGAGGACGGAGCAACCCCCGACGGGGACGGTGACAGAGCCACCGAAGAGGGCGAGGAGTCCGGAACGATCGAAGGAGAGTTCCGGGAGGTCTAACCTCTGCCGATGGAAACCCACTTCGCATTCGAGCAGGTCTACAATTTCCGCGACATGGGCGGATATCGCGCGGCGGACGATCGAACCGTCCGCTGGCGCCGCCTGTTCCGCACCGGCGAGCCGCTCCGGATGACCGAGACGGAAGCTGCCGAGCTGCGCGCCGAGGTACCGGTCGCGACGGTGATCGACCTGCGCACCGTCGATGAGGCGGGCCACCCTCGAGGGCTAGGGCCGCTCATCAGCGACGAGGTCACCCGCCACCATTTCCCGATGGGCGACCCACGATCGAAGTACGACGCGCGGTCGTCGGGGGCATGGGACCCGGGTTACCCGGATTTAATGGAAGCTCACGGCGCGTCGTGGGCGAGCATCATGCAGATCCTCGCCACGGACGAGGCGTATCCGGCCGTGTTCCATTGCGTGACCGGCAAGGACCGCGCAGGCATCCTCGGGGCGCTGATCCTCGGGGCGATCGGCGTCGACGACGGCGCGATCCTCGATAACTTCGCGCTCAGTCAGCGGGGTATGGATCGCCTGATCTCGGACCTGCGCGCGCGCGGCAATATCACCGAGGACATCCAGCCAAACCCTGCGCTCGGCGTCCCGGTCGAGGCGATGGAAGTCATGCTCACCTCGTTGCGAACGAACCACGGCAACGCAGCCGGGTTCCTCGGCAAGCACGGTGTGGACGACCAGACGTTGGAAGCGCTGGCGAACCAGCTACTGGAGTAACGAGACCAAGGGCGATCGCTGACGCTGCAACCAGCGATCGCGCTGCTAAACTTGAGGACCGCGCGGCAGCTTACGTGCCTGCCGTCCCCGCAACCCTCGGATGCCGATGACCACTCAGCAGAACGATCCCTACTCAATCCTCGGCGTGGCGCGAGATGCCTCGGCAGAAGACGTCAAGCGTGCATTCCGCAAGCTCGCGATGGACTACCACCCCGATCGCAACAAAGACGAAGGCGCGGAGGACCAGTTCAAGGCAGTGAACGCCGCCTACGAGGTGCTCTCCGACCCCGAAAAGCGCGCCCGCTTCGATCGCTTCGGTCAGACCGACGGCGGCAACGGTCAGGGCTTCGCGGGCTTCGAGACCATGGGCGGCTTCGGCGACATCTTCGACGCCTTCTTCCGCGGCACGGCCACGCGGCGCGCCGGCCCGCAGCGCGGAGCTGACCTCGAGGCCCGTCTCACGATCGAGTTCGAAGAATCGATCTTCGGTGCCGAGCAGGAGATCACCTTCCACCGCACGGAGAACTGCAACGACTGCCGCGGCAGTGGCCAGCACGACGGTACAGCGCGCGAGAACTGCGAAGCCTGCCAGGGCAGCGGCGAGATCAAGCGCGTGCAGCAATCGCTCTTCGGCCAATACGTGAATGTCGCCGCCTGCCCAACCTGCGAGGGCCAGGGCAGCATCGTGACCAACGCCTGCGCCACCTGTCAGGGCAAGGGCCAGCGACGCGTGCGCGTGTCGCAGCACGTGAAGGTCCCAGCCGGCGTCGAGGACGGCTCGCAGATTCGCTTCGCTGGTGAGGGAGAAGCGGGCGGTCAGGGCGGCCCATCGGGCAACCTCTACATCGAGCTCCGAGTCGAGCCGCACAAGGTCTTCACCCGCATCGATCGCGATCTGGTCTACGAACTGCCGCTCAACATCGCGCAGGCGGCGCTGGGGACCACCCTCGAACTGCCCACGATCGATGGCGACGCCATCGAGTTCGAGCTGAAGCCCGGCACCCAGCACGGCGAGATCCACAAGATCGACGCCCGCGGCGTCCCGCATCTGCACGGCTCTGGTCGCGGCAACATGCTGGTGCGGACGCACATCGTGACGCCGAAGAAGCTCTCCGACGATCAGAAGGAATTGTTGGTCCAGCTCGCTGATTCCTTGGGGACGCCCGAGATTCCCGAGGACGATTCAATCTTCGATCGTATTCGTGGAGCGTTCAGCTAGCCCCATGCGGATCACTCAGCTAACACCGTGACCGCCGACCGTTGGATCGAAGTCACGCTCCGGGTCGCCCCCGCCGACGTTGAATTTGTCGCCAGCGTGCTGACCGACGCGACCGATCAGACCGTCGCAATCGAGCCTCAGATCGAACGCTTCGAGGAAGTCGACTTCGGGTACACCGAACTCGATCTCCCGGTCACCGTCCGAGGCTATGTCGAACCACCGCTCACCGAGGCGCGGCGCAAGCGGATCGAATCGACGATTAGCTCGCTCGAACTGTCGTCGCCCATTAATGCTCCGACCTACCGTGAACTCGACCCTACCGACTGGTCCGAAGAATGGAAACGCTTCTACGACATCCAGCACATCGGCACACGGATGGTGATTCGCCCCACGTGGCTGGAGTACGAACCAGCCGCGAGCGAAGTGGTCCTCGAACTCGATCCCGGCTCCGCCTTCGGAACCGGCCAACACGAGACGACGCGACTATGTATCGCCGCGATCGAGCGACACCTCGGCAACAGCGCCGACGTGCTCGACGTCGGCTGCGGCTCGGGCATCCTCGCAATCGCCGCGGCGAAGCTAGGTGCGCACCAGATCCGCGCGGTGGACACCGATCCCGAGGCGATTCAAGTCACCGAGGAGAACGCGAGAGCAAACAGCGTCGAAGGGCGCATCGAATCCGCAGTAGGATCGCTCGGCGCTGAGTGGCCATGGGCAGCGAGTCCCGAGGAGAGCGCCAACCTCGTGGTGGCGAACATCTCCTCGACGATCGTCCTGCGGATGCTGCCATCGATCGTCACGGCGTTAACGCCGGGCGGGCGCGCCATCCTCAGCGGGTTCCTCGCAGAAGACGCCGCCCGAATCGAGGCTGCGGTCGTGTCAGCGGGCTTCGCCCACCTCGAAACACAGAGCGACGGCGATTGGGCCTGTCTCGTCGCAGCGCTCGAGGCCGACGCGAGTTAGCAACGTTACGGACTGAAGTCGGTCCTGGTCCAGGCCATCGGGTCCACGTTGACGCCGTAGATCGTCAATTCCCAGTGGAGATGCGGGCCGGTCGAGAAGCCGGTCGAACCCATTTCGCCGATCGCCGTACCCGGCGCCACCACCTGACCCACCTCGACGAGGATCGCCTGCAGGTGGTGGTACCCAGTCTTCACACCCGCGCCGTGATCGATGATGACCGCATTACCGCGGATCGGCATTTCGCCGACCCACGCGACGCGACCGATAGCAACGGCCTGAATCAGCGTGCCAGCCTGGCTTGCGATGTCGGCGCCGGAGTGGAATCCGCCGACCGGCCCGCCGTTGATCGACCGACCCTGGCCAAACATCGTCGTCGGGCATCCTTCAGTAGGCAGCAGGAAGAGCCCCGACCACTGCGGCTGTCGGTCGTAGCTGAGGAACTGCTGGGTGCGCAGTTGCGTTTCCAGTACCGCCGCCTCCGGCGTGAGCACTGAGCCCTGCTCCTCGGTCAGCTCCAGGTAGTCGATTGGGCGTTCGACCCCAGCGACCTCGAACGGTACAGCGCTCTCCTCGAGGACCACGCCAAAGTCATCGCGCAGCGTCAGTAGGAGGGAGTTCGGGCCGAGCGCCGCGTTCAGCGGGATGCCAAGGACGGCGAAGAAGCCGCCATCCTCGGTGGCGACGAGGGGATACGAGGCGCCCGCAATCAGCGCCGAGGCGCTGATTGCCTCGGGGGCGTGGACCCGCAGTGCGAAGGTCTCGCCGATTCCGGGGGCCGTCGGAGTCAGCGCGACTCGAGGCGGGACCGGCGTTGGTTCGGGGGTGGGTACCTCGGTCGGGGCGACCGGCGCGGATGCGGGCGACGGCGAGGAGACCGAGGTCGGTTGCGCGACCTCAAAAGTTGCGGTGGCCGCCTCGGGTGTCGGCGACGGCGCTGTACCAGTAGCCGTTGGAGCAGCGAGAGTGACTTCGTCGCTCGGTGTGGTGCGGCTGCGATCGACGGCGAACGCAACCGATCCGACCACGATCAACGCCACCAAGACGGCGGCAACGGAGCCACGTACCAGCAGCCACCCCACGTGATCGCCGGGACGCGGGGCGGGCGGTTCGGTACCGGTGGTCACGGCTCGGGTGGACCTCGGAGTCGGCGGCAGGGTGTCTCTATCGTACGGCTCGGTCGGGAATCTCACGAGGCCGCCTGACGTTCCATGATTGGCTATACTCCGACGACCACGGTGGCTCCCAGAGTTACCTCGCTCCACCAAATGGCTCGCGGTCGTTGCGTGCCTTACCGACAAAGGACTCCGGATATACCGGTGTCCGGAAGACCGCGGGGAGGTCGCGTGGAAGATCCCAAACTCGTAGCCGAACGGATCCTCGACAACGTCGAGCGAGTCATCATCGGCAAACAACACGAAGCACGGCTGGCGCTCATCATGCTGCTCTGTCGTGGACACCTACTGATCGAGGACGTGCCAGGCGTCGGTAAGACGATGCTCGCCCGCGCCCTCGCGACGTCAGTTGCGTGTCGCTTTTCGCGCATCCAGTTCACGCCCGACCTCTTGCCCTCGGACGTCACGGGCGTCTCGATCTATATGCAACAAACCGGGGGGTTCGAGTTCCGAGCTGGCCCGATCATGGCCGAGGTCGTACTCGCCGACGAGGTGAACCGCGCGACGCCGAAGACTCAGTCCGCGCTCCTCGAGGCGATGGAAGAGGACCAGGTCACCGTCGACGGGACCACGCACAAGCTGCCACAGCCGTTCATGGTGATGGCGACGCAGAACCCGATTGAGTACGAAGGCACGTTCCCACTACCGGAGGCGCAGCTCGACCGCTTCATGATGCGCATCCACCTCGGGTACCCGTCCGCCACGGACGAGGTCCTCGTCATGGACGCGCAGCAGAACCGCCACCCGATCGAGTCGCTCCCAGAGGTGACCAGCCGCGCCGAGATCATCGCGCTGCAAGACGCCGTCCGCGAGATCTATGTCGACCCGCTGATCAAGCAATACATCGTCAGTCTGGTCACTGCGACCAGGGAACACGAGAGCGTCTACCTGGGCGCCTCGCCTCGAGGGTCGCTCGCGCTCATGCGGGTGGCACAGGCCTACGCGCTGCTGGATGGGCGGGACTTCGTGCAGCCGGACGACGTGAAGTTGCTCGCCTACTCGACGCTAGGCCATCGCGTAATCGTGAGCCCAGGTGCGCGCGTCCGAGAGATCGACAGCGCACAGGTCGTCGACGAGGTGATCGAACGCGTCTCGGTGCCAGGCGTTCGCGCGCGCAGCGGCGCCTGAATCTCGCCTGATGGGCGCATGCGCCAAGCTCATCGTTCTCTCCCGCCGCTACCCCAACGCGGCAGTGGCGGTCGCCCTCGGTGTAATCTGCGCGATTCTCGGCTTCGCAACTGGCTTCTGGCTGCTGTTTCGGCTGTCGTACATCGTCGCGTTCGCGGTGCCATCGCTCTACTTCTGGACGCGTTCGATGGCGCGCGGCCTCGACGTCGAGGTGATCCGCCGGACGCACCGCATCACCCAGGGGCAATCGCTGCAGGGCCGAATCGTGGTGCGCTCCCGCTCGTGCCTGCCGAAGCTCTGGCTCGAAGTTGAGGACCAATCCTCGATCCCAGGCCACGCCTCGAAGCGTGTGATCACGCTCGGGCCACAGGGCGTCGCCGCCTGGAACTACTCCACACCCGCGCGCGTCCGAGGGCTCTACGAACTGGGACCGGTCCGCGTCGTCGCGACCGACCCGTTCGGCTTCTTCCGGATGGAGCGCACCTTCGGCCAGCAGGCCTCGGTGCTAGTCTATCCGAACGCCCCGGAGCTCCCCAACTTCTACATCCCGCCGGCCAACCTCCAGGGCGAAGGTCGATTCCGCCGCCGTACCCACAACGTCACGCCAAACGTCTCCGGCATCCGCGAATACGCGCCCGGCGATTCGTTCAACCGCATTCACTGGCCGGCCACGGCCCGCACTGGCCGGCCGATGGTCAAACAGTTCGAACTCGATCCCGCCTCGGACATCTGGCTCGTACTCGACCTGCAGAAGTCACAGCACGCGGGCGAGGACGAAGACGGAACCGAGGAGGCCGCGGTCCAGATCTGTTCCTCGATCGCGCGCTACTTCATCAACGCCAACCGCTCGGTCGGCCTGATCTCATTCGGCGACGATCTGAGGATCGACGAACCAGATCGCGGCCAGAACCACTACACACGCCTGCTCGAATCGCTCGCCCTAGCGCGATCGACGGGCGACGTCCCGCTGACCAACCTCCTAATCGAGGAGTCGCGACGCTTCGGCCGCCACACCACGGTGGTGACGGTCTCCCCCTCGGCAGAGACCGACTGGGCGCTCACGCTGTCCGGCCTGTCCGCGCGTGGCGTCAAGGTCGCGGCGGTCCTCCTCGAAGCGGACACGTACGGATCGGCACTTAGCTCGCTCGACGTCTACGGCACACTCGCCGCTAGCGGCATCTACACCTACACCGTAAAACGCGAGGACGACCTCGGTCGTGCACTTGGCGCTGGCGCCGACGCAGCGATTCGAGAGATCGAGGGGGCGCGACCGTGACCTCCGTCCCTTGGGACTCGATCTACCGAGGATCGGATGAAGACCCGTTCGAGCGACGCCGCGGCATCCTCGGCCTAGTCGGGAATACCGAGCTGTGGCTGAACTTCCTACTGCTCTTCGTTGCGCTGACGGCGATGACAAATTCGCTCGAACACGCCAACTGGGTCGACGAGATGCCGTCGCTCACCGCGGCTGCCGTGTTTGGCCTCACGAGTGGCTGGCTGCTGGCGCAGATTCCTGTCCGATCCTGGTGGCTCCAGATCGCCGGCGTGGGCCTGGGCCTCGGGTGGGTGTTTGCCCTCGCGATGGCCAACATGGAGCTAGCCGATCCGCTGCTCGGCACCGGCGTACGCGCGCGCTGGTCGGAGGCGTGGCTGCGACTGCGTGAATGGGGAAGCGCACTCCTCGATGGCGGCATCTCCAGCGATCCGCTGCCGTTCGTGCTCATGCTCGTATTCGCGACCTGGGCGGTCGCCTACCTCGGAGCGTGGGCGGTCGTGCGCTGGCGGAACCCGTGGGTCGCGCTGATCCCACCGGGCTTCGTACTGCTCACGAACATCTCGTACCTGCCTGGCCAGCCGTCTCTCCAGTTCGTGGTGTTCCTGTTCGCGGCGGTGCTACTCGTCCTCCAGTTGCACTTCGCCAAGGCATTGCACCGCTGGCGCGCCAATCGCATCGCATGGCCGGACCTAATGTCGATCGAGGTCGCGTTCGCCGGCGCTTGGATCGCCCTCGGGCTGATTGTCGTCGCCTGGCTCGTCCCCACGGCGAACAACTGGGGCCCCGTTGCCAACACATGGAATCGCGCCGTATCACCGGTCACCGATCGGTTCGAGGGCCTTGGTCGGGTGTTCATCGGCGTGCCCTCAAAGCGCGACATCCCCGTCCACAGCTTCGGCGAGGTGCTGCCGCTCCAGGGCAATGTCTCGCTGAGTTCGACGCCGATCATGGAGGTCACCTCGGATGAGCTCGGCAACCTCCGTGGGGCGGTCTACGACGAGTACACCGGCACCGGCTGGCTGATCTCGGATATCTCGACACGGCCGCTGCTTGGTACGACCGTTGAGGCTGCGGCGTTCGGGACGCCGCTCTCGCAAGCGCAGCTCCGACGGCCCGTGACTGCCCAGGTCAGCGTGATTGGCGATGTCCCCGACCGCCGACTGCTCTCCCTTGGCGATCCGATCGCGGCAGACGTCCCGGCGGGACTGATCGTCGGTGCGAACGTGGGGGACATCGTTGGCATCGCACCCGACGACCGGCTGAAAGAAGGCACCGTCTACACCGTGGTCGGCGCCGTGTCCGCAGCCACGGTCGACACGCTAGCCTCAAGCAGAACGGACTACCCAGCAGCGATCCGGGAGCGCTATACCCAGCTACCGGACGATCTTCCACCCGAGGTTGGCGAGTTGGCAGCGAGCGTCGCCGGGGGCCTCGACCCGTTCTCGGCCTCGCGGGCGATTGAGCAGTACCTGCGAACGAACTACGCCTATTCGACTGATGTCGCTGACCCACCCCCACTCCGTGACGCCGTCGATCACTTCCTCTTCGACTCTCAGGCTGGGTACTTCGACCACCACGCAACCTCGATGGCTGTGATGCTGCGGACGCTCGGCATACCTACGCGGATGGCCGCGGGTTTCGTGCTGGATGAAGACAGCTTCGACGACGTGACCAGAACCTACGTGCTGTCCGAGAAGGACGCATGGGCGTGGCCCGAGGTGTACTTCGCCGGCCTCGGCTGGGTCGAGTTCAACCCGACACCGGGTCGCGCGCTGGTGACGCGCGCCGGTGACGATTCTGCGCTCCAAGCACTATCCGGCGGCGGCGCTCTAACGCTCTCGACGCTGGACGAGGAACTCCTCCTCGCCGAGCTTGAGGCACTCTTCGAGGCAGAAGGCGCGGCCGCACTAGATACGATTTCGGCCAACGACCTCGATACCGGATCCGGCGTCGGGGCAATCGTCGTCCAAATGCTGACCTTCCTGTTGATCGGCGGCGCCATAGTCGTTGGAGCCATCGTCAGCCTGAAGATCGCGTGGGAGTACCCGTTGCGCGCGTTATCCATCGACCAGCGGCACTGGGCCAAAATCCAGCGCCTCGTGAGCTGGACCGGCATCCGTCCCCATGCCACGCGGACCCCGCTGGAGTGGGCGCGCGAAGTGGCTGACGAGGTAGGAGAATCCACCGAGTTCGACGCAATCGCACGCGACTACACGCGTATCCGCTACGGCGCCGAGCTCGGCGAACGCTCCGAAGAACAGCTCACCGCGCTCAACGAAAGCTACCGGGTGGTGCGAAACCGGCTCTGGCGGCGGGCGTTCGGTCGGGTGATCCCGCGACGCGGTGCGTCACCGGTCGCTGAAGCCACCGCCACTGGGACGGATCGGGTCTAGCGACTCGACCTCGCTGAGCTGACGGATCAGCTCCAGCAACGTCGCCGCCTCCTCCAGCGTCAGTTCCTCACCCAGTTCGTCGAGTGCCGCGTCCAAGGCGGCCTGCGCCTCCTCAAGCGTGAGCACGCCGCCAGATGCGTCCGCACCACCCCCGGTGGCTACACCGCCACCCTCACCTGGCGACCCGCCGCCGTCGGGGCTCTCGCCAGACGGCGGGTCGCCAGGCTCGTCGGCCGGCGGATCACCGCCTCCAGCCCCCGCGCCGTTCCCCAGCTCGCCGAGCTCATCCCCTGGCGGACCGTCGGGTGGCGCGTCCGAATCTTCACCAGGCGGCGGCTCGGCGGGTGGCGGTGGCGCGATCTGCGCGAGGACTAACTCGAGGTTCGCCTTGGCAGCCTCGGCGTTCGGGGTCAGCCGCAAGACGTCAATGTAGTGCCGTCGCGCGTCATCGAGCGCCTCGCGCATCACGGCGTGATTCCCGAGAGCATATCGCAGCAGGACGGTGAGCTCCGAATCCTCAGTCAGTCCCAGCGCCTCGTTGGAGACGACCATCGCCTCCTCGTAGCGGCGCAACCGATGGAGGGTGTTGCCGACGTTGTAAGCGACAGCAGGATCGGTCGGGGCTGCCAACTGCGCGTCACGGTAGAGGGCCAGCGCCTCGTCGAAGCCCTCGAGGTTGTACGCCTCGTTCCCGTCCTCGACGAGTTGGTAGAGCTGCGAACCGCCACACGCGCCGAGCGCCAGCAGGCCGAGTAGTGCAATCGCGCCGAGTTGGCGGCGGATCAGCTTGCGACCACCAGCCGCCTCACCGACCAGAACCGGCAGCACCAGCAGGATCAGCGCGGGAACGAGGAACCACTGGAACCGCTCGATCGGCTGGCGACCGGTGTCGTCATCGAACGCACTCTGTCGGAGGCGCTGCACCACGATCGCTAGCCCCGCGATCGTGTCGAGTTCCCGGAACTCACCGCCGGTCGCATCGGCGACCGCGCGCAGCGTCGCGCGGTCGGCACGACTGACATCGAGCGTGGGCGCATCACCGGGAATCGACGCGCCCGCGCTCGTTCCCACCGCGACGGTGAAGACGGGAACCTCAGCAGCAGCGGCTCGCCCGGCTGCGAGAAGCGCCTCTTCCCCTAGGTCCTCGCCGTCAGAGACGACGATCACCAGTTGGCTGTCGGCCGCGTCCGGCACCGCCAGTAGCGACAGCGCCTCGTCGATCGCGCCGCCGAGGTCGGTACCCCGCCCGACCAACATGGAGTCGCGCTGAGCCTGGTTCACGAACTGGTCCAGCACCTCGAGATCCAGCGTGAGCGGCGACCGCTTGAAGGCGCGACCGGAAAAGATTACGAGTCCCACGTGGTCGTTGCGCAGGTGCACGAGGAACTCGCCGATGCCCTCGGCGGCCGCGACCGCGCGCGACGGGGCGACGTCGGTCGCCGTCATCGATCGCGAGACATCGAGGACAAGCGCGACGTCCACGCCTCGGCGTTCTGCAGGCACATCTGCCACCCCCCACTGCGGCCGCGCGATCGCAACCACCAGCAGAACCACCGCCAGCCCCAGCATCCCCAGGCGCGCGCGCTGGCGACCGGAACGGGCACCCAGCCGCAGCTCCTCGGAACCGCCGTATGCCGCACTCGCCGCTTCACGTCGACATACCTCGAGGCGGACGAACCAGGCGAGCGGCAGCAGGACCACCAGTAGCGACAGCGACAGCGGCTCCCCAAACGACAGTGGTCCAATCACGGGTATCTCCGCAGCCAGGTGGCGCGCAACGCGCTCTCCCCGAGCAACAGTGCAATCGCTCCCAACAAGAACCACGGCGCGTACTCGCGGAAAGCAACGAAGCGACGTTCGCCGACCCGCGATTGCTCGAGCTCGCTGATGTCCACGTACGCCTGGACCAGCTCCTCCTGGCTCTGTGCGTTGTAGTACTGGGCGCCTGTAGCCTCCGCGATCGCCTGCAACGCGACCGCGTCGACCGGCGTCTCGCCGAAGCCGGCGCCGCTCACAAACCCGATCGTGTAAACTCGGACGTCGAACGCCACTGCCAGTCGTGCCGCCCCCTCAGGCGAAATCGCGCCAGCGTTGTTCTGTCCGTCAGTCAGGAGGACGACCACCCGACTGCGGGCAGGTGAGTCCTCGAGCAGTGTCAGCGCCTCGCTGATCCCGAGACCGATCGCCGTGCCGTCGTCGATCAGCTCGGGCATCATGTTCCCGACTCGATGCTGAATCGCGGTTACGTCATGCGTGAGCGGCGAGAGTGCCCGTGCGCGCGACCGAAAGACCACAAGGCCGACGCGATCGCCGTCGAGCGTTCCCACGAAGGCGTTCACCACCTGCTGCGCCTCGAGCAGTCGCGTCACGCCGGGCGTCACGCCGGTGAACACCGTCATCGAGCTCGATACGTCGAGGGCAATCACGATGTCGATCCCCTCGGAAGGCATCTGTGTCACCGCAAGACCTCCTCGCGGTCGCGCGATCGCCACCACCGCGAGGGCGATCGCCGACCAGCGGAGCGCGCTCGGGAGCCAGCGCAGGCGGACCCGCCAGGTCGGGCGGTTCGCAGCCTGCAACACCTCGGCCGAGCCGATCGCCAGATCCGCAGGTCGCCGCGGCAGTACGACCTGCGACAGGGCAAGCAATGCGACCACCGGCAACAGAAGCAGTAGCGCCGGGGTGGCAAACGTCATGCGCTCACCACCTCGAGCGGCTCACTGCACCGCGGACGGGACAGCTCGACGATCTCGTAGGCGACGGTGAGGTCGTGATCGGCGGACGCGGGATCGGGCTGCGCGCGGGCGTAGACAGCCGCATCGCAGCGTTCGAGCAGCCCCAAGGCGAGCCGCCCCTGCCAGCGATCAATGCCGGCTTCGTCGAAGCGTTGCTTGAGTTCGGCGGTGGTGAACGCGGTCGCGTTGAACTCGTAGCGCGCCTCGAGGTAGCTCCGCACGACGAGCGACAGCTCGCCATAGAACCGCCGGTACTGATCGCGGTCAGCCAGGGCTGCACTCTGCAGATGGTCGAGTCGGGCGCGCGCTAGGTCCTCGGCGGATAGCACTTCTTCGAGAATCGCGACGGCCCCGCTCGACGAACGCAGGCGGCGCCACAGCACCAGCGCCAGCAGCGCGAGCGCAAACACGCCGAGACCGATCGGCACCTCGGACCGTTGCCACCACGCAGGCGCTGAGCCAGCCGACGCCTGCGGTTTCAGCGGTCGCAATTCCTCGTCGCCGGCCAGCCGCACCGGAAGGATGCGCAGAATCGGCGGCGCGACTGTCGTCGAACCCGTGCTGCCGTCAGTCGCCAGCCACGAGACGTCGACCGCCCCCGGATGCAGGTCGCCAAGCTGGTAGGCGGCGATCGTGTACTCGAACGTGGTCGTCGCCATCCCCAGAGTGCCGTCGACCGCGTCGTCGAACACCAACACCTCGGGGATGGTCGCCACGAGCTCAATGTCAGCAGCGCGCGCTGGCTGGTTACTACTGACCAGCAGATCCTGACCGTGACGCACCGTGACGACCAACTGCACATGTTCGCCGAGTGTCGCCGCCCGAGGCTGGAGCGAGATGCTGACGTCGAACTCGGGCTGCGCTTGCACGGCAGCCGATGAACTCCCGAACGCCACGAGGCCCAGCAACACGACCACCGCGACGCCGGACAAGAATCTCATCAGCGCATCTCCCGCATCCGAAAGTAGCGCGCGATCGGGGCGACGAGGTCCTCGTCGAGACGGATCTCCACCTCGTCGACCCCAGCCATCGCCAGTGTGTGTTGGCGCTCCGCGGCGTGGTCCGTGGCAGCCGCCGCATAGTCCCGGCGCAACGCTAGGCTGCCGGTATCCACCACCTGCGTCGCGGCGCCCTCGGCGCTGGCGAACCGCACGATCCCAAAATCGGGCAGTTCGAGGTCCATTGGATCAACGAGGGCCAGCGCTATCACGTCGTGGCGTCGAGCCAGCGTTCGCAGCGAATCGACGTAGTCGCTGTCGAAAAAGTCGGAGAGCACGAACACCACGGAGCGCCGCTGGAGCGCCCGCGACAGGTAGTCACAGGCAGCCGCGATGTTCGTTCCTGGACTCGGAGCGGGGTGGCGGATGACGTCGCGCACCAACCGAAGTACGTGGTTCATTCCCCGCTTCGGGGGAACGTATCGTTCCACATCCCCGGCGAAGGTCAGCAGACCGACGCGATCGCGGTGCTCTGCGGCGGCGAATCCGAGCAGGGCAGTCAGCTCGGCTGCCGCTCCGATCCGACCGTCGGTGCGCCCGGCGACGAGCTGCGACTCGGAGATGTCGACCGCGCAAACCACCGACAGTTCACGTTCCTCGACGAACTCCTTCACCCAGGGCGTGCCCATACGCGCGGTGACATTCCAGTCGATGAAGCGCACGTCGTCGCCGGGGACGTATTCGCGAGCCTCAGCGAACTCGATGCCGGTACCCCCGAACACCGAACGATAGTCGCCGCCGAGCACCGCACTGGCGAGGCGTCGGGTACGAATACCGATCCGGCGGATACGCTCGCGCTCCTCGGCGGTCAGCAGCCCCCCACCCTCGAGGGTGGGAACGTCCGACTCAGCCGACTGGGCGCGGCGCCACCATCGAGGCACCTACGGGATACCTACGCCCTCGAGCAGCCGCGAAACGAGATCTTCGGCGGAGACACTCTGCGCCTCGGCTTCATAGGTGAGCACGATCCGGTGGCGCAGCACGTCCGCGGCGAGCGCCTTCACATCGTCCGGCGTCGCATAATCGCGACCCTGAACGAAGGCATACGCCTGCGCGCCACGTGCCAGGAACGTCGCCGCGCGAGGTGAAGCGCCGTAGTTGATTAGCGGCGTCAGGTCATCGAGTCGATAACGGGTCGGCTCTCGGGTCGCATCGATCAGCCGCAAGATGTACTCGCGCAATGGTTCGTTGACCTCGACGGCGCGAATCGCAGGGCGCAGCGCCCTGATCTCCTCGGCACCGGCGACATGCTCGACCGGCACGAGTTCGGCGTCCAGCGACTGCTGCAAGATCGCTCGCTCGTCGTCTCGGTCGGGATAGTCGACGAGGATCTTCATCATGAAGCGGTCGAGCTGCGCCTCAGGCAGTGGATAGGTGCCCTCCTGCTCGATCGGATTCTGGGTCGCAAGTACGAGGAACGGGTCCGGCAGCGGGTGCGTCTCACCGCCAATCGACACCTGACGCTCCTGCATCGCCTCAAGCAGTGCAGACTGCACCTTGGCCGGCGCGCGATTGATCTCGTCGGCGAGCACGATGTTGGCGAAGATCGGACCGCGCCGAGTCTCAAACTCACCCTCGCGCGGGTTGAAGATCAGCGTGCCGGTGATGTCGGCGGGCAGCAGGTCCGGCGTGAACTGGATCCGCGAGAAGCTCGCGTGCAGCGATTCGGAGAGACTCTGCACCGTGAGTG
>Ga0114999_10001099_pt1 | contig 38145 bp, 27 predicted proteins | sample ArcticOcean_MG_C_3_FD_89820 | JGI IMG/M metagenome (GOLD analysis project Ga0114999, IMG submission 89820) | Marine microbial communities from western Arctic Ocean - ArcticOcean_MG_CB8_126 | ecosystem: Environmental > Aquatic > Marine > Oceanic | place: Arctic Ocean: Canada Basin | collected...
CGAAAAAGCCCCAGATTTCTCTGGAGCTTCCTCAGTTTGAGTTGAGATGGAGGCGACGGGCGGATTCGAACCGCCGAATAGAGGTTTTGCAGACCTCCGCCTTAAACCACTTGGCCACGTCGCCGTACAGATATTTTGTTTTTCCGATCAGTACACGCCGTGTGGGTTCTGGTAGACGAAGAACCTAATTGTTCTCGCTGGTTTAGAACCGCTGCCTTTGTATTGAGATCGGCTTTTGAGGTATTTGGTTTTGGATTGTCCGTCGTGCGTAACAATCGGGACAATCGAGAGATTTATATGGTGCCGAGGGCGGGACTCGAACCCGCACGTCCTTACGAACACTACGCCCTCAACGTAGCCTGTCTACCAGTTTCAGCACCCCGGCATGGGTGATACTTGCGGCGAACCGCTTTATCGATATTCAACTTTTACAAAGCAATATTTTGGCAGGAGCGGAGGGATTCGAACCCCCGGCCGCTGGTTTTGGAGACCAGTGCTCTAGCCAGACTGAGCTACGCTCCTGCGAGGAACAAACAAAACGGTCTAAATAAATAGACCGCCGATTGTCCGCAGCACTCAATCATACCTTGATGAATGCGTACCCGACAGTCGGCGGTCTACTTATTTTTATTTGGTTTTCGTTACGGTCGAATTTCAAACAAAACGCCTAGAGCGCTGAGTCGTCTTTCTCGCCCGTTCGAACTCGGATAACTTCGGAGATCACAGATACGAATATCTTCCCGTCGCCGATCGAACCCTCTTCACCTGATTTTGCTGCCGTGACGATTGCTTCGATCACCGCATCTTTCAGTCCGTCAGACACAACTGTTGTGACAATTGTCTTTGGCAGGGCTGCTCGAGTTGTTGTCGTTGCGCCACGTCCGGTGAACACTTCAACGCCTTGTTGCGTGCCTTTACCGCTAACGTTTGCGACGTGGTAACCGCCGCATCCAGCTTCGAGTAAGGCATCGACAACGGGATTGACCCGTTCCGGACGTATTACAGCTTCGATTTTGATCATGAGTACAGTTCTCCTGCTGCGTGACTGGTTTTAGCGCCAGTCACGCAGGTTGAATGAATTCTTAGTCAGCTCCGTCGCCAACGTAGGCTCGCTCGCCGTGTAGGGAGATGTCGAGACCGGTATCTTCGTCTGCATCATCAGCCCGGAGACCCAGGCCAGGTATCACATCGAGAATCTTCAAGATGATGAAGGTCACGATGAATGAGTAGGCAATCGTTGCGAGCACGGCTACCGCGTTGTAGCCAAGCACGCTGGCATCACCGTCGATAAGTCCGATGCCACCGACTGCGAAGATACCTGTAGCGATTGCGCCCCAGATTCCGCCGATACCGTGAACGGCCATGACTTCTAGCGCGTCATCGAATCCGAATTTGTGTCGAATACGAACTGCGTAGAAGGTGAGCACTCCGGCTCCAAGTCCGATTGCAATTGCGCCCATGGGACCAACAAAACCAGATGCTGGTGTTATGGCAACAAGACCAGCGACTGCACCAGTGGCTGCACCAACAGCGCTCATTTTTCCGGTGTGGATGTGGCCAAGAATTACCCAGACAACAAGTGCCATGGCGGCAGCGACGTTGGTCACTAGGAAGGCACTGATGGCCAGACCATCAGATGCGAGACCTGAACCGGCGTTGAAACCGAACCAACCGAACCACAGGATTCCGGCTCCGAGAATTACGAACGGTACGTTGTGGGGCTCGACACCGCGGTCTACGCCGCGACGCTTGCCTACAAGGTACGCGGCGACGACAGCTGCGATACCGGCGTTGATGTGAACGACCGTGCCACCAGCGAAGTCAAGTGCGCCAAGTTGGAACAACCAGCCGTCACCAGCCCATACCCAGTGGGCGATGGGGGCATAAACGAATGTTACCCACGCAACCAGGAACACGAGGTAGGTCGTGAACTTGAATCGTTCAGCAATTGCACCCGTGATAAGCGCCGGTGTGATGATGGCAAACATCATTTGGAATATTGCGACCGCCATGTCCGGCACACCGGCACCATGAATATCAGTTCCTGTAGACGAAACACCCTTGAACCCAAGGAAATCGAAGTTACCTATAAAGTCGCCTCCCGACCCGAATGCGAGACTATAACCCCAGAGCACCCAAACTACGCTCACAACTCCCATTGACACGAAGCTGTACATGACGGTGCTGACAACGTTCTTACCGCGGACGAGCCCGCCGTAGAAGAATGCCAGACCCGGAGTCATAAACAGAACGAGGGCAGATGCCATTAGCATCCACGCTACTGATCCAGAATCCATTAGAAATTTCTCCCCGAAATAAAACTGTTTACCACAGCTAGAATTGAAATCTATTGGGTAGGTGTTTCGGAAATGTTGCGGAGGTGTGACGCATTGGTTACACCTGTGAAGTTGAAAGAGAACTCGTGAGAATTCAGGAAGATTTCAGGGAGAACGACTGGCGCATCGAATCGATATGGGTAAGGATGTTGCCAAATGATTATCGATTCACACTGCCACTCATGGGCTTACTGGCCCTATTTACCTCCTGTACCCGACTCTGAATCCCACGGAGCGGTCGAACAACTGATTCACCAGATGGACACGAACGGTGTTGATCGGGCGACGATCGTTTGCGCTCAGATATTTCAGAATTTCGACAACAACGATTACGTTGCTGACGCACTAAAGAGGTATCCCGACCGACTTGAGCAGTTCGCTGATGTCGATTCGATGTGGTCGGATACGTATCACACTCCGGGTGCTGCGAAACGGCTTGAGCAGGCAGCCGAGCGCTGGCCGATGAAGGCGTTTACCCATTACGTAGCGGGTGAGGACGACGGTAGTTGGTTCAGTTCTTCTGAAGGAATCGATTTCTTCAATACGGCCGAGCAGCTCGGATTGATCGCCAGTATCGCTATGGCTCCTCATCACCAACCGGCGCTGCGCAAAGTGGCTGAACGACATCCCGACCTGAACATTCTCTGTCACCACATGTCCGGGTTGCGTGCACATGGCGAAGACGCCCGCGCCAACGTAGCGAACGTTATCGAATCGAGCAAGCTGCCGAACGTCTACCTGAAGCTGTCCGGGTTCCACTATCTGACAGACACGACGTGGAACTTCCCGTATGCGGACACGCGCTGGGTGTACGAGGAGTGTTACGAGGCGTTCGGAACCAACATGTGCTGGGGATCCGATTTTCCGGTTGTTAAGAAGTCGATGACACACCTGCAGTCTATTGAGGCGTTCAGAACGCACTGCGACTTCGTAAGCGAGCCCGATAAAGAAGCCATATTGGGTGGAACGCTCGAACGTCTGCTGGGCATTGCCCGCACTGTAAACAAGTAGTCCGCTTGGGTGATCTCGCGGGTCGGGATTAGGTGAAAAGCGCGATTCACTCTACACGGTTCGCGTATTTTGACCCTTTAGTACTACCTGACTTGCGGATTCTCCTATGTCGTTTGTCGCGCTTCTCAGATGAAGTAGTGAACAGCGGTGATCTTCACCAAATCCACACCGAATCAAACTTCGACGCAATCGTTTCGTATTTTGGTGGATTATTCGTGAATACCACCGTGGTTGCGGAGTCAAGATTCGATCTGCTTCGACGGGGGAACAATCTTCGGATGTTACAAGGGCCAAACGATTGGCCAATTAGGTTGGAAATACTCGTAAATGACGGCAATCGACTGGCGAAATCTCTGGCAGTTCCTCGACTACTCTGGCGACAAATTCTCGAGTGTGCAAACTGAATCTCTCAGGACGCAATTCACCGATATGGCCAACAATCCGGTCATGCCCGGCATCACCGCTGGCACACCCGATTTCACTTCTGTAGATGATTTTCGTGCACGTGTGCGCTTGAGCACGTGGGAAGATTATTCCGACCATCTGAATCCCGATCAACCGAACTCAGCCGCCGTCTGGGCTTACACACAGTTTGGTGCCGGGAATTCGAAGTGGGCACCTTTTACTCGCCCGGCTCTCGATCACCTGGCCGATTCTGTAGTGGCTTCGATCGGGCTAGCTGCGTCGACCAACGGCAAGACTGCAAATATTCAGTATGGCGACCGTGCACTATTCAACATCCCTCCCCGTCCGTATCTGGCGGGTCACGTCGGGTTCGAACTCGTGCAGAAGTACGGTTTCAAGCCTTTGATTCCGCTCGAACCGGGCGAAGACATGGAGTTCAAGGAACGTACCGCTGAAGGGTTCGCGAATGCACTGAACGACCGTGTTGATATTTTGATTTCGATGACCTCGGTGTTGAAACGGGTTGCAGAGCGGTTTGACCCGAATTCCGTTCGTGCAAAACAGTCGAGTGGCCTGATCAAGAAGGTCAACGCCATGGGCGCCTTCCGGTTAGCAGGTGCGAAGATCAAAAGCACGATCACTCATCACACAATGCAGCCGCGTGATCTATGGGAGCCAAAGTCGATAGTCGGCTGGGGTCTCGACACACGGTTCTACAGTGAGCAGATTTCTGATGCGTGGGGGCGACCACCGTACGAGATATACGCCTCAACAGAAATTGGCGTGATGGGAGTTCAGTTCAGGGATCAGGGTGGGCTTGGTTTGAATCCACACACCTGCTTCTACGAATTCATCCCGGAATCCGAGCTTGAAGCGGAACGAGTCGATCCTAACTATCAACCACGTACATGCCTGCTGGACGAGGTTGAACCCGGCGAGTCGTACGAAGTTGTGGCGACCAGTTTCTTCGGTATGCCATTTGCTCGGTACCGACTTGGTCACATCGTCAAATTCACGCGTGATTACGCTGGGTTTGGGAACGAATTCCTATTCGTGGGTCGCGCCGATGAGCGAATTGATATTGGTGGTTTCACTCGTGTGGACGAAAGCACGGTGTGGAAAGCTATATCTAGGGCAGAATTACCAATAAACGAATGGACGATTCGACGAGAGATCGAAGGCATCGTGCCAGAGCTTCACATGTATCTGGAACTTTCGAACCCATACGAGGCAGGACGGATTGTCCCGACTCTGCATAGATCGCTGAAAGATTGCGATCCGCTTTATGCCGATCTTGAGACTATGCTCGGCATCTGCCCGTTGAACGTGACGGTTCTTTCACCTGGAACGTTCGACGCCTTCACAGATTTGAAGTTACGACAGGGAGCATCGTTGATCAGTAGCCGACCACCCCGAATGAATCCGAATGACGAAACGATTGGCAGGCTCGTAGCGCTCGATCAAGCGATCACACTCGCCGCGTAACGATCTGACCAGATTTTACTTTTATGAATGAAATCTACATAGCACTCCCATTTGTCCAGTTCGCCATTAGTGCGTTTCTGGGAGTGCTTGTGCTGTTTTCAGATCCGTCGGACCGTTTGAACAGGCTGTTTACTCTGTTCCTGATCGCAATGGCGGCGTGGGGCATCACGATCTTCGCAATGCGTGATGCGTTCCCTGATGCTTCGATTGCGTACTCAAGAGAAACATGGGCTCTCGCGGTTATTCCGTTTAGCAGCATATTTTTCCTGCACTTCGTTCTGCGGTACACGCGGTCGACAAGCGGTAACCCGATGCTTTATGCCTTTTACGCTGTAGGTATCGCGTCTGCGATTTTCTCGTTTGGCGGCTACACAGCAACCGAGATGGTCGAGAAGTTTTACGGATTCGCGCCGCAGTTGGGTTGGGCCTTCCCGCTCGTGTTGGTGGCGTCGTACCCGGCCGTGCTGATCTCCCTGGTGCGCCTGCAACGTGCATCCAAGACTGAAACGTCTGTGCAGCGACGCCGGGTGTTGTTCTTGCTGAAGTTGGGTGTCATGGCCTCGGTGGCCGGAGCTACGACTGACTTCTTTCCGTCGTTGGGCTTGAACGTTTATCCACTCGGCGTGGTTGGGAATATCTTCTTCATTGCTCTCGCGACGTTCGGTGTAACTCGATACAAGATGATGAACTTACGGTTGATGCTCAGGAGAGGCCTGGCATACAGCGCAGTAAGTTCGTTCTTATTTGCCGTGTACGGATTATGTATTGGCGTTGTGCTGCTGGTCACTCGAGATCTGAGCACGATTGCAGCGGTGCTTTTCGGCGGCGGTGCCATTCTCATCATTGGCGTGATGGTCCAACCGGTCATGCAACGGGTTCAGGCCATGGTCGACAAAGCGTTTTACCGTGAGCAGCACGACCGTATTTCAGCTTTGTCCAAACTGAGCGATTTAACTAAGGACATTACGGACTTCCCGACTGTCGCCGAGGGAATTGTGACCACAGTACGCGAAGCAGTTCAGTCGGACTGGGTTGCGGTATTGCTTCCGTCCCACGATGCAAAATCGTTCATTTCAGTCGCTGATACCCGTGAGGCGGCTCCTCACTTCGAGTTGTCGGCGAATGGTAGTGCGATTTCAAAGATGAAACGCTACGGCGAAATGCTGACGTTCGATCCCGCTGTGGAGTCTGACAACTCTGCGACTGATGATCAGGCCGAGGTGAACTTGTTCGAACAGCTTGAAGTTCGAATGATGGTTCCAATGATCGCTGCGGGCAATCTGGTCGGTGTACTCGCGGGTGGACGTAAGCTTGTTGGATCGGGATTTATTGCTGCAGATGCTGAATTTGTGAAAACCGCGGCAGTGCAGGCAGCGGTAGCAGCCCGAAATGCCAGCTTGTATGCGGCTGCAAGGAAAGAAGCAAGCGAACGATCGGCACTTGCGGAACTTGGCCGTGTTGTCAGCTCAACACTTGATCTTGAGGTCGTTTTCGAGCGCTGTGCAGAACAGGTTCGGTCACTTCTTCCAGCCGATAGAATTTCAATCGCACTGCCCGATGAAGACGGCGAAAATTTCGAGTACACGTATGTGTTCGGTATCAAGGTTCCCGGCTGGGAGCGGGGTGCCACTGGACCTATCTCGTCATCGCCTCTCCAGCCGGTGTTCGAGTATCACTCGGGTATCACGATGGGAATGGACGAAGAGTCCAAGGGCAAGCAGCTGCCCCAAATGCGAGAGGCTAGTGTGAGCATGGGTCTCAACTCGATGATGGCGGTTCCGTTTATCGCACGTGGTGTGGTTGTCGGAGCGCTGATTCTCGAATCGAGGCGGGTGAGTGCTTACCGTGGCGAAGAGCTTTCACTTGCCGAACGAGTCGGTGGGCAGATCGTCAACGCGATCAACAACTCACGACAATTCGTGCAGGCAATGGAACTTGCCGAGGCGACTGAGGCAAAACTTGTTGTAGACGCCGAAAATCTTGAGCTACAGCGCCTGAACGAGGCGAAAATTCAGTTCCTTTCGACGGTGTCGCACGAACTGCGTACGCCTCTAACGAGCATGCTGGCTTTCGCCAGTCTGCTAAAGCGCAATAAAGATGACAATTTGACCGAGAAGAATCTGCGTCAGCTCGACATTATCGACAAAAATGGTCGACGGTTGAACGTGCTGATTCAGGACCTACTCGACGTGTCCCGAATGGATATGGGTAACCTCGCACTTGAGCCTTCCGAGTTCGACATCGTTGAGACGGTGATGGATCTGGTAGAAAGCTTCGCACCTATTTACGAGGCGAAGTCTCAGACACTGCATGCCGACGTACCAGACGGCGAGCATCTTATTTTCGCTGACAAAAACAGGATCGCTCAGGTTTTGACCAATCTGTTGAGCAACGCTTCCAAGTACTCTCCAGAATCGAAGCGTGTGTGGCTCAGCGTCGCCCCGGCCGATGGTCATCTCGAGTTTGAAGTCAGGGATGAAGGTTTCGGTGTTTCAGAAGAACACCAGAAAGAAATGTTCACAGCGTTCTATCGTGTCGATACGGAAGAAACCCGCTCAATCGAAGGCACAGGTCTTGGCCTTGTTATCGCGAAGGGTATCGTCGAGATCCACGGTGGCGAGATCCTAATGGACAGCGAACTGGGTGTTGGAACTTCGTTCAAATTCCAGATTCACGATCTGAAAAACGTCATGTCTGATGAAGATTCTGATGGCGGCAATCGGTCAGGCATAGCCGCTTAGCACTCGCGCGCTTTAGCCCTTGCGGGACTTTTTCTGAGAGCGGTATCGACCGCCAGCTACCAGTCCAACTACTACGAGAAGCCATGCACCGGCTGTGCCATCTATGGAGCCAGCAACTGGTGCTGAACACGTACCTCCTGAGGCTTCTTCACTCGACTCTTCGATTGGATCTTCCGCAGCGTCGGGACTGAGAGGCTCGACGGTATCTTCTGCGATAACCGGTTCGATAGTCGGCTCAGGCTCCTGCGTCGGTTCGGTCGATTCAGCAGCTTCAGACTCGGTTTCTGAACTACCCGATTCCGGTGGAAGTGTGAGCAGTTTGTATGCCGGAGTCGGTTCGGCTGCAGGAGTAGGAGTCGGACCCGGTGTTGGTTCGATGTAGGGTTCAGCTCCGACCGACGCACGCCATAGATTTTCCAATCCATCTATATTGAAGCCATAGACGGCTTGGAGTGCTCCGCTAATACCAATGCCGGTGCCGAGCGTCTGCAGTAGCTCGGCCATTTTTGCTTCGCCGTAGTCATCGATCATATATTTGACCACGCTGCGCCCCTGTCCGTAAGCGACGAGCGTGAGGTTGGGATCGCCCGGGAACGACCGCAGGGTTTTGAGCAGTAAGAGCCGGTCGGTTCCGATCGCCCATTCGAGGAAGCGTTCGTAGGAAACGGTTTTATCGAGGTTGCCGTACTCTGCGAGGCCTTCATTCAGCCAGAGAGGCACTGTCCCACTTGTGCGGGCGGCACGAGCGACCAGGATATGGGTCATCTCATGGGTGGCTGTTCCGATATCCGATCTACCGGCGAGAACGAGCACAACGCTTTCCGAATCGAAAGCCTGACCCTCGGTGATCAGCTCACGACTCGTTGCCAGACTTCGCGAAACGACCGCTCCGATCATTTCAGCGTTGTTGTTGTAGAGGGTCATGATTATGGGGGTTTCGATTTCGGAACCCGTAACCCGCCCCATCAACCCAAGCGATTCAACGGCGGCCTCGGCTAGTCGCTCTGCACGAGTACGCACCGGGCCGTGATACAAAATTGTGACGGCGCCCAGGGTTACTTCTTCCCACTCGAACCGGGCGTCATCGAACCGCCATGACACGGGATCGGTGAGGTGTGAATCGCCATTTTCATCGGTGATCTCGAACCAGTATCGGATCATCGTTCCGGGCGGGATGTAGCGATCTCGACTATTCGTTCGATGGAATAGTTCACCGTTGACGAGTGGTCGAGTCGTTTGATCGAGTTCGAGATATGCGTACGTCGTGGTTCCGCGATCGCCGATTTCAAATGTGACACGAACATCCTCGATACGAAGTTCCGATTCAATATCGAGTTTGAATGTCATCCCTTCAGGAAACTGCGACTCAGCACTGGAGCTGAGAACAGTTACGACTTCACCGCTTTGGGCTCGAACCATCGTCGCCGTGGTGCCAGCGAACATTGCCAGTACGGCGACAATCAGCAGCGCATGCAGAGTTCGTTTGCCAATTGCTAAAGCTGCTAGATATGTGAAAGGGATGGTCAAGAGCGGGATTTTTCCAAAAGATCGAAGTATTTAGCCTGGTTAGGATGGGCGGCTGGTTTTCGATGTACCAATCGTTTTACGCCAAAACACCCGGTAAAGGATGCACTTCTCAGGGGGATTCGGAGTCGATTGCTCGCCATGCGTCGACAAATCGCCAAGCAGCGCTTAGCGGCGTTCCTATCCCAAGTATCCACAGAACTGCCATCGGATACCCAATCACAAGGCCTACTACAGTAATTGCGATTCGCTCAGGCCGGGTGAGAAACCCAGCAGTTCCTTTGGCACCGAGCCCTTCGGCGCGGGCACGAACGTAGCTGACCATTAGTGACCCACCGACTGCCACGAACGCGAGGAGCACACCCGTCTGGTCGGCATTGACTCCCGATGTGAAATACATGCCGAGTCCAACAAGCAGGGCTATTTCGGACACACGATCAAACACCGAATCGGTGAGGGCGCCCCGCTTGCTTACTGAATTTGTTGCACGAGCGATGCCGCCATCCAGTAGGTCAAATGTCGCTCCAACAAGTACAAGCATCCCGCCGATCAGAAAATCGCCTTGGCTAACGAAATACGCAGCGATAAGTGCGACGATCAGTCCAATTACTGTTGCGCCGTTGGGCGTAACTTTGAGAGCGACCAACAACGAAACGGCGGGACGCTCGAACCATTTGGTGACCGACCCGCGTAAGCCGTATCGAATCGTCTGGAGATCGGGCAATACTTACCAACCCTGATACTTGGCTGGTGGAATGTGTTGCTTCTCGCGTACTTCGTCATAGTAGTCGAGAACGGAGTCGGCGACGCGTCCCCAGCGAAACTGATCTACAGTCGCCCTGCCATCAACTCCCAGTTGCGCCCGCAGGCCGGGATTTTCTATGAGTCGTTTGATCGCATCAGCCATCGCTGCTTCATCTTTAGGCGGGAACATCAAACCTTCTTTGCCATCGGTCATCACTGAAGCGAACCCGGAGATGTTGGAGGCGACGATGGGCGTGCTGGCCGACATTGCTTCGATGATAATAAATCCGAAGCTTTCTTTGCCTGTGTTTGGGGCAAGGAAGATATCGGCGTGCTGGTAGTAACTCGGCAGTTCAGCGTCTGATACGGGTCCGACGAATACGACGTCATCGAGCGAACGTTCGCCCATGATTCGGTACGACTCTCGATCAGGCACGCCTGCTCCGACAACGATTAGCCGGAGTTTGGGATACTGCCACTTGAGTAGCGAGTAGGCGCCGAGTGCGTAACGCAGACCTTTGCGGGGTTCGTTCACCCTGCCTACAAAGACCATGTTCATTTCATCGTGTTTGAGAATCGAGGGTCTTGGTGCCGGAGTCGAGAATCGATCAACGTCGAGTCCGTTGGGAATTACTCGGTAATCGCCTTTGAAATATCGATTGGCGAACTGCTTTGCAGGTTCTGAGACGGCAATTCGGCCGTTGAGCCTGATTGCTCCCCGGTTCAGCACTTTTTTCCAGAACATGTAACCGCCCGCGCGGCCTTCGTTATAGGCGTGGAATGTTCCGATGGTCGTGGACGGCGAGAATCGTGATGCAGTTAGTGCGAACATCGGCATCAGCGGTTCGTGGATGTGGACGATGTCGAACTTCTCGTTCTCGAGCATCGTCTTGAGTCGCCAGTCCTGCCATACGGAGAATGAAATACGGGCGATTGAGCCAGCGGTTGGAACGGGAACAGATCTGCCAAACGTTCGCAGGTCTACATCGCCAACGTCTACGGCCGGTTCATCACGAGTGCAAGGAGCGAGGATTGATACCTCGTGACCTCGTGACTGTAATTCGCGGCTGAGCGATGCGATGTGGCGTTGGACTCCGCCGGGATGAGCAAAGTCATAGGGCGATACTTGAGCAATTCTCAATGTCGAACTCCCTGCTGTCTCAGGAATTCACTCCCTGAGTTAATACGTAGTGCCCGCAGTTGAACCAAGATGACGTAATCATATTGGTTTTCCAACGGCGGGCACTAGTTTTTAAAGTACGTTCTGAGCTTGAAAGCTATTCAGCGTCCGGTTCGGCTGCAATGGCTTCACCGTTGTGGCCTTCGGCAAAGGTTTCAACGGCGACTCGGGCGTCGTCGTCTCGCATTTGTACAGGAGGTGACTTCATGAAGTAGGCAGAAGCAGGCTCGATGGCACCGCTTACTCCCTTGTCCATGGCAATCTTGGCGCTCCGAATGGCATCGATTGCGACTCCAGCGGAGTTCGGGCTGTCTTCAACTTCGAGCTTCAGCTCAATGTTGAGAGGCTGGTCGCCCCACGACGTGCCTTCGAGCCGGATGTATGCCCACTTGCGGTCTTCGAGCCACGGGACGTGGTCAGACGGACCGATGTGCACATCGTCGGTCGGAAGATCTTTTTCGAGTTGCGACTGAACGGCGGCGGTCTTGGAGATTTTTTTCGACTTGAGGCGAGTTCGCTCGAGCATGTTGTAGAAGTCGGTGTTGCCGCCGAAGTTCAGTTGGTAGGTCCTGTCGAGACGCACTCCACGGTCTTCGAAGAGTCGGGCGAGCACTCGGTGAACGATGGTTGCACCGACCTGTGACTTGATGTCGTCACCAACGATCGGGATCCCGCGATCCTGGAATCGCTTCTGCCAGTAGGGCTCTTTGGCGATAAATACCGGGATGCAGTTTACGAAAGCAACGCCTGCTGCGAGGGCCTGCTCGACATACCACTTGGTGGCCTGTTCGGAGCCGACCGGGAGGTAGTTGATCATTACGTCGACTTCGCGGTCTCGTAGGATTCCAACGATGTCGGCGGTTTCTCCACCGGGAGTGGACGGGTCGTGGTTCACTTCAACGACATGCTCGAGGAATTCGCCAATTCCGTCGTGGGTCATGCCGCGGTCGACCTTGACACCCATGTTTGGTACGTCGAAGAACTGGATGGCGTTGTTGTTCTTGGAGACGAGGGCTTCGGAGAGGTCCTTGCCGACCTTTTCCTTGTCGACGTCAAACGCTGCAACGATGTTTACGTCGCTCAAGGCGTATCCGCCGAGGACGTTGTGCATCAGGCCGGGAATTCGATCCGAGCCTTCGTCGATTTCACTGTATTTGTGTAGTCCCTGAACCAGCGATGATGCACAGTTTCCTGTGCCGATGATCGCAACGTTGATTTTGCCCAAGTTCGAGCCTCCGCCTGTTGAAGAATAAGTTGAGGATTGAACAGCGAATCGTCCGTGTGTCGCTTTGACTTACAGTGCTCGCGTGTTCGTTAACGTGGGTAAGACTAGTTCTCGGCGAATACCGTGTAGGGTCGTATTTTCTACGAATCGGAGGTGTAAGTTCCGCAATGTTCCGGAACTTATGGTCGATAGGTTTGTCTTTGCGAGGAGTCCGACGACGTGGCAATCACGTTCAAACGGGGTGATTATCCTGCTTCCGCCAACGACGTTCGGATGGCTGGCGGCTTGCCGATAGAGATGTTGAACAGTAGTGGCTAAATCGGGTGGTTGTCGCCATGGATCGTGATTGCCACGTCGTCGGACTCCTCGCAATGACAAATAGCCTCGCAGGCGCTAAACCGTCACTTGCATGGCTTCGGCGATGTCGGCGAGGGAGTAGGTCTTGATGTGAGGGTTAGCACCTGACCAGATGTAGTCGAAATGCTTGCGGAGGATCTGGGCGTAAGAACTGGTCGATGCGATGTGCAGCATCGGTACTAAACCGTCTATCGAACTGCCGTCAACGGCGTCGTCTGGTTTGCCGAAATGGTACGTTTCGACGAACGCAGAATGGCTGGTCATCACCAAATAAACGGAGGGCCAGTGATCAACAAATCGTACGTCGATTCCGAAATGCGTGCGCTCCTCCGCTTCCTTCTTCATTGCGGCAATTACGTTCAAGCTTCGCCAGCTGTCGTTGTAGAGCGGGCCGCCTTTGAATCGGGCCTCGTCCTGGAACTGGAAACCATCTTCTGCGACTGCTCTTGCCCGGGCAAACTCGCTGACCGGATTTACGAGTATCGCTCGCACCTGAACTGCTCGATCTTCAGCCGCCATTTGTCGAAGAATCGCTGTGTGCCCGCGGTCTCCAAAAAGCTCCCGAAGACCGATCCCCTGAAGCAGTACTTCCCCCTGAGCAGACTCGAGGTAGCGAGCTACGGTTTCTGCTGTTGACGGGTCGGATCCGCGAGGTCCTAATATCCCGCTTACTCCCTGGCTGATCGCGCCGGAAAGGATGCCGGTGAATCGGTTCAATGAGTCAACGTCGGTGGCAGTCGAACTGGCTGAATGCTCGATGCCGGAAGCGGGAGTTTGCGATGCTGACGGCGGGGCAATCGGGGAAGGCCCGACCGCTGTGGAGGGAGCAACTTTGGGCGATAGAACAGCCTGGACTGACTCTTCGGTAATGATCCATGTTTTGCCGATACGACGAGCGGGGATTAGCCCTGCCCTAAGCCATTTATATACCGTCTTTTCACTGACGTTCAGCCGGGCAGCTACATCACGAACACGAAGACTCATCGTTATTCCACCATATACCAGTTAAGTAGTAATTCTTCCTAATAGTTCCACAAAAGTATCCATTTAGGCAAGTTACTCCGAGATACTGACTCTGAAGCTACCTTCGCTGATCGACAAAAAAAGACCGCCTGCACAATCGTGCAGACGGCCTTTTTTAACTTACGAGTTGGTTCGCTTAAGGCTAGTAACCAACAGCGGAACCGTCTTTACGTGGCTCCGACCCGGCTGTGAGTACCCCGGTCTCGGCGTCACGTGAAATCACCTGACCGCCTCCCATGTTTGCCCGATCGTACCCGGACGCAACCTGAACAGTATGTCCTCGCTTTTCGAGATCTTTTATCACATCGGGTGAAAGATCTTCCTCAACAACCACATCCTGGTTGCCATCGACTTCGATCTTAAAGCGTGGTGCATCCAGTGCCTCTTGCGAGTCCATGCCGTAGTCGATCATGTTCGACGCTACCTGCAGGTGGCCCTGAGGCTGCATGAATCCACCCATAACGCCGAAGCTCAGCCACATCTCGTCGTCCTTCGTCGCCATCGCTGGGATGATCGTCTGGAACGGGCGTTTGTTGCCTTCGAGGTAGTTCGGGTGGTTGGGATCGAACGAGAACAGCGAGCCACGGTTCTGGAGCGCCATTCCCAATTCGGGAACTACGAGTCCGGTACCGAAGCCGTTGTACAGGCTGTTGATAAATGAGACTGCCATACCTTCGCCATCGACAGCTGTCAGATAGACCGTGTCGCCACTGCCCATCGGGTCGCCGTAGGAGACGTTCGGGTCTGCCTGGATGCCAGAGATACCGGCACGTCGACGGTTGGCGTAGTCCTGAGTCAGCAAGGGCTCGATCGGAACCTCGGAGACACGCGGATCGGCGACGTACTGGAACGCATCCGCGAAACCGCGTCGCATCGACTCGATCAGGTAGTGGTAGCGGTCGACCGACTGTGCGCCCATCGATCCGATGTCAAAACCTTCAGCGAGGTTCAACGCAATAAGAGCTGCGATGCCCTGACCGTTCGGCGGGCATTCCCAGATATCGACGCCGCGGTAGTTGACGCTGATCGCCTCGTCCCAGTCGGAGTGATGATTTGCGAGGTCCTCTTCAGTGAGCCATCCGCCTTCCGACTGGATGAATTCGGCGGTCTTCTTGGCGATCTCGCCCTTGTAGAACGCTTCGCTTCCGCCTTCAGCGATCATCTGCAGAGTGCGGCCTAGTTCCGGGAGTTTTACTATTTCGCCGTATTTCGGTGCACCGTTTGCGGCCGAGCCCGGTAGAAGCTGGCGGCCCGAAGGACGGTGATTCAGTTTGGATATGGTGTCTTCAGATCCCCAACCGTGGGCGATGACTTCTGAGACGGCGTAACCGTTGAGTGCGTAATCAATTGCCGGTTGGAGCACTTCGCGCAGTGTCATACGACCGTACTGGTTGATAGCAGTCTCCCAGCCGTGGACGGTCCCGGGAACGCTCACAGCGAAGTGGCTGCCTTCATGGTTATTCGGAATGGAGTCGAATCCAGCATTGCGAACGTCGTCTACATTTGCGGCGGCGGCCTGCCGGCCTGAGCCGTTCAGCGAAACGACTTTGCGTTCTTTCTTGTCCCAAATCAGTGCGAACATGTCGCCGCCGATACCGGTCGACATTGGCTCAACGACGTTGAGAACAGCTGCTGTTGCAACGGCAGCGTCAACCGCGTTTCCGCCATCTCGTAAAATCTGCAAACCTGCCTGAGCAGCAAGTGGTTGGCTCGTTGCTACTGCACCTTTGCGGGCGACAACTGCGGATCTTCTTGACTGAAAATAACTCATCTAGGATGCTCCAAACGAATGACGGTTCACACTGAGCCGGTGAATCGAGCCATGTTAGCACCGTCGAATCATGCAATTCGCCAATTTAGCCAGTGTGGGTACCAAAGGGGATAAATCACTGAGGATGATAAGTCGCCTGGTTCCCCATAAATAACGACCGTGTAGGCCTACACGGATCCCGATACACGGATTCTGATTGCAAGTTGATTGGGTCGACCCAATACCGTGTACCGACACCTGCCTCTTCAGTTCAATCAGAGAACGACTACGCTACCGTGTAGCTACACGGTAGTGCCAAAGCGAGAGCGCCAGCTGGCGGGTGCTCACGATGCGACTGAACGATCTCCCGCAGCCCAGAAAAAGTGCCACCGGCACCCGTCGGCACCTAGCGGGCTCGGGGGTTTAGGACATCGTTTAGGGCATCGCCCACGATATTCCAGCAAAAGATCATCAACCACACGACGATGATCGGGGCAAGCAACTGCTCCGGGTGGTCACGCAGCACAGACACGCTTCCTGATCCGGTGCGTGCTGTTACATCACCAATCATCACACCAAGACTGGGTCGGGGCGGCTGAACTCCTAGACCGAAGAAACTAAGTATTACCTCTGACAGCGCAACTCCACCGAGGCCAAAACTCACCGCTACGATCACCGGGCTGACAACATTCGGCAGGATGTGCCGAAACAGGATTTTAGGCGTCGACATACCCATCGCCCTGGCAGCCTCAATGTACTCAGCCTCGCGAAGGGCTAGAACCTGCCCACGAACAAGTCTCATCATCCCGAACCAGGTCAGCGGCAACAATGCGATACCGATAACGATGTAGTCGACTACGCCGGAACTCACGAGACCCGAGATTCCCGTGTTGTCTTCAATGTCACGCGCAAAGTTGACGATACGCGGTCTCAGCGTCGCGGCGAGGAGAATGATTAATAAGATATCCGGGAACGCCGATATCACCTCGCCAACGCGCATGATCACAGCGTCTATCCAGCCGCGGAAGTAACCCGCCACCAACCCCATTGTCACGCCGAGCAGCAGGCTTCCGGTGATGAGGGTTGTGATGGTGATAATCACCGTGGTCTGTATTCCCCAGATCACTCGGCTGTACAGATCGCGCCCGGCACGGTCGGTACCGAGCCAGTTTTCAGCGCTGGGCGCGTGCTGTGTCCGACTCAGATCTATTGCCTGATAGTCATGAGTTTGCAAAACCGGAGCAAAAATACCCAGCGAGTAAATAAATATGATTATTATTAGGCCGGCGAAGCCCATTCGACGTTTTCGGAAACGCGCCCAGACGGATCGCCAATGACCTCGGGGTGCGAGGAGCTCGGGTGTAGATATTTCTGCCGTTGAAATTTCAGTCAATTTATTACTGCAGCTTTATCCGTGGATCGACGATGGTGTAAACGATATCGATAATCAAATTGGCCAGAACAAGCATCACTGCACCAAGTAAAACAAGTGCTGTCAAAATCGGGAAATCACGCTGGAATATGGCATCTAGAGAAGCTCTTCCTGCCCCGGGGATGCCGTAAATCAGCTCGACGATCAACGACCCGCCGAACATTCCTGCCAATGTGAATCCCAGTAGGGTCATGATCGGTAGAAGCGCGTTTCGAGCGACGTGCCGATAGTTGACCACGAAGCTTGACATGCCTTTCGCCCGGGCGGTGCGGACGTATTCCTGGCCGATTACCTCGAGCGTGCTGGCTCGCATGTGGCGGACAAAAATTGCTGCTCCAGGAATGCCGATGGTCATTGCAGGCAGAATGATCTGGGTCGAGAAAAATCCGTTCCATCCCGCCGCAGCCACCCAGTGGAGTTTTACGGCGAAAAATAAGATGAAAAATGGCGCGGTAAAGAAGACAGGCATGGCATAGAGAACCAGCATTCCGATCACGATAGCTGGGTCGGATTTAGTGCCCTGCCGTTTTGCTGCATAAAATCCGAGCGGCATGCCAATCACCACGGCGATGATTAGAGAGGCAATATTCAGCTGTATAGAAACCCACAACTTGGGGCCTATGATCTCGAGGACTGTTCTGCCGATGTAGTTGTAGCTATCGCCAAAATCTCCTTTGACGACCCCGCCAATGTACCGAATGTATCGCACGGGAATTGGATCGTTCAGCCCCATTCGTTCGCGCTGTTTCTCGATACTTGCTTTGGTTGCACGGGGGCCGAGGACAAGTTCAGCGGGATCACCGGGCGCAATGGATCCCATCATAAATACGAAGAACGCGGCAAACGCCAATAGCACGGGCGTCCAGAGCAAACGTCTAATGATGTAAGCCAGCATCTAGAGTCGCAGTCCTCCGTGAACGACGATCAGTCCGGTAGTACGAATAAGCACGAATATTTGGCGGTGGTAAACGATTGCCCCGGCACCAGACCATTTGACCGAGTCACGACATGTTACTAATGCCATGTTTTACCGGGGCAATTTTTAAGGAGCGAGTTTTACTTATCGATCCAAACGTCTTTGAATTTTGCGATCGTCAGTGATGAGAACTGGTAGTCCTTCACCCACGGCTTCACTAACGCCTTCGAGTCGACACCCCACCAGAGTGGGAGCCATGCGGCATCGTTGATAACGATCTGCTCGGCGTCGTTGTAGTACTGGACACGCTTTGTGGCGTCCTGCTCGGTCTGAGCACTTACTACGAACTCGTCGACCTTATCGTTGGCGTATCCGCCGTAGTTGATCGCGCTGGTTGATCGGAACAGAACGTCGATGAACGTCTGTGGGTCCGGGTAGTCAGCCTGCCAAGACAGACCACTCCATGCCTGCAGTCGGCCACGGTGGAGATCCTGAATGTACGTTGCCCATTCAACCTGCTGAATCTCTATCTCTATGCCGAGATTCTGGCGCCACATGTCGGCGATAACTTCGGTTGTCAGACCGGGCGAACCACCTGTTCCGGGAACAGTGAGGATGATTCGCGGACGGGTGTCAGGATCGGCGTATGCAGACTGTGCGAGCAGCTCTTTCGCCAATTCGGGATCGAATTCAAGGCCTTTAATCTCGGCAGAGTATCCCGGGAATCCGGGAGGAATAACACCGTAAGCGGGTTTCACAAGATTAGAGAAAACCTGATCGGCAATCAGTTGTTTGTCGACAGAGTGATTTAGCGCCTGCCGGAACTTAGCGTCGTCGAACGGGGGTTCGTCGATGTTGAAACCAACGTAAGAAACGGCAAAGTTCGGCGGGACTTCGACGAGGTCTTTATTGATCTCTTCTGTCGGGTCCTGAACTCGCTCAAGATCGGCAAGACCAACACTGGTGATGTCGATTTCATCGTTCTCATACATCGCCATCGAGACACCACCAGCGAGGTTGTATACAACTTCGTCGAGGTATGCCTGTCGGTCCCAGAAGTTTTCGTTTCGGGCCAGCCGAATGCGCTGTCCAATTCGGTATTCTTTGAGCGTGAATGGACCTGTGCTGACGGGTTCGTCTGACCAGTTACGACCAAGAGATTCGACGTTGTTTTTGTTTAGAACGAACGCTGTTGGGTAGGTAAGTTTTGCAATGAAATACGCCTTCGGTGCGTCGATTCTCAGACGAAGTGTTAGTTCATCGACTACCTCGATGCCAGACGCCGATGTGGCGTTGCCGTCGACGATGTCCTGTATTCCTACGATGTCGCCAAGGAATTCTTCGGCGACAGTTGATGCGGTGTCAGGGTGGGCGGCTCGCTCGAACGACCACTTGAAGTCCTGCGCGGTGACGGGATCGCCGTTCGAGAATTTCAAATCTTTCCGAAGTTTGAACTCGTAAACCGTGCCGTCTTCAAGTACCGACCATGATTCGGCTAGATCTGGCTCGAACGGGTTCGAGGTGTTCGCACCGAGGCGAACGAGACCGGAGAATATTTCGATGACGATTCCGTAGGACGTGCCATCGGTCACGAGGTGCGGATCCAACGTTGGTGGATCGCTCCACAGTGTGTTGAACACTCCACCTTGCTGGGGCCCGGATTCGTTTGCGCCGGCGGCAGCATCATCTTTTTCCACGAGGGCCGGGGCGATCGCGGGTTGAGTCGCTCGCGCAGCGGGCGGCGTCGAGGTCGCTGGAGCCGGAGCTTCAGTTGGCGAACCGCTACCGCTACATGCGACTGCAGCGACAAAGGCAAGGCTGAGAGCCATGCCGAAAATCATTCTTCTCATCGATATAGATCCTGAATTCAACTTATTTTCTCTGTATTTCAATTGATCGATTTGCTTTAAGCGACTAAGTAATTCTTACGGTCATGCTGCCTCAACGGTTTTTCCAATTCAGTTGTTGAGATGCAGTTATCTGCCCGTTGGGTTTCATGGGTCGGATTCGACGGACGCTGATGCCGACTCCACTTTTGAACTCAAATAAGATTTCAGCAGATCGTCCAGATCGCCATCTAGCACGGCCTGGGCATCGCCAGTTTGGAAATCTGTTCGATGATCTTTGACCATCTGGTAAGGATGTTGGACATAGCTGCGAACCTGTCGTCCAAACTCGGCAGAAACATGTTCGCCCTTGAGTTTGGCTCGTTCTTCTGCTTTAGCTTTCGTATCCAAGTCTACGAGTCGAGAGAGCAGAATTCGCATTGCGATCTCACGGTTCTGAGCCTGAGATCGTTCGTTTTGGACAGCGACGACAAGTTTTGTCGGCAGGTGGGTGAGCCTGATCGCCGTCGAGTTCTTCTGTACGTTCTGACCGCCGTTACCGCTTGCGCGGAACACGTCGACTCGAAGGTCGTCTGTATTGATCTTCACTTCTTCGGACTCATCTGCCTCGGGAAGCACCTCGACCCGAGCAAAGCTCGTGTGGCGCTTGTGGTCGGCGTCGAACGGGGAGAGCCTGACGAGCCGGTGCACGCCGACTTCTGACCGAAGATATCCGTAAGCGTATTTTGCGTCGATTTTTATTGTGGCGCTCTTTATTCCCGCCTCATCGCCGGGAGTCAGGTCCAGTACCTCAGCATCGAAGCCTCGTCGCTCAGCCCAGCGGGTATACATTCGCAGGAGAATTTCAGCCCAGTCTTGAGCGTCGACTCCACCTGCGCCTTGAGTGACAGTAAGAAATGCGGAACGTTCGTCGTTTACGCCGCTGAGTTGCAGTTCAAATTCGAGAGATTCGACCGTTTTGGTCTGTTTCTTCAGATCAAGAGAAAGCTGGGCGCCCAGGGTGTCATCACCCTCTTCGATGGCGAGTTCAAATAGCTCTGCGGTGCTGGCGACTTCACTGGAAAGGTTCGTCCACGTTTCTAGTTCACTTCGAACCGCTGCAAGATTTCGCATCTTGGATTGAGCTTGCTGTGGGTTGTCCCAGAAACTCGGTCCGTTGACTTCTTTTTCTAACGAATCGACTTTGCGCTGGAGTTCGGTGAGGTCAAAGTCGCCTCACGATCTGCCCAACGCGCGAATTCAGCTCTTTGGCATCGCCGAGAAGAGTTCGAATATTCGAGGTTGTAGATTCGTTATTTGCCATAGGTGTGTGGGTACGAACTTACGCGTGAGCCGTTTGATAGTCCGAGCGATTAATACGCAATCGCAGAATTATACCAACAGACAGATTCTTAACACCTGCGTTTTCCACTGCCATAACGAGTCATATGTAAGACCATTAAGGGCTGCTAAATGTTATCTTTGGCTCATCGGGGCGTGGCGCAGTCCGGTAGCGCACTGCACTGGGGGTGCAGAGGCCACAGGTTCAAATCCTGTCGCCCCGACCATATTTCGCACGATAGAAAGACTCACGATAAACGTGGGTCTTTTTTTGTTTGTACCTAAGCTCCGATTTCCCGAAGGTCGCAGAGGGATCTCATCGGCTGATTCTGGTTTTGTAGCCGATTTTGAGGTCTGAGCTTGAGGGATTCGCGCTGGCAGGACGGGTTTTAGCTATGAGTTCACTCAGATGCACTCGGGCAGTCGTGTTGATGAGTACGTTTATTGGACCTGCGGTTGATGGACCGGCTTCTTGATAGTGAGGAACACGAGCGACGCCCCGATCAGCAAGCCCGCTCCAACCCAGAGCACGATTGCGTATGAGCCTGTTTCGTCTTTGACCCAGCCCGCAGCGATCGGCATTGAAAACAACGCAGTGTTGTAAATCGGCGATAGCAGCCCGCGGATCGTCCCGAAGCGCTTTCGGCCAAACAGATCGCCAACCAGCGCCCAGTTCAGTCCTGAGCCTATCTCTGTACCCGTGAACAGCATTAGAGCCAGGAATATCGGCCATGTACCGTCGACGACATTGAGCAAAGCGAGCGAACCTGCTGCCGACATGTAACAACCTGCTAGCAATCGGGGTCTGCCGACTTTATCGCTGAACCAGCCGAAGAACAGAATAAGCGGGACCGATACCAACGCAAGTAGGCCAATCAGATTGGCTCCCATTTGCTGGGTTTCGCCCTTCCATACGAGAATCGGGACGAAGTGCACAAATATCGTTCCGTGCACCGACATTCTCAGCACTGTGCCTAATGCGAGAGTCCAAAACGCCCTAGTACGAACGGCATCTTTGGCCGTCCAATCATCTTCGGTTTCAGGAATTTCACCGCTATCAACAATTTTCTGTATCGATTCCTTCATTTCGGTCTTCAGCGGATCTCCATCGGGACCGACGCCGATCGATTCAGGGGATCGCTTGAACACGATCGCCAGTGGGGTGATGAATACCAACATGCCGACGCCAACCCACATGGCGGTGGTCTCCCAGCCCCATCTGAGCACAGCCACCGACAGCAAAGGAACCATGAAGGCACCACCGAGTCGAAACGCAGCGCTGTTGATAGACATGACCATCCCGCGGCGGCGGGAAAACCAAGTGTTGAGTGCGGTGGTCGATGCTTGCATGAAGCTGGTCGATGAGCCAAGTGAAATAACAAATACGTAGACCAGCAAGAACGAAAAGAAAGTGCTGGTTTGCGATAAGAGTATGTAGCCGATTCCGACCATCGGGGTTCCGATAAACATAAGTCGGCGCACGCCGTACTTATCGATCAGCCAGCCAGTTACCGGGCCTATCAGCCCGTTTTCTACTCTGGAGAGTGAAAACGGAATTGCTGTCTGAGCCGAGGAAAGGCCGAGACTCTGCGAGATTGGGATGAAAAATACGGTGAAGCCCTGCCAGTGAACAGAACCACCCAACCCGTTCATGGCAGCCGAGGCGGCGACAATGTTCCAGCCGAAGAATCGTTTCTTTTTTACAGGCTTACCTGTTTCATCAGGCTCTGCTGAATCAGTGACCGGGTCGGTCGATTCTGTATTTGCTTCGGGTTCGCTCACGTATTTTGAATTCTGTTTATCTTCGCGAGCCTGTCGTACATCACAATGTTGACCGTCATTCCGAGATTCAGCGAGATGGTAGTGGGGATCTTGACGATGTGTTGGCACTTCTCAAGAATTTCAGGACTTACTGAGCCATTTTCGGGTCCAAATATGTAGCAGGCTCGCTCTGGGTGAACGAAGTCTGTGAGCTCCACGGCATCATCGGTGAGTTCTACTGCTACCGGTGTGCAGTCGTTCGGCATCACGTCGAATATGTCGGGCACTTCCAGTATCGGAACGTGACGGTACGCCCGGCCGGGATCGGTCGAAAGTTTGCGAACGTTGATACCGGGGTCTTTATCGCCAAGAATCACCATTCGAGCAGAGAATCCCAGCGCAGCTCGCAACGTGTGGCCGACGTTCACTCCGTGATTCGGTCTGTCGAGCGCGATGACAGCGAATCCACGCTGTGTGAGCGTTGATTTCCGCTTGATGTGTCGATCCATTTGCCGCTTGGATCTTGGCGTGTAATCGGAACTCAATTTGTAGTTGGAATATCCATCGGTTGCCGCTGGTGCCAGTCAGTAAGTTTTTCGTATGCGTTGCCGACGCGCAAAACGGTTTCTTCATCGAAAGGGTGGCCTGTGATCATCATTCCGATAGGCATGCCGGCTTCGGTGAATCCACAGGGTATCGAGTGTGACGGTTGCCCTGTGACATCGAACACCCCGGTGAACATAGCGAGTTCCGCTCCGGCGGGGAATACACCGGGTTGCGGGGTGCATGCGGCTATCGTTGGGGTTTGGATTGGCACGGAAGGGGTGATGAGAACGTCGATCTGCTTCATCGTCTCCGCCATCTTATGATTGAACCACTGGCGTGCTCGTTGTGCTCTCAGATAATCGACAGCCGACACGTTGTAGCCGGTCTGCAGCCGTGCCCTTACGGCGGGTGTGTATTGATCGGCGTGTTCGGCGAGCATCTTCTCGTGGACGGCGACCGCCTCTGGTCGGATTATTCCGAGATTGATCGTTCGTCCGTCTCCAACCCACGGCATTGATAGCTCGACGATTTCGGCTCCGTTATTTGCCATGAGTTCGATCGATGCTCGAACCGCTCTTAGAATTTCGGGGTCCGTGGTTTCACCAAAAAAATAGTCGGCCGGAATGCCGATTTTTATTCCACTGAGATCTTGCTGAAGGCTTGATGTGAAGTCAGGGACATCGTGGTCGGACGACGCGGGATCAAGCGGATCGTGACCGGAAAGTACGTTCATTAAGAGGGCGCAATCCTCGGTCGTTCGGGTCATGGGGCCAACGTGGTCAAGGCTCCAGGAAAGATCGAGCACGCCGGCACGTGAGACGCGTCCGTAGGTTGGCTTGAGTCCGGCTATTCCGCATAAGGACGCTGGCATTCTGATCGATCCACCGGTGTCGGACCCGAGTGCAATTGGGACCATCCCAGTTGCTACTGCGGCGGCTGATCCTGAGCTTGAACCTCCGGTAATTCGTGTCGTGTCCCACGGGTTTTTCACGGCACCCGTGTGGGCGTTTAGGCCGGTTGTACCGAGGGCGAATTCGACGAGGTTCAGCTTACACATCATGATCGCACCAGCAGCTTTGAGCTTGGTGACGACCGTGGCGTCTGATTTGGCGATATTTCCTTCGAGAACTTTTGATCCGCCTGTGGTTTCAGCTCCCGCGACATCGATGAGATCCTTCAGGCCGACGGGGATTCCGTGGAGTGGTCCGAGGTAGCCTCCCGAAGCTATCGCCTGTTCGGCTTTGCGGGCTTCTTCGAGCGACGATTCGCCCCAGACGTCGAGGAACGCGTTGAGCGTTGGGTCGAGTTGTGAGATCCGATCGAGCGATGATTGGACGAGATCGACCGGAGAAATATCTCCAGTTTTGATTCGCGGTGCCAGTTCGGCGATCGAGATGTAGTTATTGTGCGACGAGGATTTGCTCAAAATTAGTTTGACTCTCGCTTGGAAGGCGTTGGCACGAAGATCGCTGCCGGTTCGAAACCGGTCGTGTCAATTTCACGGATTGCCGCATACCCCGCTTCGGTGTCGGACAGCATCACGTCTACTTCTTCAGCGTGCTCAATCGATATTTCGAGACGATTCTCACGTGCTCGTTCGATGAATTTTCGTACGCTATTTTCTGGGCTACTCTGTGGGTTGTTTGCTTGTGGCATTTATTGTTCTTAAAAATCAGGTTTTCAGTTGCTCGGCAGTATAGACCTGCAAAGTTTGTATCGTGCTAATCTGAACGGTCTATGCAGATCACTGACACACTCGCAACCCTCGTTTCAGAGGCGTTGGAATCGGCCCAAACCACAGGCTCACTGCCCGCGGCCGGTGACGTTGATATCAAAATCGAGCGACCGAAGCTTGCCGAACACGGCGATTTCAGCACGAGCTTGCCTCTGGCACTCGCCCGATCGATGCGAATGGCGCCACTTCAAATAGCGGAGGCAATTGCAAACGCTATTCCCGAAAATCACATGGTCGGCGCTGTTACGGTCGCAGCTCCGGGATTCGTGAACTTCACCCTTTCTACGGCGTGGTTGCAAGCACAAATCGATTCCGTGCGCGAAGCAGGCGAGTCGTATGGATCGGTTGAAACGGGCGCAGGCAAAAGCGTTCAAGTTGAATTTGTAAGTGTGAATCCGACAGGGCCACTTCATGTGGGCCATGCCCGAGGAGCCGTCATCGGCAGCAGTCTGGCGAACGTGCTCGAGGCGGCCGGTTACACAGTGCAGCGCGAGTACTACGTCAACGATGCGGGTAATCAGATGCGGGTTTTCTACGACACGCTCTACGCCCGGTACATGCAGGCAGCCGGTCACGACGTTCCGCTGCCCGACCCGGCGTACCCGGGTGAGTATTTGCAGGATCTTGCGGCCGATCTTCTAAAAGATCTGGGCGACGGTGCGGTGTCGAAAGATAAAGCTGACGCCATTGCAGATCTAGCTCCGGAATCGTTGAAACGGACGCTCGCTGACATTCGGCAGGTGCTTGAGAGGCTGAACGTTACGTACGACCAGTGGTTCCACGAAAGCGATCTGCTCAAGACCGGAAGATTTGACGAAGTATTGAACTTTCTCGAAGACGCTGATCTGATGGTCGAGCGTGATGGCGCTAAATGGTTCGCAGCGACCAAGCTCGGACTCGAAGAAGACACTGTCGTGATCCGAAGCGGAGAGGGTGGTCCGACTTACTTCGGTACTGACATCGCCTATCACCACGAGAAATTCCTCGCACGAAATTTTGATCGAGTTATAAACGTTTGGGGTGCCGACCACCACGGGCACGTCGCACGCATGCACGCTCTGCTGAAGGCATTTGGGCTCGACCCGGATCGTCTGACCATCATCCTGAACCAGATCGTCAATTTCTCAAACGAAGGTGAATCGCTCAAGTTCAGCAAACGAAACAACGTGATGGTCACTGTCGACGAGCTTCTAGACGAAGTTGGCACCGATGCGACCAGATTCACGTTCCTGAGCCGCTCGCCAGAGTCACACATGGAGTTCGATCTAGGACTCGCCAAGACGCAATCGTCGGAGAATCCCGTCTACTACGTGCAGTACGCACACGCACGGATGGCGTCGATTCTTCGCACGGCAGCGGATCGAGAAATCAAGTTCGAAGCTGCCGATCTGTCACTCCTTACGCACGATCGAGAGCTGGAGTTGATTCGGAAGATTATCGAGTTACCGGCAGTGGTCGAACGAGCGGCCGAGCGGCTAGAGCCACATCATTTGCCGCACTTTGCGCAGGACCTTGCGCGATCGCTCCAGCGGTTCTACGAGGACTGCCGCGTCGTATCTTCCGAGGAAGGCGACCTTGAGATATCTCGGGCACGATTACAGCTTGTGGAAGCAGCCAAGATCACCCTCCACCGCACGCTTACCCTGATGGGCATGACGTCACCGGAGCGCATGTAGCCGCTTTTTAGAAGTTGGTTACCTAAGAACGAGTGTCGGGATCGTCGAGGCCGGCTTTTTTGTACCGGTCAATTCGATTTACGTAAGACAGTGCAGCCCTATGCATGAGTTCGGTGTGGCGCTCTTTAACAGTCCCAAGCGGTTTTCCGGGTGTTCCCCGCACGAGTGCATTATCTTCAAAAACGGTGTTTTCGTTGAGGGTACTGCCAGATGCAACGAGCGAGTTGTTCCCGATAACAACGCCTTCATTAAGAGTGCAGTTGTTGCCAAGAAGGCTTCCATTACCGACAGAGCGTGCGTGACAGATCACTCCGTGACCGATGGTGATGTTGTCGCCGTAAAACGCATCGTGGTCGGCGTGGAGCACGGAGTTATCCTGAATATTCGTGCCTTCACCGATCTTGATTTTGCCCGAGTCTGCACGAATCACAACACCCGGCCAGATGCTTGATCGCGCCCCAACCTCGACGTCGCCGATTAGATAGGCGGTTTCGGAAATGAAGGCCGTTGGATCGACTTTCGGGGATTTGCCATCGAGTGATCTGAGCATTTGTAAGACTGACTCTAGCTTTCTGGTAGTCGAGGGAACGTGAGGTCGAGAATCTGGTTTGTGGGCGATCCTCCAGCAGACCACTCCCACGTCTCTTCGGCTTTGACGTGATCGCCATCGCGCGTACCGAGGTAGAAGGTGATGATGCCGTGTTCCACGTCATCCATGCTTACCGGACCGAGGATCACCTGTACATATTCGCCTGCAAGGGTCGTCGATTTTCGTGAACCGCCATGAATGAACTCACCGTAGATCGTCTGATCGGCGGGTCCGGGCTTGCCGTCAACAGTGAACTTGCCTTTGAAGATGAGCGGGAATGGTGGCGGCCCTGCGACCGGAGTGAAATCATCACGGTCGTAAGGGGTGGGTTCGGCGTCGGTTGATGAGCATCCCGCAGCGGCGATTAGGGTTATCGCGAGAGTTGCCAGAAGGAATCGCAGGTACAGATTTTTAATCACGTTCGTTTGGTTCAATTCCGATTAGAGCTTAAATCAGGGGGTGTTTCTGGTGCCAATTGGTCGCCCGTTCGTATGCTGCGGCGGCTCGTATTACTGTTGTGTCACCAAATTGCGGTCCAATGAATTGAAGTCCAACGGGGAGGCCTTCAGACATGCCTCCTGGAACCGAAATCGATGGCAGCCCTGCGATGTTCACTGGGATGGTGCAAATATCGTTCATATACATCTGAAACGGATCGTCCATTTTGTCGCCGATTTTGAATGCGACACCCGGCGTGGTTGGCGTAACCAGTGCGTCAAATTTCAAAAAGGCGTCGGTAAATTCACGCCGAATGAGAGTGCGAACCTGCTGCGCCTTCTTGTAGTAGGCGTCGTAATAGCCTGCTGAAAGTGCGTACGTGCCCAAGAATATTCGGCGTTTGACTTCGTCTCCGAATCCTTCTCCTCGGGCAGCCTCGGTCGCCTGAGCCGACGTGCTGTTGTCGAGCGAGCCAAGTCCGTACTTCACGCCGTCGTAGCGTGACAGGTTTGCCGACGCCTCTGACGGAGCGATGATGTAGTAGACGGCAAGGGCGTGGTCGGTGAGCGGTAGAGATGTTTCGCTGATGTTGGCGCCCAGATCTTCGAGCGTCTTGAGTGATGCCTCAAACGCAGCACGAACTCCCGGCTCGATTCCATCGACGAGATATTCCTTAGGCACGCCGATGTTCATCCCGGAAATGTCTTTATCGATGTCTTGAGCAAAGTCGGTGAACGGCGCAGCCACGGACGTCGAATCACGAGGATCGTGACTGGAGATGATGTTCAGTGCATCTGCGCAGTCGGCAACACTTCTTGTCAGCGGCCCGATCTGGTCGAGCGATGATCCGAAAGCCAACAGGCCGAACCTACTCACCAAGCCGTACGTTGGCTTCATACCAACGACGCCGCAGAGGGCTGCTGGCTGGCGAATACTTCCCCCGGTGTCTGAGCCAAACGCAATAAAACATTCGCCCGACGCGACGGCGGCGCTTGCTCCACCTGAACTACCGCCGGGCACTCGGTCGGTGTCCCACGGGTTGTGGACCGGACCGTAAGCAGAGGTCTCGCTGGACGAACCCATTGCGAATTCGTCGAGGTTTCCCTTGCCGAGTATTACTGCTCCAGCGTCCTTTAGGAGCTGCACGGCAGTTCCGTCATATGGTGGGATATATCCCTTGAGGATTTTGGATGCGGCGGTGGTTTCAACGTCTTTTGTCGAGAAGTTGTCCTTGAGCATTATCGGGACACCGGTTAGCGAGGTCGGCTCTTGCCCTGTTCCTCTCAAACGCTGGTCGGCGATTTCCGCATCTTTAAGTGCACGTTCAGGAGTGACCGTGATGAACGTATTAAGTGCCGGTTCGAGCGATGAGATTCGATCGAGTATCGCTTTGGTGGCTTCAACGGATGACATCTCGCGTCCATCGAATTTTGCACGTAGGTCACGAGCCGTGGAGAAGTAAAAATCGGAGTTAGTTGACTGCGTTGTCATTCGTTATATCTGGCGCTATTTCTGGCGTTGTATCAGGCGGAGGTCAGGATGAATTGATGATTCGATTTATTCGAGAACTGGGCGGACTCGTACGAATTCACCGTCGCGATCGGGGGCGTTTCGTAGTACATCCTCTTGATCAAGCGGCGGTTGCGGCTCATCTTTTCGCATTACTGTGTTCGAATCGGTGGTGTGCCCGGTGGCTTCCACTCCGTCGGTTTCGACACTGGATAGCGATGCGAAGTGACCAAGAATATTGGTTAGCTGCACTCGCATATTTTCCGATTCTTCATCGGTGAGCTTTATGTACGCCAGCTGAGCGATGTGTTCAACATCTTTTGGAGTTAATGGATCCATATTTTTCGATTACTAAGTCCGGAATCGCCGTTTTGGGATTCCTGAGGTTTCACAGAATTCCACTAAAAAAACGGGGTGTTGCTAGCCACGAAGGATTGAGTGTAGCAGCGGGTAAAACCATGAGGGTTTAGAGAAACGCGTGGAAAGTGGCTCTGATGTGTTTGACACCCCTGAATATGGTTGCCTAAAATCGAACCCCGTGTAGGGTTATTTTTTAAGCGCAGCGCCTGAGGCTGCAACCCCTACCCGAGGATGCGAGCAATCTCCGCAAAGAACCGCCTGAACCAGATATCGATATCGGTATTTATTTTCACCTGCACCGACAGGCGGTTGTACTGCCCCTCCGACACACCCGGAACGTTCGTTGGACGCTATTCCCTGAGCACTATTGAGGGTGGAGTCCACTCATGAGCAAGTTCATTTTTGTTACCGGCGGCGTTGTTAGCTCACTCGGCAAAGGCATCGCAGTAGCTTCGATCGGCAGAATGCTGAAGAGCCGTGGCATGTCGGTGTCCGTGCTGAAGCTCGATCCGTATCTCAACGTTGATCCTGGAACGATGTCGCCCTATCAGCACGGCGAAGTCTTCGTAACGGTTGACGGTAGCGAGACCGATCTGGACCTTGGTCACTACGAGCGATTTATTGACGTCGAGCTTACCGAGCTATCAAACGTCACCGCGGGCCAGATTTATTCCGAGGTCATCGCCAACGAACGCGCCGGTCAGTATCTCGGCGGAACGATCCAGACCGTCCCTCACGTAACCAACCTCATTAAAGACCGCATTCTCAAGCTTGCCGAGAAGTCGCAGGCCGACGTTGTAGTGGTGGAGGTCGGTGGAACTGTCGGTGACATCGAAGGGCAACCCTTTATCGAAGCCATCAGGCAGGTGCGGAACGCGGTCGGTCAGCAAAACACCTTTTATGTACATGTGACTTTGCTTCCTTACCTTGGCGCAACAGGCGAGCTAAAAACAAAGCCTACTCAGCACAGTGTTCACACATTGCGTGGAATGGGTATTCAACCCGACGCTATTCTGTGCCGAGCTGATCAGGTTGTGGGCGAAGACGAGCGTCGCAAGATTTCGCTTTACTGCGACGTTTCGGTGGAAGCTGTTATTTCTCTACCGACACTCTCGAGCGTCTACGAGGTACCACTTCATCTCGAGGCCGAGGGTCTTGGTGGAATATTGACTCGCGGGTTGGATCTTAAAGACACCAAACCGGATCTCGAATCATGGCGCTCTATGGTGCGGGTCGATGAGGAAGATCATCCCGAAATCGATATTGCGCTTGTCGGAAAGTACGTCGAGCTTCAAGATTCGTACCTTTCGGTCGTCGAAGCGCTTCACCACGCTGGGCTGCACAACGATCGGAAGATAAACATCATCTGGATCGCCGCTGAAGACATCGAAAAGGAAGGCGCCGAGGAACTGCTCGGCTCGGTGCGCGGGATTGTTGTTCCCGGTGGATTCGGGGAGCGTGGGCTTGAGGGCATGATTGCAACTGCAAATTTCGCTCGTATTTCAAAAATTCCCTATCTGGGTTTGTGCCTGGGTATGCAGATCATGGTGGTCGAGTACGCCCGTAATGAGCTGGGAATTGCCGATGCCACATCTCTCGAGATAGATCCGCAGGCTGCTAATCCGGTTATTGCGTTCATGCCCGGTCAGGAAGAACTGCACTCGACCGGCGGAACCATGAGGCTTGGTTCGTATCCGTGCATCCTTAAAGAGGGCACCAGAGTGCGGGACGCTTACGAGAAGGAAACGATCGATGAGCGACATCGACACCGCTACGAATTCAATAACGAGTACCGGATTCAGCTTGAAGAGGCCGGGCTTGTCGCATCGGGCACGTCACCCGACGGTTCACTAGTTGAGGTGACAGAGGTCTACGGACATCCGTTCATGATTGGTAGCCAGTTTCATCCGGAGTTCGGGTCGAGACCCGAGCGTCCTCACCCGCTTTTCAGAGAATTCATACGCGTCGCTCGCAACACTCTCACTGAGGGTAGCCAGCACGACTTATTTGACGAAGAAGAGTAGTCAGCACGGTGCGTTTTAACGGGTGCTGAACTGAGGCACTGGAATTGTTGCCCACTTATTTGATACCATTGATGTAAGCGAGCGAATGAACCAGTTCTGGATCTTCGCAAACTCTTTATCTCCGCCCGTAACGCCATAATGATCGATTATTGCGATTGGGCTTTCCCTTTACAGGAATCAGATACCCGCTCATGCGAGCGACATCGCCAGGCAATAAGTTTGCTGCGCGACTCACCGCTCTTAGCGCAACCAATACTGAGACTCGTCAACGCCTGACATTTTGTACAGGCGTACTCCAAACCGACAGTCTTTCTCACACCCACTTCATTTTTCAATAGAACATTCGCTGAACGACTGCACCGGTCGTCGATCCTTAATGATCGTTAACTCGTGCGCCTGAGTCAGCAAATTCGCCAAAATGACCAGCAGGAGGATCTTAAGCTGACTACCCAAACCCGGAACCAATCTCGCGGCGGCAACCGTCGCAGGTCAGGTCGACGTCGACCTCGAGGTGGCGGACGCCCTACAGGACTGCCACAGGATAATTTCGAGGTAGACGAGAGCAAGCTACCCGATTTAGGAAACCTTGGTGCCAAGACAAACGATGAACTTCGCCAGATGGCCATCGATAAAGGCATCAAGCGAGTTCCGACTCAGCGAACCGAACTGGTTCTTGAGGTTCTTGCGACCATAGCCGAATCCACCGACCAACTGGTTGGAGCCGGGGTTCTTGATCTGCTTGGTGACGGATACGGATTCCTTCGCACACCCGGTAAGCGCGGTGGCAATGAGGACATCTATGTCTCTCAAAGCCAGGTTCGCCGATTCGGCCTGCGACAGGGCGACATGGTTGCGGGTCCGGTTCGACCACCAACCGAAGGCGAAAACTATTTTGGATTGATTCATGTCGAGGTCGTGAACGGCTACGACCCGGAATCGGCGATGAAGCGACCGAAGTTCGAACAGTTCACATCGATATACCCGAACGAACAGATCATTCTTTCAACAACGCCGAAGATGATGTCGACCCGTATGGTCGACATGGTGGCGCCTATCGGCAAGGGCCAGCGTGCGTTGATCGTTGCGCCGCCAAAAGCCGGCAAAACCGTTCTGCTGAAGCAGATAGCGGCAGGCATCACAGAGAACAATCCCGAGATTTACATCATCGTGGCTCTCATTGGTGAGCGCCCCGAAGAAGTGACCGACATGCGCCGCACCATTAAAGGTGAGGTGTTCAGTTCGACTTTCGACGAGCCGATCGAAGATCAGTGCCGCACGGCAGAAGTTGCGCTCGATCGAGCACGACGCTTGGTTGAGAGCGGTGAGGACGTAGTTGTACTGCTCGATAGCATCACTCGCCTCGCACGTGCCTATAACCTTTCAGTTCCCAGCAGCGGTAAAACGCTTTCTGGTGGTATGGACCCAAACGCTCTGTACCCACCAAGGAAGTTCTTCGGAGCTGCCAAGAACTGTGAAGAGGCCGGAAGCCTGACGATTATCGGTACCGCACTCATCGACACCGGTTCACGCTTGGACGATGTCGTATACGAAGAGTTCAAAGGTACCGGCAACATGGAGTTGCATCTCGATCGACGAATGGCAGAACGCCGACTTTGGCCTGCTATCGACATCGAACGAAGTGGAACACGACATGAAGAGTTGCTTCAGGATGAGGCGACTCTCAAGCAGATATGGCTCCTTCGCCGAATGATGGGAATTATTGGGCAAGATTCGAATAGCCCAACTGAAGCTGCAGAGCGGATTCTCGAACGTATGTCTCGAACGCAGACTAACGAAGAGTTTCTCGGCTCGATTACCAAGCCTGAGAAGGTTTAGTAGTTACGAGTAGATTGGTGTTATCCACAGTCTCATCCCCGTTGGATGTAATACTGCGGTAACGCAAACTGCTTTTATATTGGTACGGGACTCATTGACACTCGTTCAATGAGGTACCTATAGTTCGTAAGAACTGATTTTTGCGGGGTTTTGGGCGTATCCGGTAACGGATGCGTGTAAACCACAATCTTAGTGAAAATCGTCAAAGGGCCTAGTCCGAACGACTTGACATCGTGATCGTTGCGATGATTAAATCATTTGGGTTTGTCCCGAAGTTTAATAAAGCGCGCGCCGGTTGGCGGTTATTGAACTGGACAGAAATAACGGAACCGGTAACCCTTCCGCAGTTTGCGGGGGGATAAATTTATGGAGATCTCCGGGTGTCATACCACCTGGCAATGGCGGAAGAATATTCTTTTTGCCTTCTGCCATTGTTGTGGGTGATAACGCGGATGCAAGGGGGACTGAAGCTGTGAAGCTTTCAGTAAAATTGCTTTCCGGACTGACGCTAGTCGCGTTAGTTGCGGTGGCTGTAATAGGCCTCTCTCACTCCGCCAGTGCTGCAGCGGATGCAAAGGTGTACGTCACCAACGACGCATCCAAGTTGACCACAGAGGCTTCACCGCCTAGTGGTCGAACCAATGCAAGCACGGTGTATGGGACTTACAACACAGTTTTGACAACGGGCACGAGCGCACGTGACATTGTCGCTAACTCAAACCGATTCATTGTCACGGTGATCGATAACGATCTGAACACCACGACCACAGTAACTGCGAACGCGAGCGCAGGCGCAGGATTCATCTCCGGCACGCCTTCGATCTATGTTGCTAACGTTGTTGGTACAGGTTTTGACTCACCTGGTGAGCGGATTAACGTCACGCTCGTTGATGAGTCTGCCAACCCAGTTGTTGGTGCTTTGAGCGAGATTAGAATCGTAAAAGCTTCTTCGGAACCGTCCGTAGAGTTTACGAACATTAGCGCAGTTGCAATCAGCTATCCTGGTGATGGCACAAACGCAGCCATCATCACGCTTCAGCTCGACTACGGTACAGCTCCAAATGCAAATTTGGAAATTCAGTACCCGTCGTCAGCAGTTGACGTAACCACAGCTTCCATTAAGAGTGTTGTGGACACAACTGGATCTGTTGTAATTCTCACAGAGACTGGTCGAGACACCGGTCGATTTGAAGGTTACGTTCTGGTCAAGGAACGAACTGTTACGTTTACAACAGGTGCCGACGGTGGGCTTTCGGGTCTTCCAGCAACTGTTGCAGTAATCGGTGGTCCAGTTACCGTCTCTTACAACGACGTAGCTACTGCCGGAACTGCAACGAACGTTCCGCGAACCGGTTCATTAAAGATTGACGTGACCACGCCTACAGCGACGATCACTTCACCGATTACTGCTTCGGAATCCCAGAACCGTCTGCCTACCTTCACCGGTAACGTAACGGACAACCAATCAGGCATCGACGTCAGCACTTTCGAACTACGGATTGACCGTCGTGAGGCTGATGCTGCGAACACTGAGCTTGTCATTTTGCCAGGGCTAACCAACTCCACAATTGGTGGATTCGGAACAGTTGCTAGCATCAACCTCGGAACGCTTGCTGATGGGGTAGCGACATTCGCTTTCTCCTACACAGAGACCACGCCGCTTCCTGACGATGCAACGAACCCAGACGGTACGTTGGACTTCCAGGTTAGGGTCGCAGACTTAGCTGGTAACTTTGGTTACTCTGACTCTGATACCGCTAAGGGCGACGATAATGACTCTGGTCGCCACGGTAACCAGCCTCACACGATCAAGATTGACCAGGTAATTCCTCAGATTTCTAAGGCAGAATCTGGATTTGGTCTTGATACATCGGTTGTTCCGATCAACGAGAGTAAAGCGAACGTTCGAGATACGATCAAAGTCACATTTGATGGCAAGATCAAAGACACGTCGGTCAGCCCGTCTGACTTCTCGGTAGTACTCAGTGGCTCCGGTGGTACGTTTGTACCTGCCAGCGTTACTGTTCGAAACGCTATCGTTTACCTCGACCTCGACTCGACCATCCCGTCCGACAACACGCCAACAGTCAAGATTCAGGGTACGATCCAGGACCTTGCTGGTAACTCAACGGACGCTGGTTCTGCAATTGCTGTAGACAAACTTGCTCCAGTCCTTACAGTCGTCCAATCAGCTGGTTCCGGTACAGGAACTGGTGCTGAAGGTGCTGACCAACTGACTGCAGACAAGCTCACGGTCACAGTTGCATCAGACGAAGACCTCCAAGGGCCGCCGTCGTTCACAGTGACTGACCTCGTGACTACGCCATCAGTTGGTAACGTCAACAGTGCCAGCCTCGGTGTGGCACAGGGCAGCAACACTTGGGTTCTGATTGTCACCAAGGCATCAACAGTTGTGAGTGGTGACCGAGCCGTAAAGGTTGAAGCAACCGACTCAGCGGGTAACAAGGCGACCGTAGGTAAGGACACGACAAAGACTTACAGGCTTGACCTTGCTCTCGATGCTCCAACATCGACTCCTGCAAACTCAGGTACGACAACTGAAGCGCGACCGTTCCTTACAACCAACTATTCATCTGGTGGTGAGAAGTTAACGGTATCGATCACAGTAGCAACGCTTGACACAGTTGATGTGACTAGCGGTGTGATTGCTTCGAATGACAGCAAGACTTTCTTCTTCCAACCTACTAGTGATCTGACAGATGCATCACACACGTATGTTGTGAAGGGTGTCGATGCTGCTGGTAACAAACTGACAACTACAACCGTATTCACGAAGTCGGCTCGATCGGCTTTTGAAATCTCGCTATTCGCGGGTTGGAACCTAGTTTCAGTACCTTCAGATCCACAAGAATTCGCTTTGGCCTCAGTGTTCTCTAATGCTGGTATTAGCCAGGTTGTATCGTATGACGCAACCAGGTCTTCACAGCCATGGAACATTGCGACCAAGAGTTCAGGTAGTTCAGTGTTCGCCAACGAACTTGGTGCACTGCCTATCGTCAAAGCTGGAGTCGGATACTGGGTCAGGACTACTACATTCGAAGCTCAGAAGGTCTCGTTGGAAGGTCCGGTAGCACCGGGAACTGAAGATTCACCAGAACTTCAGGCCATTCCGACAGGCAACGGCTGGAACTTAGTCGGTGTGCTCGATCAGAGCAGAATCCAGACACAAAGTTCTCACGCCGATGCGACCCTCACACGGCCGAATGCTTCAGGTACTGGCGTTAGCGTCACGTCGTCAACGTACTTCAACACCGTGAATAACGGTCGAGCGTACACGTACGACACAGTGTCCTCCTCCTTCCGAGAACTGGTTGGCACGGACACCGTAACCGTAGGTTCCGGTATCTGGGTCTTCATCAGCCCGAGGGCAGACGGAGAACCTCAGACGATCGTCCCGTAAAGACGACTTGTTAGAGATAAGAACGTAATAACGGGCGCCCCCCTTCCGAATCTTCGGGAGGGGGGCGTTCTGCTGATATAGATAATTCGATTTGAATACGAGCGCCAGAGAGTGAACCGATATGAATATAAAAGCTAGGCTGGCAGTGATGCTGATCGTGACCGCCGTTCTGGCTGGTTTGATCACAGGATTCAATGAACACGCAAATGCAGATGGCGGCATCCCGACGCTAAATGCGATCATATTGAACGGTAATGTCAGCATCTCGGGAGGGGGCGATCCAAATGGCATGCTCATCACCGCGAGAGTCGGTGATTGGACTTCCGAACCGGCGGTTGTGGGTGAGTTTAAAGACAAGGCATATGCTCATCTACTGATATATGCGCCGCCTGAGCTAATAGGATCGGAAGTCATTTTTTATCTTGATGATCAAATACTCGCAGATGAAAAAACTGTGTATGCAAAAATTAATTCAACGGGAAAACCCGACCTTACCTGGGCTCTGCCATTGTTACGCCAAGTGAACCTACTGTTCCCGTCTGCTCCAATCGCAACCCCTACGGTGACGCCCATTCCGGCTAGTCCCACAGCGACTCCTGTGATTCTTGCGCCAACGTTCTATGAAGGACGTGTGCGTGCGGGCTCGGTTCCACCACCCAATGGCACCCTGATACACGCTGTGATCGATGGCTATGTGACCCAGTTCGCCTCGGTGTTCGACGGAGAATATTTCCTGACGTTTGATCCGATTGATGGGATCTACGATGGACGACCTGTCGAGTTCTACATCGGCGAAACAAAGGCGCTGCAGTCAGACATTTTCGAAGATGGCATTCGCAAGGAAAACTTCCTGCTCGCGTTCCCACCACTTCCAACGCCGACGCCTGTGCCTACCGAGACACCGACGCCGACGCCAACGCTGACGCCGACGCCAACGCTGACGCCGACGCCAAC
>Ga0114999_10001100_pt1 | contig 38136 bp, 37 predicted proteins | sample ArcticOcean_MG_C_3_FD_89820 | JGI IMG/M metagenome (GOLD analysis project Ga0114999, IMG submission 89820) | Marine microbial communities from western Arctic Ocean - ArcticOcean_MG_CB8_126 | ecosystem: Environmental > Aquatic > Marine > Oceanic | place: Arctic Ocean: Canada Basin | collected...
GAAAAATATAATGAATTCATATATGCAACATATACTGGAGAACGTACTTTAGACAGAAAAACCAAAGAATTAATTCAGATTACTGTAGAAGCAGCATTAAAAGCAGACATGGAACAAATCCAAGCTCATGTCAAAGTTGCCCTCCAAGTCGGAGCTACAGCTGAAGAAATCCTTGAAGCTTTACAGTGTGTTGTAGCACCTATGGGAGCGCTAGCTTTCAGGAGAGGACTCCAAGCATTATCTGCAGAAGTTGGATGGTAAATCAATCTAATAGGCTGAATAGATCACATACTATCCAGCCTATTATTATTATTTCCCCCAGTGAACTGTATTACGTAATATACCGATATCATTAATTTCTACTTCAACAACATCCTTATCTTTCATGTTTTCAGTAGCTCCATCTGTACCCATCCAAATAATATCTCCTGGATACAATGTAAGATATTTACTCATTTCACTTATATAGTGTCTAACACTAAAAATTGCAGTTTTGACATCATATTCTCCTACAATTTTATCATTAACTCTGACTATTACATGAAAATCATCTGGCTCTAAATCGGTCACAATCCAAGGACCCATTGGTTTAAACGAGTCTGAATTTTTGGCTCTCCACATTGTTCTATCATTTCTCTGCCAAGTTCGCTCACTAACGTCATTACCAATGGTATATCCAAACACGTAATCCAACGCTTCTTTTTCAGTAACGTTCCGGCAAACCTTACCGATAACCACAACCAACTCTCCTTCATATTGTAATTGTTCTGTTGCATCTGAAGGAACGTTGATAGGGTCTCCCTGCCCCGTCAATGCATTAACAGCCCGATATCCGATATCTGCTCGAGCAGGTAATACCGGCTCTTCTCCTCTCATCTGTGCTGCCCATGTCACGTGCTCTGGATAATTAATGCCCGCAGCATAAAATGTAGGAGGAATTACCGGAGGCAGTAATTTAACACTATCCAAATTATATTCTTCTGATGTTTTTTTGAATTCGCTAAATGGATCTCCAATTATTTTAACAACTTTTTCATTTTCAATAATTCCAAAATTATCTTCACCGTTTTTATTAAATCTGCACCATTTCATTGCTATCACTCCTTATTTACCCTCGTATAAACCAATTCTTACATTACTAATGATTAAGGTCAAGAAAATCAATTTATGTTAGAATGACCCAAACTTCTTTGAGAGGAATCTTTATGAGACTAGCAGGCCGCACTGCGTTAATTACAGGATCTAGCAGAAATATTGGCAGAGAAATTGCACTAACATTCGCAAGAGAAGGAGCCAATTTAATATTAAATGCCCGTTCAAGTATCTCAGACCTAGAGCAAGTCGCGGAAGAGTGCCGAAAGTTCGAAGTTGAAGTCATAACAGTCCAAGCAGATGTTTCATCAGAATCCGAAGTTAATAATTTAGCATTAAAAAGCTTCAAAAAATTCCAAAATATAGATATATTAATAAATAACGCCGCCATAAGACCACATAAGCCCTTATTAGAAACTACTTATGCAGATTGGAAACAGGTGTTTTCAACTAATTTAGACCCTTGCTTTTATTTAACTAAAGCACTGCTTCCACAAATGATTAGCAACAATTATGGAAGTATTGTAGCGCTGGGGGGAATGGCCACCTTAACAGGGAGACCTAATACTGCCGCGGTTACATCCTCCAAATCAGCCGTGTTAGGATTTATCAAAGCTATTGCTTCTGAGTTTGCAATGTACAATATCAGAGCAAATATGGTCAATCCAGGATCTATTAATACCGAACGTAAAAATCCGGAATGGTATCCAGAATATTCTAAAGATTCAAGAGATTCCTCTAAGAATCTTAATAAAATACCTCTAGGCCGACAAGGAACAACCACAGATATTGCAAATGCCTGCCTGTTCCTTGCTTCAGAAGAATCTTCTTATATAACAGGCGATCAAATAAATGCTGTAGGCGGGAGATTTATCGTGGCGTCTGGGCATGAAGATTAACTTGCTTAAAGGCAATTAATCAACGAGTAATAAATCTATATATTCTTTCAACTTAGTCTTTTTAGTTGGCCCTACAAATTTCCACACCATATTGCCGCTATCGTCTATTAAATATTTTTCTGGTATACCTCTGACTCCATATTCAAATAAAACTTCCCCTGTTGCATCCATACCATTCGGGTAACTAATATTATATTTACTCAAGTGATCAAAGAATAATTCTTCTGTGTCCCAAATATTTACACCTATAAATTCAATTTCAACGCTGCTATCATCTTTATACTCTAGATATAGATCATTCAAATCTTTTGCTTCTTTCTTGCAAGGACCGCACCATGAAGACCAAAAATCTAACAATACAAATGTGCCTTCAAAATCTCGTAAAGTGATCGTTTCACCTTCAAAGGTTTTAATTGTGAAATTGTAAGATTCTTTACCATCTAATTCCATACCCGAGAAATTATTATTAACACCTACGCTGACTCCATCAGAATTCAAATCTATAGAAGCGACCAGCAAAATCATTAAAAATAGGATAAGAGAAAATAATATAATTATGGAAATTGTTAATTGCTTTTTATTCAATCTTATAAAACCATTAATTTTTTTGTTTTTTTAGTTTAATTGTTCGCAGTACCAACAAAGGTATTACAGTCAACAACACTAAGCCTAAAATAACAGGAATCAATAATCTCCAAAAGTTTTTATCGGAAATCTTACCAAGAATAATATCTTGTAAATCCGGTTTAGGTAATGCCTTAACTATTACGTCTGGCCCTTCTCCGGGATTCACGTTGTCCAGAGCCCAAGCGCTATAAACAGTTCCTTCTATTTCTATTTGTTCTGTATATCCATTCATTGCCACTTCAATACCTTCCAATCTTTGTGGAATCATAATTTGGAACAAATCGGCACCGTGTAATAAATTCTGGGAGTATTCAAACTCACTATCTATATAAGGTACTAAATACGAGAAACTTATTTCATGTTTACCCGGAATAATAGGTGAAGTCACTGCAAATCCGCTACCAACTGAAATTATTTGGCCTCCAGGAAGATCGCTTTGAACATCTAATCCAGTAAATCCGTCTGGGACAGAAAATCTCACAAAACTAATAGGAGGCACATTATCTAAGTCTGGAATTAAAGTTTTATCAGATATATTATTAAATTTAATAAATTCAACTATTGAAACAGTCTTGTCTACAGGAGCTACATCTGCTAACACCATAATATGTGTGTCAAATTCTATTACTGATGGATCAAGAGTTCTATCATAAATGCTAATTTTGGCAGGATCACCCAGCCTATCCCATATTAATTCTTTATTATATATAAAGCCATCATGCTCAACTGTCAAAAAATACATTCTTTCAGAATTTACTATTATGTTTTCAAATTCAAAAAAACCTGATTGGTCCATAGCATATTTGCGGGTTTCCATTGGTCCCCCGCCAGCATCAAACATATGAAGTATAATCCCCAAATCTGCGGGAACATTTGATGATTTAGTTTCATTTATAACATAGCCCCGTATATCTTTAGCTTCTTGAGCCAATGTAACAGACGCACCATACAAGTTCACAAAGCAAGCGAAAACTATGGTTGAAACAACAGAGAATATTTGCATTCGCTTATTCATCTACTATTTTACTTTCATTTATGAGTTTAGTGATCTTATCGATTTTATTTCTATACTCAAACATCTGAATTCTATAATCAGATTGCGAAATATTCCCTAAGGAATAATCTAATTCTAGTACTTCTATCAATTGATGCTGTTCGTCCAATACAGCAATGTCACTATTTGAAATACTTCCGAAGTCGAAGTAATTTATAGGTTTGCCGAATAAAAATGGACTTGCCACTACTGCAATAGCAACTCCAAATAAAACCACTCCTACTAAAATATCCATTAGGACACCTTATTCCTACTTATACTTGGCCATAAAGAAATAACAGCTCCAATAATCACAAAAGGCCCTGCCATCCACATCCACCACATCAATGGATTGATCATAAACCTAAAAGCCACTGAACCATCTTCAGAATTTTCGCTAGGAACTGCATAAAAGTCTTCTACTGGTGTAGACCGAATAGATGCCCTTGTAGAAGCCATATTGAAATCCGGATAAAAGGATCTTTGAGGTCTTAATTCACCAATATATTTATTATCTTTATAGGTTTCCAAAACAGATGTGAATTCCACTCTGTCTGAATACAATTTTTCTTCAGTTTTAATATATTTTACTGAATAGGATTTTATATCATAGGTGTCTCCTGGCATAAGTATGACATCTCGCTGATAGTCGTAAAAAGAAGAGCCCACTACACCTAATACAACCATTAATACACTGATATGGACAATGTAGCCTCCATATCTGGTTCTATTAGCTAATATCAATCTTATCCATGACACAATAAACATAGATCCCGATTTAGAGGAAATTACTTTAGTTCCTTTGAACCATTCTCTCAAAATACCAATCAGAACAAATACTATAGTTGAAAATGCGATAAGAGGTATAATTTCTCTAATACCTCCTATAATCAATAACACAAATGAAATTACAGTCGCTGCCAATGGTAGCTTTAAAGCCCTAGCAACACTTTTCCAATTGGAATTCCTCCACGGTATCAGTGGTCCAATCCCCATAATAACAACTAAAAACAACATTATCGGGCCATTAACTTGATCATAATATGGCCGCGCTATAGTTATACGTTCGTCCCATAATAAATCGGAAATTAGCGGGTATACTGTACCCCAAAGAGTCACGAACGCTATTCCTAAAAGTAGTAAATTATTAATCAAAAATGCAGCCTCTCTTGATAACATAGACTCTAAAGACCTTGCACTAGTCAATAGTTTAAATCTCCAAATAAACACAGCGAAAGGAAGCATGATTCCTACGGCTAAAAATCCTAAAAACACCCATCCTAAATCAGAGGCACCAAAAGAATGCACAGATGGCACAGGGCCGCCGCGATTAACGAACATTCCGTATAAAGACAGCGAAAATGCTATATTAATAATCACTATATTCCACATACGAAACATTGATCTACGTTTTTGGACAATTATGGAGTGAATAAATGCAGTCAAAGCTATCCATGGCATGAATGCAGCATTTTCAACCGGATCCCAAAACCAAAATCCTCCCCATCCTAAAATTGTGTAGGCCCACCATGAGCCTAATAATAATCCAACTGCTAATAATCCCCAAGCTATCAACCCCCAAATTCTACCTTGATCAACCCATTCATCTTCGCATTTTCCGGAAATTAAATGAGCTAAAGCAAATGCCATTGGAATAGCACAACAAATTAGTCCGGCCATTAACGCAGGTGGATGGAAAAACATTCCAAAATGCGTCAAGAGTGGATTGATTCCTTGGCCATCTATCATCGGAATCAGTGATTTTTCAAACGGGTTAGCCATGAAAATAATCACTAACAAGAAAAAAATCAAAACTGCCATCAATATCGCTGCAACTATCGGCAAAACATCAGACGTTACTTTTCCTGAAAATCGTATTGACAGGGCTGAAAATACTATCAGAATCATAGTTATATACAGTAAAGACCCTTCGTTACCCGAATAAAATGCCACCCATGTATAAATATCCGGCATAGCCAAATTACTGTGAGCCGCAACATATAACACCTGAAAATCATTGGAAACAAACGCTCCTACTAAGCCTAACGTAGAAACAAATATCAAAACAACCAGAATATATATCCCCCGGTAAGAACTAGTAATCAATTCGGTAACTTTATACAAACGTCCCAGCACTGCTGCGCACAGCGAATACACCGCTATAACCAACGATATCCACAGAGTGACTAACCCAATATCAGCAAACAAACCTAATCTGACTCCTTAAAAAATTCATACTTTCAACTTTCATCTATTTTGTTTTGGTCATCCATCCGTATATATTTTTGCGGATCATTCTTATTATCGCTAAGTTCCACAGGGTGCCGCTTTATCATTTTAAGTATCACGCCTATTCCTATGCACAACATGGCTATTACTACAATTACCGGAACTATCCATGCAAAAATCATAGTACCTCGTTTCGGAGGGGCAGCTAATATGTCACTGCCATATCTTTCTTCAAAGTAATTTAAAATTTCTTTCTTACTATAGCCATCTAACAGCATCTGCCTAACTTTTGTTTTCATTTGTTTGGCAATTTCTACTTGTACTTGATCAATGCTCTCAGCTGGGCAGACTGGGCACATTAACATTTGATCTATTAATTGAGCTTCTGTCTCAACAGACTCTGTTTCTGGGCCTTGTGCCATAGTTAGAATGGGGGTAAATAGCAATACACTAAATAAAACAGTTAAAACAATGAACAATGGAAAAATTTTAATTTTAATCAATTAAACCTGTCACAGATGTCGTCTTGCAAACTTGATAGACAATCCCCGCTAATCTAAACTCAACACGTATTCACTAATCATATTCATTTCTTCTTCAGATAGCATTTTTTTGAAGCTGGGCATTACTACAACACCAGAATACAAGTAACCTTTTACTCCGTTTACTCCTATTGATTTAACTTCTGGAGAAGTTAAATCTGGAGTAACCGCTGGAGAATATCCATAATCATTAATAATTTTCATCAAAGCTGGTCCATCACCTTTTGCTTCAGTACCATGGCACATGACACAGTTAACATCATAAAGATGTTCTCCACTGTAATAAGAAGTAGATTTAGCAGCCTCATAAACAGGAACAGCACTAGCAGGAACGTCTAATCTCGGTGGTTCATATGACTTATACGATTGCGTATAATGCATTTCGTAAAAGAAGTCTAAAGGGTATGATCCTTGAGAACATCCTATTAGTGCTATAAGCAACAACGAGACTATAAATATAGCTTTATTTTTTATCATTTTATTTATTTTCTGTATTTTGAAGTTCATAGTAGTTTTATATCCACGCTTTAATTAAATCAAGCGATTTTTGTATCAACTGCTCCGGCATTAGATAAAATGTCATTCACTTGCTGAGAATTGTCATCATTGGATGTCACTAAGACTCCAATATATCCCTGTGATACTCTCTCATCATAAGCCTCGGTCATCTTGTGAGGCAATCTGCTTTCAAATATCACTCCAATCACTGTAAATAATATAGCTCCTAACATTGTACCTTCATACATAACTACGGCCATTGGGGGAAGTGATAATATTGGTTTACCTCCAGTTATAAGAGGGTATGCCATTTGTGTCATAGAGGTAATCATTAATCCACCGACAAAACCTAAAAGACCACCTATAAATGGGAATAAAAAGAGTCTAATTGGTTCTTCACGTTCACCAAATGCACCTTCAGGATATGGACAGTCCGTTAAAAAGTCTACATCCTTTTCAGACACTCCAGACTCTTTCAGCGCATCTCCAGCATCAGCAGCCTGATTAGCATCTTGGAATAAACCTAATACTGTTTTAATAGCCATAATTATTACCTTTCTTAATCTTCTCTAAATGTAGCAGGAACAGTTCTTCTTCCTACTTGTATTTCTGTTTTGAGAATATCTCCTTCTTTAATATCATACAACGGAATCAGCGGCATTACTTTACTGAATAGTAGCAAGAACAAAGTGACTAAAGCAAATGTACCTAAAACTATAATTCCTTCAAAAACTGACGGAGTGTATGACGCCCATGTAAACGTAAATACTTGTTTGTTAATTTGACCGGGTATAAACAATATATATCTTTCTAACCACATACCAATATTGACCGATATACATGCAGCAGAAACAAGGTACAAGTTACGTCTCCAAATTTTTCGTGACCATAAACAAATTGGTAAAAAGTATGTCGTCACGATAAATATGATCATAATTATATTCCACGGGTAAGTAGCAAATTGAAGCGTGCGAATCGCGATTTCATCTGCTTCTCGCCCATAAATTCCGAATATTATTTCCATACAAAAATAATAAAACCAACCAGTCGCTACAACTATCAATAATCTACATAAAGCTTCAACGTGTTCTTTACGTATATAATCCTGCCAACCATATGCCCATCTCAATAGTATTAATACAAACACCACTGCTGATACTCCTGAGTGGACCGCACCAACCACAAAGTAAGGCGCAAATATGGTTGAATGCCAAGCCTTTACTGAAACAGCCATTCCGAAGTCCCAGGAAACTATACTATGAACGGATACAAACACTGGTAATATCAATGCTGACAACAAAACTCCAGCTACTATTTGAAGCTTCCATTGCCTAACGTTACCCTGCCATCCCATAGCCAACATTGTATACACTTTTTTTCTAATGCCTGTAGTGTTGTCTCTCAATATACCAAAGTCTGGAATCAAAGCGATAAACACAAACAACACACTAGATGTCAGATAGGTCAATATTGCACTCGGGTCCCAAACTAACGGTGATCTTATATTTGGGAAAATTCCTCTAGCAAAATCATACGGGAATACCCAATATAAAATTCTCCAGGGCCTACCAGTATGTATTATAGGCATAGTCATCGCTGTCATTAATGAAAATATAGTTAAAACCTCAGCTGCCCTAGATGCAGGGCGTCTCCATTCGGCTTTAGCCAATCTTAAAATTGCAGATAACATCACACCAGCATGACTAATTCCAATCCAGAACACGAAATTTGTGATGAAAAAGCCCCACATTACAGGTCTATTAAGACCTGTGATTCCAAGCCCTTTATTGATCATATATCCAACTACGATAGATGCTATTAGCACTATAAATGAGCATACTCCTACTGCTGGCCAGTACCATTTAGGTGTGGTCAGTATCGAAGTTAGAAGATCCTTATTAATTTGTGCTGGTGGTAAAACTCGTCCTTCCTGCATGGAAGTTATCCTCTCGCCTAATTATTTTTATTCTGGTTTGGCCAATACCAAGTAATTTCCTTTAATAAACCGTCCCATTTTTTGGTACATAGCACCTTCTTTAATTTCCCACACATTCATAATTGGGAACATTTTTAAAGACAGCAAGTAAACTAATGCAGCTATACCAATTATTCCTACTACCATAAATATGTCCCAGATATCAGGCATAACCGCCTCTGGAACTACAGTTATAGATATTTCGTAAATCTGTTCAACGCCTGCGTTAAATGCTCCAACAAAGTGTCTAATATTCCACATCAAGGCCCCAAACAACACGAATACTCCTGCCAATGGAGCTCCCCAGGCAGAACGGCGTACTGGGTTCCAAACCAATAATCCAACCGGAATTATGAAACTACCCAGTGCATTAAGTAAGAATACCCAAAAATACACATCTGAATACAAATATTTTATGATATTTATCTCAACTTCCATTCTCCCATACCAAAACGTGATAAAGAAAGCGAACGTATGATAAGCCCATAAAAGAGACAACCCTAACAGTATTTTACTAGCCGACCAAAAAGGAGAATCACCTATGAAATTTCCGTATCCGCCCCAGCGTTTGTATATAAATAATATGATCAGAATTATTGCCAACGAAGTTTGAAATCCCATCAAAGTATATATAGCAGGAAAAATCGAATCTTTCCACCCAGCAATGAAGCTCATACCCAAATCTGTAGCTATCAAAAATTGAACAAACGGTAACATCAAGAAATATATTCCTCCTAATGAACCTATTGCCGCCTGTAGTACTAACCATTGCTTCTTTGATCCATTCCATCTGCCAGCTATAATTGTATAAAATCTTTTTTTCAATCCCGTAACGTTCTTCAACGCTGCTGACATATCTGGCGTAGCTGACAAGATTAAAATCAAACAACTGACCACAGGTAACGCAAACATAGCTGCAGTTTCCCAAAAGTGTGGAGCTCCCCCGGTACTTGGATCCACAGAGTTCTCCTGACATCCAAAGAATGGTGTCCCATAGGGTAAGGGTTAGCAATTGCAGGTATCATCAGCATTAAAGGTATATATAAGACGAAATTTACAATTCCAACGATTGCAAATAATTCTGCAATTCTTGTTAATGGTCTACGCCAGTGACTTTTTATAATTCTAAAAGCCACTGCAACAAGCGGAGCAGGTGCAGTAACCATAAATACAAAAGAAAAAGCAGCCATATAATAACCCCAAGGTTCGTAACTAGTGAACCCTGACATTGAATATTTTGCGATAAAACCTATAACACCTAAAACTGATAGTGCTGCAGCGATAACAATCCATAATTTAAGCCCATTTACAGTTGTGGCCTTAGATGGTAACTCTGCTAAATCTTCCTTATCTGGAAAGACCCACATATTTTTGTAATGATGATTAAGAGTTTTTAATTCATCCATGTAACTAGTCATGCTCCATTTGGAATTGTTCTACTTTCTTCAGGTATATAACACTAGGATCAGTGCCAATTTCTTCTAATAACCTGTAGCCTCTGGAGTCTCCATGATCATCGCCTCTGATTTCTTCAAAATACTCATGTATTTCGTCTTGTTCATTGTTTTGATCCCCAAACATTAATGCATTAGTAGGGCAAGCCTGAACGCAAGCGGGCATATAATTTCTTGCCGCCATTATCTTATCATTCAGCTTGGTTCTTTCTCTTCGTTCAACAGTTACTTCGGCTCTTCGTATCCTTTGAACGCAAAAAGAGCATTTTTCTGTAATTCCTCTGGTTCGTACTGTTACATCTGGATTTAGTTGATTTTGCAATCTTTCCGGCCATTGAGGTTCCCAAAAATTGAAGAATCTAACCTGATAAGTGCAGTTATTAATACAATATCTAGTTCCAACACACCTGTTATACACTTGAACATTCAATCCTTGATCATTATGGTAAGTTGCATAAACTGGGCAGACTGGTTCGCAAGGAGCGTTACCACAATGCTGGCACATAACTGGCAAATACCTAGCTCTTACATCGGGGAAATCACCCTCCCAATATCTCTCAATTCTGATCCACTCAAAGGCTCTTTTTTGCATAAATAAATCTTTGGTATTAATCGGTAAGTTATTTTCTGCCTGGCATGCCACTACACAAGCCTGGCAACCAGTACATTTGTCTAAATCGACAACCATGCCCCATTTATGATCTACTTTAACTACCATGAAATCTTCCTCAATGCCTTTTATTTAATGGTTATTACCATTTGGCGATGTGGTTTTTATCAATTTTTCGCCTTCTGTGAACCCAATTTCCCTTGATTCAAAGTCTCCCTCAAATTTAGCTATACGCAAGCTGGTATTGGTATTAATAACGTTAACTTTAGTAGCTGCCCATGCCAATGATCCAGTTTCATTAACTTTATGATTTTCTAACATGTCCAGTACATTGGCGCTCTCTCCATCCAATCTGTTCGTAGCATAAGAGCTCCCTATAGTTCTTCCTTGGCCTAATGGGATACTGATAACTTCTGGAGGTTGAGCTGGGCTTAAAAACGCGATACCTTTAATTTCAAAGTTCTCTGATTGCACTTTCAAAACATCACCTTCTTGAATGCCCATATCATTAGCTTTTTTCTCGTTAATTTCAACCCATGTTTGCCACGCTATAGAAGTGACTGGATCTGGAGTCGCCTGAGCCCATGGAATATCTCCATTTCTTCCATCTAGTAATGAATTATGTTCAAACGGGACTAAATAAAATTCTCCTGTAGATTGAACAGCAGCACCTTTATCTTTAGCTACTATATTGCTCACAATATTGCTTACATCTACAGAGCTCGATTCAGTCGCACCTTCATCCCACCATCCACCTTGTTTTAACAGGTTGTTCCAAAATTCTTGCTTGGTCGATCCTGGTACGGAACCTCTATTCAAATCAAATAATTGATCCGACATTGATTTCATAGCTTCTTGTAGAGTTTTCCACGGTAGGTCACTATCTTTACCTAGATCTTGAGCAACCGATAACATCACATCACTCGAACTCCTAGGGTCTAAATCACTTAACGGATTCACTATTGGTTGCTGAATTCCGATTACTTGATATCCTGAAGCTGGTTCTGGAATGTCATCTCCCCATTCTTCCATGAAGTTTCGATCAGGAAGTATTAAATTCGACAAATTATTGGTCTCATTCATTAAATAGTCAAAGCTAACCAGGTAAACATCTTCGTTTTCAAGCGCTTCTTTCAATCCAGTCCAATTCGGTAACCCATATACTGGATTTGTTCCATTTATAATTAACATTTTGATTTTGGAAGATTTAATATCTTTGATTAAATTTTCAACATCAGTAATTGTATGAGAAGAACTTCCCGCAGACAGCTCTTTTATGGGGGAGTCTGGATTCAAAATGACTCCTCCTTTAATTCCTACACTTCCAACAAGATGGTTTAATAAATATATAGCTTCTAGATTAAATAATCCGTTAGTAGAAGCACCTGCACTTCCACCGCCTATCGCTATAGCCGGTCCCTGACTTGCGAATTCTCTTGCTACCGTACGTATCAACTCTGATACAGAATTTGATCCTGTAATATGCTCAGGGATTCCTAATTCTGCAGCTAAATTATCTGGGTGATATGATGCCAGCGCTGATAAACCTTTTCCGTCAGTCAGGTCATCTATATCTACTTTGCTAGGTGTCAATTTTTCTTCGATAAGCACATAAGCAATGCTAAGCGCTAATTTGCCTTCTTGCCCTGGTTTGATTGGAATCCATCGGTCTGCATTTGATGCTGTTACAGAAAATCTAGAATCTACATGAGTCAGTGTTCCTCTATCCGAGTGCTTGGAATCTCTAAATTGACCATAAGCCACTTCCCATTGAGTAGGCGATATCCAAGTTGATAAGAAATCAGATCCGAAAGAAAGAACGTATTTAGCATTAGAAATATCATAATAAGGTTGGATTTTCTTTCCGAAAACATTTTCAATAGCTTGTTTATAAGTATTTAAATCTAACGAATCGAATTCTATTCGTTTTCCACCGAATGCTTTAACAAAATTATCGGATATCAATGCTGCGTGGCCTCTTAAAGGTGGAGTGATCATAGCTACAGCTCCATCTCTATCTTGTAATTCTTTTTTCAAAGCTTCTAAAGCTCTATCCCAGGTTATTTTGTCAAATCTACCAGAACCTTTTGGTCCATTCAATCGGACAGGGCCTGTCAGTCTATCGGGATGGTAAAGTTGCTGCAAACCAAGATCGCATCGGGCACTTTGAGCTCCCATATTTGTTGGGTAGTTAGGGTTGCCTTGTATCTTTTTTGCCCTACCTTCCACAACTCTAACGACTACACCTTCACTGCTGGGGCATGTCCTGCAGAGAGTTGCGTACCAGTTCTCTTTTCCTTTAACCAAGTCTTCCGGCAAAGAAACTGGGCTTTGAACGCGTAGCTCATCTTCAAATACATCACAGGCTACAGCTCCAACTGCAGACAAACCAGCCCAAGCCAAAAAATTTCTTCTTGTTAATTTCATTTAAATCCTACTCAATCTTCTACTTGTGACAGATCGTACAATCAGTCGGAACATCATATTTTCTATGACAGTCCAGACAAGTTCCCATTTTTAGTGATTGGAATTGTTTAGGTTGTACTTCGTCCATTTCTGAAACTACTCCATGGCAAACAGTGCAAACTTCTTTGACTTCTAGCTGCTTATCTTCTGTGTCACCCTGTGTAAAATGTCTTATATGGGCTTCATGAACGAATCTAACATGATCTGGTAAACGATGAACTCTCTCCCAATTAACTGGTATTCCGTCGCTATAAGCCGTGGCTAATTTTTCTATCTCTAGCTGAGCCTGTTCATCTCCTCCAGTAACTTTTTGGTGACAGAACCAGCACTGCTGCAGAGCAGGGACAGTGGCAGAGTCTCCTTTCGTAACATTCCTATGACAGAATTCACATTGCATTCCTAGTCCTCCGTCTTCAACTGCACCGGCATGCGCTGTATGGGGGAACGCTATAGGTTGAGCAGGGGCGTCAGATAAACCAAACGGAGCATTAGAAAACCATGACATGCCTATAACCAACAGAACAAATCCGCCTATTCCCATTAATATTAAGCCAACTAAAACTACAGCTATTATGTTACCTTTTGGAATCATACATGCACCTTAAATCAAAAACCTTGGCCAGAAATCCCCTACTCTCATCCACATGTTAAATGCCATAACAAGCAATACCGCTATTGGTATTAACATTAAGAGTGCAAAGGCGGTCAAAGGTAATCTGAATTTTTTTGCTGTTACTGGTAAGTCACCAGTACTGACCAGTGAAGGTATAAACAGATGCGCTGCTGCCATGGAAAATGCGAATGCCGCAACAAATGGAGCTAACGTCCAAATTGAGGTCAAATAATAATGTATATTCATCCAATTGAAAGAGCCTAATGTGGCTGGATCTTCTAGCATATTTACAGTTTTTGTTCCTTTTCTCTTGTTGCTTGGAAAAGCTCTGAAAAGCTAACACAGTTCCTTTTCGAGTGTCAAGAAATAATTATAGTTCATTACTAGTGCTTATTTCAAATGTTTTTTTGTTTTTTCCCCTAATTAGACTACTTAGCTCATTCATACTATACTAACTTCAACTTAATTCGAGGGTTTCTATGCATGAGTTTAGCTAAAGATATGAACCTCCCAAAAGGATTAAACAAGCAAAAAGTCCTTCAAATTTATGAACAAATGCTAATGGTTCGCCTTATTGATGAAAGAGTGTGGGCAATGAATAGACAAGGCAAAGTGCCGATAGCTGCTTCTTGCCAAGGGCACGAGGCGGCTCAATTAGGTTCTTTAGCCGCCTCCCAATATCTAGGAGATTGTTTCTTTTTTACATATTACAGAGACTTAGCTTTAAAATTCGGTACTGGCTTAAACGAAAAAGATATTATGCTTTCATATTTAGGTAGAAATGGAGATCCCTATAGCAATGGGCGCCAATTCCCGTTGCAAGGGGCAGACTTATCTAGAAATGTGATCCAATTATCTAATGTTGTAGCCGCTGGCATGCCACAAGCAGTCGGGTATGCTCTAGCATCGAAAATTAAACGTGAGCCGACAGTATCTTTATCATTTTTTGGAGATGGGGCTTCTAGTCAAGGAGAATGCCATGAGGCAATGAATTTCGCCGGTATCCATAAATTGCCCATAGTGTTTGTATGTGAGAATAATCACTATGCCATATCAGTTCCTCAAAACCTACAAATGACAGTAAGCGAGGTTTCTGAACGAGCTCCAGGATACGGACTGTCTGCTATTTCTATAGACGGTTCCGATTTTTTTCAAGTATATGAATCTATGTTAGAAGCTATAGCGTTAGCCCGTAGAAATGTGCCTGTGCTAGTTGAAATGAATGTAGAACGCATAATGCCACATACTTCTGATGATGACCATAGTAGATACAGAGATCAATCAGAAATAACTAACATGCGCGATAGAGATCCATTAACAAAATTAGAGCAATGGATAACATCCCACAAACTAACAACTGAATCAGAGATAGCAACAATAACAGCATCCTGTAAACAGCGGGTCAATTTAGCTACAGAATACGCAGAATCTGCCCCTGAACCTGAAGCGTCTTCTTTATACGACAATTTATTTTCAAAATAGAGGTTTTGATGGTTGAACTTAGCATTATTGAATCAATTAGAGAAGCTTTAAAGGAAGAAATGACTCGAGATACCAATGTAATAATTCTAGGCGAAGACGTTGGTCAACGAGGTGGAGTATTCCTAGCAACTCAAGGGCTTTTAGAGGAATTCGGCTCTGAAAGAGTTATAGATACTCCCTTAGCAGAAGCATCCATAATGGGAATTGCTTTAGGGGCTTCATTTAATGGGTTGAGGCCAGTGCCAGAGGTTGAATTTGCTGACTTTTTATGGCCAGGTTTAAATCAAATAATTGGTGAAGCTTCTAAAGTTTCGTATGGAACTAATGGTGCATTAAATGCCCCGATGGTAATTCGTATTCCATATGGAGGAGGGATTAGAGGGGGCCTCTACCATTCACAAAATGTAGAGAGTTACTTTTTCCATACTCCTGGCCTGAAAGTCTGCGCTCCGTCTACTCCCTATGATGCAAAAGGACTTCTAAAATCTGCTATAAGAGATAATAACCCTGTTGTGTTTCTAGAACACAAAAAAACTTACCGCCTAGTACGTGGAGAGGTTCCTCTTCAAGAATATCTTCTTCCTATCGGAAAAGCTGATGTCAAAAAACAAGGATCAGATATAACTATAGTTTCTTATGGTTTAATGCTGCACTATTGCATAGAAGCAGCACATTTATCATTAAAAGAAGACAATATAAATGTAGAGATCGTAGATTTAATGTCGTTGCGACCGCTCGACACCGGTACAGTCATAGAATCTGTCAAAAAAACAGGAAAATTAATGATAGTCCACGAAGACAATTTGACCGGTGGTGTTGGAGCAGAAATATCTGCAGTAGTAGCCAATGAAGCATTTGAATATTTAGATGGACCCATACGTAGAGTATGTGGGCCCGATGTGCCTACAATGCCCTTTGCAAAATCTTTAGAAGATGCCTACTTACCCAACTCAAAATTAATTTACGAAGAAATAAAAAAATTACACGCATACTAAAACAAGAGGCTTAAAAACAAATATGATTGAAGAAATAAAACTCCCACAAGTAGGAGAATCTATTGTAGAAGGTACTGTTTCTAAATGGTTAAAAGTAGAAGGAGATACTGTTGGAAAATATGATCCTTTAGTAGAAATAGTCACTGATAAAGTTACAATCGAAGTCCCCAGCCCGGCATCAGGAGTAATTTCAAAAATATTGATAACTGAAGGTACAACAGTTGCAGTTGGTGAATCCATAGCGGAAATAGAGGTTTCCGATACAACTGATGCCGAGATAGAACCGCCTATAGTACCTTCTCGAATTGGGTTTTTAGTCACTGACATACAGCAAGTCGGGCCAACAGGAGGTACCCCCACAGATAACGAACCTTCTGAACATTTAGAAAATGTCCCATTACAATTATCTCCAGTAGTAAGGAAACTTGCTGCAGAATTAAAAATTGACTTAACTAAAATACACGGATCAGGTATGAATGGCAGAATTACTAAAAACGATATCCTTGCCTATTCAGAATTAAATCCTAAAGCAACCAAAACTCTAGATTCAACCGTAGATACAGAGACAATTCCCTCAGCCATCCGAAAAACCATTGCAGACAACATGTTCAAAAGCTACTCCTCAATACCCCATGCTTGGACTATGATGGAAGTAGATGTTACTAATTTAGTTACAATTCGGAACGCTAATAAGGATGAGTTTAAAAAATCCCATGGAATAACCTTAACGTATCTACCGTTTTTTATGAAAGCCTTAGTGGACTCATTAATTGACAACATGAATTTTAACACTGAATGGTCTAATAATAAGATCATAAACCACAAAACTATAAACTTAGGTATAGCAGTAGCCTCAAAAACTGGATTAGTTGTCCCAGTCATACCTAAAGCTGAAGAATTAAATATAATTGACTTTTCCATAGCAACCAACACACTAATTTCCAAGGCTAACACCAACAAACTAGCTATGCATGATATCCAAAATGGAACATTTACTCTTAATAATACAGGCGCACTTGGATCGATAATGTCCAAGCCATTAATCAATCCACCTGAAGCAGGAATAATTACCACTGAATCAATACAACAAAAACCAGTGGTCATAAACGATGGGATCGCAATAAGAGCCATAATGAACATTTGCCTTTCTTTTGACCACCGTATCAATGATGGGTATGAGGCATCCAAATTTCTGTCGAGTATAAAAAATAATTTGCAAAACTTTGATCCTAATTTACAAATTTAATAACCATGAATGATCAACCAATTAAAAATATTAAAGATTTAGGATTAATCCCTTACCAAGATGGCATAAAGGCTCAAAACAAATTAGTAAAAGACATCCAAGATGGGGAAAGTCCAAACACAATCCTCCTAATGGAGCATTTTCCTATTCTCACCAAAGGAAGAATTAGTGACCCAAAAGATATTTTTTTCTCAGCAAAAGATTCTTTAAATCTTGAAATTGTAGAAACAGATAGAGGAGGACAAATTACGTTCCACGGCCCCGGCCAATTGATAGCATATCCCATTATAAATATAAAATCTTGGGGTGGCCCGCATAAATATATTAGAGCACTAGAAAACGTAATAATTGAAAGTTTAAAAGCATTAGGCATAGATTCTTATACAATATCAGGACTTACTGGTGTTTGGGTCAACGATGAAAAAATAGCCGCAATTGGTGTAAAAATTTCCAAGGGAGTTGCTTATCATGGATTTTCTTTAAATGTTAATACAGATCTCAAATATTATGACCATTTTATCCCTTGTGGGATATCAGAAAAAAAAGTCACGTCAATAAAAAAAGTCAGAAAAACCGAATACTCTATGCAATTAGTAAAAGATAAAATAATAAAACAATTATCTGAACACTTAGATTTTAATTAAACTTCATTTACATTGTTAGAAATAATTTTCATAGCATTGTTACCTGTGATATTTTGAAGGTCTAGCAAAGACATATTTACTCCATGTAAATATGAATCATTGATAAAATTTAGCCACTCATTTTCTTGCACGCCTATTATGAGCATGATATACCTTATAAAATGGCTACAGGGGATGTAGGTGATCCAGACGAATGGATTGAGAATAAATTGGAAAATATGGGATTCTGGCGAACTCCAGAGGATGGAGGATACTGATGTTTTATGAAATTTTAATTGCCTCGTACATACTTGTATCTGTAGTACTCTACATTACTATGGTAATTTTTGATCCTTTGTATCCGTTTTCTTATAGAACCCACTTTTTAGTAGCGATCCTTGTAGCACTTTTCCTACCCATAGCGGTAATAATTGTGCCTATAATTTTTGTACTATGGATGTATTTATTTGGTCTAGTAACTGATACTAAAGACACTATTATCCTAACAATAGTTATTTTACTGATATGTCTATTTTCGTATAGTTGCGTGGGTTTTGTTTTTGAGTGTATGCCTTCATCAACATGTTATTAAAAGTGCTAATAGTTAAATAAAATAAAGGGGAAAATTATATGACAATGTTTTGCCATAAGTTGCCATCCTGAAATATCTAAATAAACATTACTAGAAGAAGCCGCTACGGCGATGGCTTCATTTACCCAAGCTTCAAACCCTGCATGAGCCAATATTATTTTTAATTCTGGGAAATCAACAGCGACTTGATCCATGTAAATTGGTTGGCAATATTTACTATATAGCGGATTGGGTTCCGGGCCCGTATGAACCATTACACGAATTTTGTACTCCTCACATCTCTCATATAATTTATATGCCAGATCATCATTAGGATAAAATCCGGCAGCAGGATGAATCTTAAGACCAACACAACCCAAATGATTTATAGCATCATCCAACATAGTATTTGCATCTATTCTCCTAGGATCAATACAAGCAAATAAAACTATTCTATCAGGATATTTATCTACTAGTGCTCTATGAGCTAAATGCTGATCCCAAATGTTCATTGCATTCTGGAATGCAGGATGTAAACCCCAATCAATCGGCATAATCATACATTTATCCACTCCTGCTAAATCCATTTGGGAAATTAGCTTTTGCCCAGTTCTGTCCCACACAGTTTTCATAGCAGTAGCTATTTGGTCAGCCGGTTTTCCTGACCTTACCGACACAGTTTTAAACAATCCTTCCCAAAATGAAGCGCCTGGCATATGTTCATCCATTAAATGAGCATGGAAGTCAAAAATCATGTTCTCTCCAATAATTTATAATTTTTAATATCTATATGATATCCTTCCTAAACATGACATGGGATATTTATGTCATATCAAACATAGGATTTTATTTATGTCAGCATCAGAAAAAATAAAAACATTCATCGAAAATGGTGGTTGGATTCGAAAAATGTTTGAATCTGGAATAACATTAAAACAAGAATTCGGGGAAGATAATGTATTTGATTTATCTTTAGGGAACCCCATTATAGAACCTCCTTCGCAATTTCAGAGTGCTCTGCTAAAGTTGGCACAAAACCCAATTCCAGGGATGCATCGGTATATGCCAAATGCAGGCTACATTGAAACTCGAGAAGCCATTGCCAAAACCATTAATTCAGACTCTGGTCTTTCTCTCACTAGTCAACACTTGGTTATGACTTGTGGAGCCGCCGCTGGGCTGAATGTAATACTAAAATCTTTACTAAATACCGGAGAAGAAGTAATCATACTATCTCCTTATTTTGTTGAATATGAATATTACATAGACAACCATTCCGGAGTGTCAATTGTAGTGCCTACAAACAGCGATTTTACTCCGGATTTACTAGCATTAGAGAAAGCTATTTCGCCTTTAACCAAAGCTATCATTATTAACTCTCCAAACAATCCTACAGGAGTAGTATATGGAGAATCTACATACTCAAATATATCGAACCTTTTAAATAAAAAACAGAATGAATATAAAACTAAAATTTACTTGATCAGCGATGAGCCTTATCGGAAAATCACTTTCGCTGGAGTTCAATGCCCAAATTGGTTTAATTACTACGATAACTCACTGATAGTGCACTCTCATGCCAAAGACTTAGCATTACCTGGAGAACGAATCGGCTATATAGCAGTATCTCCAAAATCATATGATGCTGAAACACTCATAAACGCGCTGACATTCAGTAACAGAATACTCGGATTTGTAAATGCTCCGGCTCTAATGCAAAATTTGATCAAATCTTTACAAACTGCATCTGTTGATTCCAGTATTTATGAGGAAAAAATGAATTTTCTTTATACCGAACTAACGAATATGGGTTATGAGATTGTTAAACCACAAGGGGCTTTTTATTTATTTCCTAAATCTCCAATAACAGACGATTCTGCTTTTTCAGAAGAACTCTTAAAGGAAAACGTGTTAGTCGTCCCTGGCCGTGGGTTTGGCACACCTGGATACTTCAGAATTTCTTACTGTGTGGAAGATAAAGTTATAGAGGGGTCTCTACATGGATTCCGCAAAATGGCTCAAAAATACAACCTGAAATCTTAAAACGTACTGGATTGAATGAATATACCAATATTTTTAACAATACTTAGAATGATTATGACACCTATAATCGTGGTGATTATTTATTTAAATGCCCTTATGACTATCGATATCTTCATCAATAATTCAATTATTGCATCAATATTATTCGCATTAGCCGCAATTACCGATGGTATTGACGGTAAAATTGCTAGAAGCCGTTCTCAAATAACTAAATTAGGTACCTTTTTAGACCCAATTGCAGATAAATTCATGGTGATAACAGTCCTTATAACTTTAGTTTTTGTATCAGACAATTCATGGCATGGATTAATATTAGCAATATTAGCCACTCTTACTATAGCCCGTGAAATTTTAATAACTGGCTTGAGAGAATGGATGGCCACCATTAACAAAAATGAAATTACTGCAGTTTCGGCTGGAGGGAAAATGAAAGCAGGGTTTCAGATGACCGGGATAACCATGATCATTGCCGCACCTTCAGTCTTTTATTTTAATTTAGAACCAATTGCATTAATAGTTTTTGGAATCGGCACTATATTAAGCCTCTCTTCTGGGTGGAGCTATTTTTATGCCGCGCGGCATTATTACTTTTCTGAGTAACCCTGAAAACAATGTTACTGACTGATGCTAGGCTTTCGAAGAGTCCAATAAGATACTGCGGCAGCGCAATATATTCCCATGCAAGGAACCAGTGCCCAATAATAACTTCCTGATGTGTCGAATATAAATCCCATCCATACAGGAGTACTCATCGACATCAAGTGTTGCGGTAAGTTTTGCCATCCCCTCAGCGCAGCATAATGTTCTCTGCCAAAATAATCTCCTAAAATGGCCCATCCCAAAGGATTGGCTGCCTCAGCCAAAGATAACATTATTGAGAAAACACCCAATTGCCATAAAGCACCACTCTTATCTAACAACACAAAAATTGAACCTGCGCCCAAAGCCATACATATCGCACTTACTTTTTCTTTACGCCATCTATCTCCCACCCATCCTATTATTGGGTTAAAAACCATAGATCCTATCGACATCATCATCATAAATATTGAAGCTATAATAAGACTTTCTGTGAGTTCTCTTCCGGCTCCTTGTAAAAACCAAATCATTACCGGTGCCATCAAAAATGAAAGTCCTGCATGCACGGTATTTCCTAAACCGTCTGAAAAAACTAATTGCCAATACGCTAATGTGTGCATCGCTTCTTTAACAGTGAACCCGTCGGTAAATTCAGAATTTTTTATCGTTGCCCCACGGTCAGTGCTATCTTGGGCTCCATCGGGTTTTAAATTCATAGATTCCGGTGATTGCTTTACGATCCAGGATGTAGATGCCATAAACACAATAACAAATACCCCTGTGATAAAAGATGATTTTCTCCATCCTAACGATAAAACCATCCATGCTACTAGAGGAGCAAAAGCACCTCCTAACCCATTACCTGTAGAAATTATGGACATTGCTAACGCTCGATGCTTCCTAAACCATGCGTTAATGGCTGGAATTGCCGCAGTATGGAATCCTGCACGAACACCTAGGGAAATCAATCCTACCAGGACAATACAGAATGTCACATAACTTTGTATAAAGGCAAGTAATATAAACCCCAAACCACACGCAACGCCTCCAAATATGAGCATATTCCTATAACCTAATTTATCAACAAAATATCCGATCAAAGGCGCAAAAATTCCTGCAGTCAATCTGCCTAGCATATCTGCGAATGCGATCGCCGATACTCCTATTCCCAATTCTTGCCGTATTGGAACCACATAGATAGTAAAATTTTTATTAAACGCTCCTTGTTTTACTGTAACGCCCAATAAACTGACAAGTACTATCCACCATCCATAGAATACCTTGGGGTTAGGTTCTTTTTTTTGTTTATTGTCCAATATTGTCCTAAAAACACCTGGTGCTGATTAACGCAAACATTATTAAATTCTTATTAAATTGTTATTTAATGGCATTTTAGGTTTTTTCAATGTCCAATAAGAAAGTGAAGAGCATATATAAATTACGGCACATGGTATTAATGCCCAATAATAGCTACCAGTGTTATCAAAAATCAAACCCATCCATACTGGGGTACTCATTGACATCAACTGGTTAGGTAAGTGTTGCCACCCTTGCAATGTAGCAAAATTCTCTCTTCCAAAATAATCGCCCAACATTGCCCAGGCCAATGGGTTAGCAGCGTCGGCTACTGCTAACATCAATGCAAATACAGCTAATTGCCATAAAGCGCCACTACGATCTAGCAGCATAAATATAGATACGCCGCCCAGTAGCATACATAATGAACTAACTTTTTCTTTATGCCATCTATCTCCTACCCATCCAATCAGTGGGTTTAAAAATAAAGATATCATTGAAAAAAACATCATGAATATCGAAGCTATAATAAGGCTCTCTGTTTCTTCTCTACCAGAACCCTGTAAATACCATATCATTACGGGAGCCATTAAAAAATTTATGCCTGCTGTTACAGAGTTTCTTAAACCTACAGCCCAAACTAATTGCCAGTAAGCTAATGTGTGCATAGCCTGCTTAACTGTAAAATCATAGTCTGTTACATTATTATCTTTAACATTGTCACCGTTTATAGGTTCAATTATCCCGTCAGGATTTAATCCCATGCTCTCAGGAGACTGTTTAACTATCCATGATGTAGACACCATAAACATAATTACAAAAACGCCTGTCACAAAAGATGAACGCCTCCACCCTAATGATAGAACCATCCATGCTACTAGAGGAGCAAAAGCACCTCCAATACCATTTCCTGTTGAAATTATAGCCATTGCCAATCCTCGATGTTTCTTAAACCAAGCATTTATGGCTGGTATTGCCGCAGTATGAAAACCAGCGCGGACTCCAAACGAAATCAGTCCTACTAACACAACACAAAACATTACGTAACTATGGACAAAAGCAAGAAGAATAAAACCTAATCCAGAAGCAATTCCACCAAAAATAAGCATATTCCTATAACCTAATTTATCAACAAAATATCCGATCAACGGCGCAAAAATCCCTGCAGTCAATCTGCCTAGCATATCTGCGAATGCGATCGCAGATACTCCTATTCCCAATTCTTGCCGTATTGGAACTACATAGATAGTAAAATTTCTATTAAATGATCCTATTTTGACGGTAATTCCTAATAAGCTAACAACAACGATCCACCAACCGTAAAAGATTTTGGGTCGTTTTTCTTCATTGTTTTTTTTTGAGATATTAGAAAACAAATATATTTCTCATTTTAATTACTAACATCAAATGGATTGCATTCTTAATGGCAATTTTGGGTTTTTTAAAGTCCAATAGGCTATTACAGCACATACATAAATTCCTATACACGGAATTAGTGACCAATAATAGCTACCTGAGTTATCAAAAACCAGTCCCATCCATACAGGAGTACTCATTGACATTAATTGATCTGGCAAGTGTTGCCACCCTCTCAAAGTAGCAAAGTGTTTTCTCCCGAAAAAATCTCCAAGTAATGCCCAGGCTAATGGATTTGCTGCATCTGCCAAAGAAAGGGTTAACGCGAAAATACCCAATTTCCATAGAGACCCACTATGGTCCAAAAGTGCCAAGATAGACAAAGCCCCAGCCACCATACATAAAGCACTTACTTTTTGTTTGTGCCACCTATCCCCAACCCATCCGACCAAAGGGTTTAAAAACAGAGATCCAAAAGCAAATAAGGACATAAATCCCGCTGCAATCAGCAAACTGTCTGTTGCACTTCTCCCAGAGCCTTCCAAAAACCAAATCATAATTGGAGCCATTAAAAATGAAATTCCTGAATGCACAGTATTTCTAAGCCCAACTGCTATAACTAATTGCCAATAAGAAAAAGTTGTCATAGCTTCTTTGACGGTAAAATCCTTAGCATTAATTAATTCATGACTTTGCAGAGGATCGGAATCTTCTAGGTCGCTATCTGCAGGATTCTCTCCATCCGGATATAATCCCATAGATTCTGGAGACTGTTTAACTAACCAGGACGAGGTGCTCATAATTAATATAATAAATACCCCTGTAACGAATGAAGCTTGCCTCCAACCCAATGAAATAATCATAAACCCAATAAGTGGTGCAAATAATCCACCTATTCCATTACCCGTGGAGACAATAGACATAGCTAATCCTCGGTGTTTCCTAAACCAAGCATTAATCGCAGGTATAGAAGCATTATTGTACCCAGCTCTAACTCCCAATGAAATCAGTCCTACTAAAACCAATGTGAACATAAAATAACTGTGTACCAGAGCCAATAATATAAATCCTAATCCAGAAACCAATCCTCCAAATATCAACATGTTTCTATAACCAAATTTATCAGTTAGATAACCCCACAAAGGAGCCATAAATCCTGCTGTCATTCTACCCAACATGTCAGCAGTAGAAATAGCTGCTACTCCAATTCCAAGCTCAGATCTAATAAACGGAACGTAAACTGAAAAATTTTTATTATATGCTCCTTGCTTTACTGTAATTCCAAGCAAACCAGCTGCGACAATCCACCAACCATAAAATATTTTAGGCTGCGGCTTGTGATTTATTTTCTCTGGAGTAATACCTTCCAATCTTTACCTCTTACCGATAATCATTAGTCGCCGAGTAGTTTATCTCGTTATAAAATCTATGGGAAACGAAGACTATACCACAAACTATAATAATATACTTAATGCATTATCATAAAACAAGATATATACCTCTCTAGTGCATCCTCTTAAATTACAACATTTAACCTTGCGCAAGTATTTTAAGCAATGTTAGACTGTCAAAATGAACTTACGATATGATTATACACACCATTTAAACATAATCTTATTGAAACGAGGCCTAAGAATTACTTCAAGCCTCATGGAAAGCAGTCAGAACACAATCAATACATATTAGATCAGGAGTAAAGATGACATCTAAAAACAACGAATTATCCTCTAATCCACTAGTGGTAGGGTTACAATTGCCAGCAATGGCGGAAGAAATCACACCTACAGAAAACTTCTTTGTTAGAAATCATTATTCTCAACCTGAAATAGACATCAATAGCTGGCGATTAAAAATAAGCATAGATGATAAAGTGATCACTTCGCTATCTTATGAAGACATTACTTCTCTCAATTCCACAAAATTCAACTCACTGTTAGAATGTGCGGGCAATAGCAGAGCATCAATCCAACCTCCTGTAGAAGGTTTACTCTGGGATAACAGTGGAGTGAGCTCTGCCAATTGGACAGGAATACCCGTTTCCGACATTCTGTCTGAACTAAATCTCGATGAATATCTTGAAGTAGCGTTTATTGGCGCTGATTCTGGGATCAACCCTTCCACCAAACAAAACGAGTTTTTCGGCTCTAGTTTAACTGTAGAACAAGCTCGTAATCCTCAAGTCATATTAGCTTATGAAATGAATGAACAACCATTAACAAAAGATCATGGATTCCCAGTAAGGGTTTTAATCCCCGGATGGTATGGGATGGCATCCGTTAAATGGCTTACTGAAATCAAAGTGATGTCAAATGCTTATTATGGATTCCACCAAAGTGAAAATTATGTATACCAACACTTAGGTGACCTAGATTCATCATCTCCAGAACGAGTAACTTCCATGCAAGTAAAGTCTCTAATCACTTTTCCAACGCGTGGCACCACAATCACAGAATCGTCTACTAGCATATCTGGAAAAGCATGGTCTGGAACTGGAGAAATTGAAAAAGTGGATGTCAGCACTGACGGGGGCCAAACTTGGAAACCCGCAAATCTCAAAGAAGGCTCAGACAGTAAGGCATGGACCAGTTGGGAATTTCCATGGAATAACCCAACTCCAGGGTATTACGTAGTCCAATCTAGGGCACAAGATTCAAACGGAAATTTCCAACCAACAAAAGCAACTTGGAACTTCCGAGGATTCGGAAACAACTCAATTCATTCGGTTCCAGTTAGAATAAAACCAGATTAACACACTGGCCGATTAACAACCTCTGATGAGATTTTACGTTTTATGAGTTTCCCAAACCCTTCTTGCCCTATTAATTCTCTATCTTTCACTACTACATTGCCTCTAATAATTGTAGTTACCGGCCAGCCATGTGCTTTAAAACCTTCCCATATACTATAATCACTGATATGAAAATCAGTCATCTTCAAAGATTTCTCGAAATTGGGATCAATCAATACTATATCTGCATCTGAGCCTGGAGCTATTACACCTTTCTGAGGATAAAGCCCCATGATTTTTGCTGCATTAGATGATGTAACTTCCACAAATCTTTCTAAAGACATCCCTTGCCTGGAAACACCTTCACTAAAAACAACTCCCATTCTCGTTTCAATACCGTTGTGTCCGCCTGTAACGTCAGAAACTTTTTTTCCTGCTATTTTTAAATTCCAGTTGGTGCAATATTCATCAGTGGCAACAGTACTCAAGCCCGAGCCTGTAAGAGATTTCCATAAATTTTGTCGATCAGTTTCAGATTTTAAAGATGGATAAGTATGGTATTTCATACCAAATTCTTCTTTATAATTATCAGCATTGAAGCAACAGTAATTATGCAAGGTTTCTCCATAAATTGGTCTGCCTTGGGAACGAGCTTCTTTAACTGCCAACAAGCCTTCGGTAGCACTAACATGCACAAAATACACTGGCGCACCAGTCCATTCAGAAACACGTAAAACTCTACGGAATGAGACGTCTTCTGATTCATTGCTGTGGACCAAATGCATGTTCGACCACTCTGTGTTTTCTGTCTTAGCAAGCTTTTCATACATATGCTGTACCATATCATCATCTTCAGAATGCACTAACAACATAGAACCTGTTTGATGGACTACATCCATCAAATCGTGCAAATGACCCATTTTAACCATTCGTGGTTCTCCAGACATTTCTGGAGGGCGAATGTTAGTGGTGAATATTTTTATAGTAGGGAATCCTTCTTCGACGAATTCATGCAATCCTCCCAAAATATTTTCTGGTATTTCTCCGAGAAGCATTAGGTGATGAGAGTAATCTGCATAAGATTTACCTGACCATACTGAGGAGCGTTCCGCTAAAGCTTGCTCAATTCCTATACCAGGATACTGGATTGCAAAGTCTAAAATTGTAGTAGTTCCGCCGAAAATTGACGCTCTACTAACTTCTTCTGGAGGTGCAGTCTTCTCCGTATATCCCATTATAGGTGCTGAAATATGCGCGTGAGGCTCAATTCCTCCCGGCACTACTATTTTACCTATCGCATCTACAACCTGAGTCGCTTCGTCATTTGAAGTTCCTGTAAGTGAAACACTTACAATTTTTTCTCCAGAAATTCCTATATCCCATGAACCTGATCCCCACGGGGTAACTACAGTTCCATTTTTTATAATTAAATCTAGCATTAGAGCTCCTTTATTAGAATCAGTCTGCTCCTTCTATTGCAGAATCATTGTTTTTATTAGGTAAATAAGTTTCCCAATCAGATATTTGTTCTTTTTTAGTAGATGGCAATAACATGATTGATAATACGCCAAGAGAACTAAATATCATTGACATGACAATTGTCATGTTAAAATCACCCGTTACATCTCGGAGTAAGCCTCCTATAGCTGCACCTGACGCCATTCCAGTACCTGCTCCCATCATTTGCCATCCATACGTACGAGCTACAGGCGCTCCTTTATAATATTGCCTGTTTATTATTGGGAATGAACTCATTTCTCCGCCAAATCCTATTCCAAACAGTGCTGCAAACGTGTAAAACATCCAAGGCTCAGAAGCGAAAAATAAAATAAATAATGGAAATACTTGCAATGAGAAACAAACGGCCATAACTATTTTACTGCCAAGCATTTCTGACATTATAGGTGATCCAAATCTAGTTATGGTGCTTGATACAGCCATAACCATAAATACGCTGCCAGCGGCAGTTAGAGACAGTCCTCTATCCATAGCTATAGACGTAATCCACACAACCAGGATTGCATGACCGGCACAACCCCAATAATGAATTCCAATCAAATTCCAGAATGCATTAGTTTTCTGAGCTCGTTTTAGAAAAACATTCGATCTGATTTTAGCATCTTCTTGACTTGCAGGTTTAACAATCGGGTCTGATGGGTCAGATCCCAATGGTCTCAAATTTAAGTCACTTGGATCATTTCTGTAAAAAGCTATAGCCAATAACAAAATAATTCCTCCACCTATGCCAGGTAGAGCAAATGCTCCTCTCAATCCCAATATTTCAAAACTTAAAATATATAAAACAATTGGAACTGCTATCACTGGACCCAATCCTTGCGATGATTGCAAAATTCCCATTCCAATCCCTAAATGTTTTTTAAACCATACACCTACCCCTATCGTAAGGGGAACTTGGAATATAGCCATTGCCAAACTAACTATTATTCCGAAATATACATACAGTTCTATAATTGTTCGCATAGTTGAAGTTAGGACCATTCCAGTAACAAACAGTGCTGTCCCAATTAACAATGCTTTCCTATATCCAAACCGATCTCCAATCCAGCCAGCAAAGGGACCAAATAAGCCAGACGCTATCCATTGAATCGCAAATGCGTACCCTACCATTCCAAAAGACCAACCAAAAGTCTCTACAATTTTTGGTATCAAAACAGCACTAGCTGTTCTGAAAGATGAAGCCGACAATCTCATCACTGCAGCTGCTGTTACGACTACCCATGCATAGTGTATTTTATTCATTTATTTTTCCTACATTCATAAGTACAGCTCGATTACTCACGAAAACCTTGTATAATAACATCATGCTATTCCTTAATATTAAGCATGGTACAGATTAAAATACAGTTTGTCTAACATGACAAGTGAAGTTAAAAATGAAGTCACCTATTTCTAATATTCATATACCAATTGAACAAGTAATTTCACCCGAGGATGAAGCTAAAATAAATACATCCTTAAGCAATATTTTAGGAATTCAGTCTGCTGAAACAGATATAAACAACCAAAATATATCTATTACATACAATACAAATATCACCAGTTTAAGCTCAATCAAAATGGGCATAGAAAGATCTGGTTACTTGATTAAGCCTTCTCAATTGACTTTGAATGTATCTGGGATGACTTGCGGCGCGTGCGTTAATCATGTAGAAACTGCAATTAAAACCTTGCCTAACACTTTAAAAGCATCTGTTAATTTAGCAACGGAACGAGCTTCAATTGAATACTTACCAAATTCAAACGACAACATACAAGAATTTATAGCAGCGATTAATTATGCTGGATACATTGGTTCACAAACAAAAGACAATGAATCTGAAATAAATCGCCTAAACAAAAAAACTGAAATAAAATCCTTAAAGTATAAATTAATATCTGCCGCCGTCGGAAGCATCTTCATATTCTTGTCAACCATGACCATATTTCCTTGGTCTAATATGGTCCATTCTGTTCCATACATAGATATTTTATTTTTAATAATAGCAACAATAATTCAATTTTGGTGTGGGTATATTTTTTACGATTCAGGTTTACGATCTCTCAAAGCTTTAGCGCCAAACATGAATAGTTTAATTTGCATAGGTACATCTGTTGCTTACTTATACAGTGTATTTGTCACTTTAGCTAACTTACTATTTCCTTCACTGTTATCAACTTATAACCTGCAAGATCATCTCTTTTATGACACTTCAGCAATGATTATTACATTAATATTGCTAGGTAAATATATGGAAACAACCGCCCGAGTAAAAACTTCGCAATCAATCCGACAATTAATGCAATTACAACCACAGACAGCTACTCTGGTATAAGGCAATATAAATGTTTCTGTTGATATCAACTCTATATTAGAAGGCCAGATCATCCTAATCCACCCAGGAGAATCTATACCCATTGACGGAATTGTAAAATCTGGACACACCAATATAGACGAATCAATGTTAACGGGAGAATCCTTACCACAAGATAAAATTCCCGGAGACTCAGTATTTGCAGGCACAATAAATTTTACAGGATCAATAACTATAGAGACAAATAAAACCTCAAAGAACACTCTTTTATCAAAAATCATCAATTTAGTGGAAGAAGCACAAGCAAGCAAAGCACCTATTCAAATACTAGCCGACAAAATCGCATCATTTTTTGTTCCAACCATTTTAGCAATTGGAATAATAGTTTTTTTAATTTGGTTAATCGCTGGCCCGGATCCAAGTTTCATATATGCTTCTACTGCGCTCATATCTGTTTTAATCATAGCGTGTCCTTGTGCTTTAGGCCTTGCCACGCCCACAGCTATAGTCACGGGAACCGGGAAGGCCGCTCAATTAGGAATATTAATCAAGAATGCCGAAGCTCTCGAACATTTAAGTAATGTAGACACCATTATTTTTGACAAAACCGGCACTTTGACCGATGGATACCTTAATATAGAACAACTAATATCATTTGAACTACCTGATAATGAGTTACTAACGTTAGCTGCTTCTGCAGAAATTCCTTCCGAGCACCCCATTGGGAAGGCAATATGCGCTGATGCAAAACAAAAATCTCTCAATTTACAATCTTGCGCAGATTTTTTGTCCATACCCGGAATGGGGATTTCCGCCTCAGTGCAGAATCATTTAATACTAATTGGTAACAGCAAATTGATGGCCCATAACGGGGTTTCGACAAATCATGAAAGCTCAACAATCTACCACCATACAGTAATTTACATATCTATAGACTCAAAATTAGCTGGATTATTACTGTTAAACAACAATATCAAATCTAGTGCTAAACAAATGATATTCGAGTTAAAAACCATGAACAAAGAAGTTGTTTTACTAAGCGGCGATAATGAAGAAGCTTGCAAATATGTTGCTGGACAACTACAAATTGAAACATACATTTCTGAAGCATTACCTGATTACAAATTTTCATATATTAAGCAGTTGCAAAATACTGGTAAACGTACTTTAATGATCGGAGACGGTATTAACGATGCTCCAGCATTGGCGCAGTCTGATTTATCAATCGCGATGGGAGCAGGTACCAATATTGCGATTGAGTCAGCTCAAGTAACTCTCTTACGAAATGATTTATCAGCCATAATATCAGCCATAAAACTAAGCTATGCAACCACTAAAACAATAAAACAAAATTTATTCTGGGCATTCTTCTATAACATTCTATTGATACCCATAGCAGCTGGAATTCTTTATCCTCTGTTTTCAAGTGGAACAAACGTTCCTAATTACCTTGAATTCATTTTCGGAAATTATGGGTTTTTAAATCCTGTAATGGCTGCATTCGCCATGGCTTTTAGTTCAATCACGGTTGTAGCCAACTCACTTAGGTTAAAAAGCTTCAAATAATTAATTTTACCCGTGGCAGCGTTTAAATTTTTTTCCGCTACCACAAGGGCAAGTTTCGTTTCTTCCAGTTTTTTTATTAAAGTAATCTGCAGATCTATTGTCTTTTTTTGCAGTTGCCAGAGACGGGGTGATTTGAAGGTGTGCGTTAAACAAATTTCTCAATACATCAGTTTGGATTATATCAAGTAATTCTTTAAATAATTTAAACCCTTCTCCTTTATAAACAACTAAAGGGTCTCTTTGGCCGTATGCGTGGAGGCCAACTCCGGTTCGCAGGTTTTCCATGGTGGTTAAATGGTTCAACCATCTACTATCAATGGATTTCAAAAACAATATTTTTGCGGCTATACTCATATTATCTGCTTGTAATTCTTCAGATTTTTGTTCATAAATATGCTCAGCATGCAGTAATAAAGAATCCATAATACTAGATGGTTTCATTTGTAACAGTGTAGGTTCATCTTTCAAATCGTTTGGAGGTTCGCCCAATGCCTCAATGTCAGAATAAAATGAGTCCAAGTCCCAAAAGTCGCTATTATGACCAACTAAATTTTGTTCAACAATAGACGTATATTCTTGCCTAAGCAGTTGAATAATTTTGGTTTTTATATCGTCTGTGCTTATAACAGAATTGCGTTCTTGGTAAATTATAGTACGTTGATTATTCAAAACATCGTCATAATTTAACAAATGTTTTCTAATGTCGAAATGATATCCATCTACTTTAACTTGAGCCCCTCTAATGGATCTAGTTATCAATTTATTTTCGATAGGAACATCTTCTTCTAATCCTGTCCAGCTCATAACTGTTTTAATGCGTTCGCCACCAAATCTGTGCATGAAATCATCTTCTAAAGAAACATAAAATTGTGACGTTCCAGGATCTCCTTGTCTTCCCGCCCTACCTCTCAATTGGTTGTCTATACGGCGTGAATCATAATGTTCCACGCCAATCACATGAAGCCCACCCAATGATATGACCGCTTCATGCTCTGATTTCCATTCATCATCCAAAGAAGCAGATGCTCCTCCTAGCAATATATCTGTACCTCTTCCTGCCATATTAGTCGAGACAGTTACTGCTGCTAATTTTCCTGCCTCAGCAATTATTCCAGACTCATTAGCATGATTCTTAGCGTTTAAGACATTGTGTTGAACGCCTTGTTTCTTCAATTTATCGCTTAAATATTCAGAATCTTCAATAGAAGCAGTTCCTATTAAAACTGGTCTATTAGATGCATGAATATTAGCTATATCGTTAATTATAGCCTGCCATTTAGCTTTTGAATTTTGAAAAACCAAATCACTCTGATCCGTTCTCTGCATCGGTAAATTAGTCGGTATTTCAGCCACTTCTAAACCGTATATTTGATAGAATTCTTCTGATTCCGTACTGGCAGTACCTGTCATTCCACAAAGTTTAGAGTACAATCTAAAATAATTCTGCAAAGTTATAGTCGCATAGGTAACACTTTCTCGTTGGACCATTACCCCTTCTTTAGCTTCGATAGCCTGGTGTAATCCGTCTGACCATCTTCTTCCTTGCTGTAATCGACCTGTAAATTCATCTACGATGACAATCTCTCCATCACGGATCACATAATCTTTATTTTTCTGCTTTGAATGTCTAGCGACAACCGCATTTTCAGCAAAGTGGACTAAATGAAAATTTTCAGGGTCATACAAATTATCAACTTTGAGCCATTGTTCAAATTTATGTATTCCTTCTTCTGTTAATGAAATACCTCTAGTTTTATCATCTACTGTAAAATCTTGATTCTCTGAAAGTCTTGTGGATAATTTAGCAAAATCAGTATACAAATTAGCGGATTCTTCTGCTGGGCCACTAATTATCAATGGTGTTCGAGCTTCGTCTATTAATATATTATCAACTTCATCGACTATCGCATAGATTCTATTTTTTTGAACCATTCCTTCTTCTTCGACAGCCATATTATCTCTTAAGTAATCGAATCCAAATTCATTATTAGTTCCATATAATACATCAGCTGCATACGCCTTTTTACGTTCAACCAATTGCATTGATTTATTATCTGAGTTCTCATCCATGTTCGGTTGATACAGATATGCAGTGTCATTTTGCAAACAACCAACTGACAGGCCCAGTCTGTGATATATAGGCCCCATCCAAGCAGCATCTCTCATAGCAAGATAATCATTAACTGTCACAACATGGACAGATGCGGATAATGCATTCAGAAAAGCAGGCAGCGTCGCTACTAACGTTTTACCTTCTCCTGTTTTCATTTCAGCAATTTGGCCATTATGCAAAACAATACCGCCGATAAGCTGAACATCATAATGACGCTGCCCTATGGTCCGTTTTGCAATTTCACGAACTAAAGCAAATGCTGGGACTAAAACATCGTCTAAAGTCTTACCTTTAGAAAGTTCTTCTTTAAAACTCGATACTTTTAAATCAATTTCAGTATCAGATAAATTCTCAAATTCATCTTCTAGCTCATTAATCAAAGTCACTAGTTTTTCTGATTGTTTTATTATTTTTTGGCTGTCGCCTGTTAATTTTCTTAAGAAAGTTACCATATAAAAGTCTTAATGTTTATTTTCTCCATTATCTCATGTTATTCGAAAGAACCGCAAATCAAGTCAACTGCTATTTATTAATGTTTATTTGATATTTGTTTAAAATATTCTCTTAAAACGTCAGAATAAGAATCTTTTTCAATGGTTTTAGATAAATTAAAATGCTTTCCAATTATATCCAATCCTTTTTCCGTAATTTTATATCTTTGATGCTGCATACTATACGGAGCGCATTTTTCAATTAGGTTAAAATTCATTAATTCAGATATTGAGTTTACTATACGTGACCGCCATTTTGGCCTTCTTTCTAAGGTCAATTCAGATTCCAGAGTTTGTGAATTAACAGTTAATTTATCTAAATATTGTTGCCATGTGATTTCTAATTGTTTCACTTGAAAAATGGTCACCGGAAATTCTTTCTGAATAATCAACAGAACCAAAATCGATTCAATATCTTGAATGTCTTCATTAAGGGAAATCAAATTTAACTCAAGAATTCTCGAGTTGGACGGATTCCCAATAATTTGACCATTGCTGTTTCATTTCATTTTCGCTTTGACCAGCAGCATATCCTGGAGAAATTACTTGAGATACTTCAGTTATATGAATTAACACATATCTCTTAGAAGGGAATGCTCTCCCACTCCTATTTTTAGTGATGTATTCGTGGATTTGATCAAATAACTCACCTGCGGTGAGAATTTCAGCGGATCCTTTGAAGATATAACCCTTTCTTGCAAAATAATCTACTATATTAATTTCACATACTGGATTGATCGTAAGATTAGCAATAGTATGAGGTGAGCCTAAATCTGCGAACATTAGGCAATCATCATTCCAGACTGCCATAGTGCCCTTTGGAGACAAATTCGGAAGGCCATCTTGAGATGCAGTGGCAATGAATCCCATGCGCTGCTGGCGGACCATTTTTTTTATGTCTTCTGTGAGAATTCCCATAAAATACCTTTTGTACTTTTATGCCCGGAGCGGGCGAAGGGATTCGAACCCTCGACTTTGTGCTTGGGAAGCACACACTCTACCACTGAGTTACACCCGCATTACTAAAATGCAGGGCCAATATTATATTACAAAGCTGCTGTAATTATAATTTCTACCCATACACCGGTTCTACCCAGTGTTGCGGATCCGCAAGCTCGAGTTGGGGCACATCCTTCCGGAATCCATGCATCCCACACAACATTCATTTCATCAAAATATCTCATGTCATCAAGCCAAATTTCAGCTCTAAGTAATTTAGATTTATCTGATCCGGAGTCAGATAGTAAATCATCAATTTTAGAAAGAATTTCTTGGGTTTGGTCGGCAACGCTATCGTAAGCTGTACCTGTAGTTCCTGCTAAATACACTACTTCGTTGTGTACCACAGCCCTACTCATTCTAGTTCCTGTTTGAGATCTTATAATTTCCATAGAAATATCTCCTCTAAATTCAATCACGATACTGCATGCATCGCCACCATTAGATCACATATTTGATTATAATCACCTTGAGCCAAATCAAAAAAGCCGGTCAAACGTAAGATTATTAAGGCTTATGTTTGTTAATTAACTCAGCTACTCTACCGTCAATAGTGCCAAGTTCAACACCTGCATCAGATTTTGCTACTCCTAAATGAGCGTCTTGTTCAATTTCTTCCCACTCAGGTTCTAGTTCAAACTCATCTCTAAGTTCTTCAAACAAATTGTCTAAGCTCTGTTTGTCAAACATAATTTCTCTCCACTTCCTAGATATTGATTCATGTACAATATTTCCAATACCTACCATATGAATCAGCCCTAGTCTATCCCAAACAAAAACCAATGACAAGAGCAAACTCTATATAAATAAATTTTACTTATTCAATCTTTTAAAACCATTGCATCTCTACCTGCAGATCCTCCAGCCAATCTCCCAAATGTCATGCCAGCTGAAAGGCCCGATCCGCCAGGATAATTATAATAAAATAACCCACCAACCAATTCGCCTGCTGCATAAAGTCCCGGAATTGACTCCAAGCTGCCATTCATTATCTGGCCTCTAGAATTAATCTTAACGCCTCCAAATGTAAAGCTAATACCAGTAGTAACTGCATACCCTACATACGGCGGCTTATCTATTGTTTCAGCCCAATTAGTTTTGTTAACTTCTAGCCCTTCTGTGCATCGACCATCTTTAATAGTAGGATTATATGTGATGTCCGTTCTCACAGCTTTGTTATACGCATCTATAGTATCCACTAACCCTTGAGGGTCTATGTCTAATCCAATAGCTAATTCTTCAATCGTGTTAGCTTCAAATTTCGTTACTTCCGGAATATTATATTCATCTCTTAATAGCTTGTTTTCAATTACTTTAGCATCGAAAATTTGGAAAGCTAACCCTTGTGGCTGTTCCATCAAAGCTCTACCGTAGGTTACATATGTGTAATTCCTAAAATCATACCCCTCATCCAGGAAACGCTCTCCATTAATGTTCACTATCAAGCCAAAAGGATATGAATGTTTCTGAAATAATTCAGTGATGTTCCTGTCCCCAAATGCAGGGGCGTTCATGTCCCAAGCGACAGCATGGCATCCACTATAATGTCCATGGGATTGCGCTCCTACATCCAATGCCATCCTGATACCATCTCCTGTATTGTAGGGCACTCCTCGAACTTTAACTGTCTCCCAACCTGGTCCTAAATACCTAGACCTCATTTCTGCATTAGCCTCAAATCCTCCTGAAGCTAATACAACGGATCCTGCAAGAATATCTTCAAACCCATCTGGGCCCAAAACAGTTATACCGCAAATTCTTCCTTTATTATCTTGTAATAACTTTTTCCCTTCTGTAGAATACCGTACATCAATTCCTTCTTTAACACACACTTCAAATTGTTGGTCAGATAACCCTTTACCAGCGCCAACTGCTTCTACTATCGCTCCTCCCCAGAATCTATATTTGTCTCCATCTTTAAAAGCTTGTCGCCCAAAAGACATAACAAACCTTACTCCTTTTTCTGTCAACCATTTCATGGTTGGGAATGACTGAGTTGTTAAAATTTGGGCTAATTCTGGGTCTGTTAACCCATGCGTTACTCTCATCATGTCGTCATAAAACTGATCCTCGGTATAACTACCAACTTCAATGGAATTTTCTTCAGTTTCGGACATATCAGTAATAATTTCTTTAAGGTCATCAATGCCATTAAAGGAAAATCTTATGAGACCTCCTGTGAAATAAGTATTGCCTCC
>Ga0114999_10001103_pt1 | contig 38022 bp, 42 predicted proteins | sample ArcticOcean_MG_C_3_FD_89820 | JGI IMG/M metagenome (GOLD analysis project Ga0114999, IMG submission 89820) | Marine microbial communities from western Arctic Ocean - ArcticOcean_MG_CB8_126 | ecosystem: Environmental > Aquatic > Marine > Oceanic | place: Arctic Ocean: Canada Basin | collected...
CATCGGCGCGGGTCCGCTTGGACAACTGCTGACTCAGTATTCGCGTGTGATGGGAGCGGAAGATGTTCTGGCTATCGATATGATTGAATATCGCCTCGCCGTGGCGGCGGCCCACGGTGCCACGCAAACCTTTGCCGGCAGCGCGGCAGACGCCATTCCTTTTGTGCAGGAATTTACCGAGGGGCGGCTGGCCGATGTCGTATTCGATGCCACAGGCCATTACGCTGTTTTCCCACTGGCGCTTAAACTGGTCCGTAATTTTGGTACCATGATGCTGATCGGCGACTCGCCTTATCCCGGCAAACAGGTACTGACCGGCGATATTGTGACTCGCCAAATCAGCGTGCGCGGCACCCATAACGAAAAACTGCCAGACGAACGCGAGTGGCCCGCTATGCGCCAAATTGGATTGCTCTACAAATATCTCGCGCGGGGCCAGATGCGTGTTGATGATCTGATCACCCACCGTCATGCACCGCAGGATGCGCCCCAGGTTTATGCCGACCTCTTAAAAGATCGGGGAGAGACCATCGGTGTAGCATTTGATTGGAGTTTATTATAAATAAGGAGTAATCAATAGTCTATAATTCAGCTGTTAATTTCTAACCACATAGGAACCTTACATTATGTCTATAGATCAATCCGTTTGTATACCCATGGTCCCTCAAGATCTGTTGCCCTTGGATGAGATGATTGAACAGATCGCTGAAATCGGCTTTCCCGCGATCGAAATTTGGGGCCGGGGCGATAACTTCGAAACCATTTATAATTTAACGATAAAAAATAATCTTCGTTTGGTCAGTATGATTGGGCACCAGTCGCTTCCGGATGGTCTTAACAACCCGGGCAACCACGACCGCATTGAAGCCGAGTTAAAGGAATCGATAGATATTGCCGCTGATAAGGGCGTGAACGGTTTGATCTGCTTTAGCGGCAATCGCATCCCCGGTATGGATGATGCGGAAGCTATTGCTAACACGGTTACAGGGCTACGTCGATCGGCACCCTATGCGGAAACCAAGGGCATTAACTTGAATATAGAGCTGCTCAATTCCAAAGTTGATCACGCCGGTTACCAGTGTGATCACACCTCGTGGGGTCTGGAGGTCGTCGAGCAGGTCAACAGCCCGCGCGTTAAATTACTCTACGACATTTACCATATGCAGATTATGGAAGGTGATATTATTCGAACGATGGTCGATAACCTCACTGCGATCGGGCATATTCACACCGCAGGCAATCCGGGGCGGAACGATTTGGACGACGATCAGGAATTGAATTATCAGGGTATATGCCGGGCGTTGTCTGCTGCCGGATACCAGGGCCACGTGGGGCACGAATTCCGTCCCAAAGGGGACCTGATTCCGGCTTTAAGTCATGCCTTCGCCCAGTGCACGGTCGAATAACAATCTGCTAATCGCGTCGGTTCAATAAGAGGGTTAAGCAGTACCCCAGCCAGGGTACTTCTCCGGATCCGCGAATTGCTGTCCAAGATCGAGAAAGCCCCGGGGACCTCGTCTACCGTAATCGAAGGGGTCGTGGGTTGCCTTCATCCAACAGTGGAGCCGCTCCTCCATTTCCTCGACTACTGAACGCGACTCAACAGATTCGGCGAGATTAATCATTTCAAGGGGGTCATTTTCACGGTCAAAAAGCCAAGGTCCGTATTCGTTGCCATACCAGCGAGCGTAGGTCCAGCGCTGGGTGCGCACACCCCGCCAACGCCCTACCCACCCATCGCGGTTGGGCCAGCCGTGGGCCATGTTTTGCAAATAGACCGACTCTGAAGCACCCGGTGTCAGCTCCGTGTCAGCTGGAGCGCTTTCACCGCGCCAAACGGAGGAGACATCGCGCCCCTGTAGGCCCTCAGGTAGCGGCACGCCGCACGCGCCCAGCAGGGTCGGCATCAAGTCGATTGCTCCGAAAAAAGCGTCACTGCGTGTTCCTGCCGGCGTGGCTCCCGGCCAGCGCACGATGAAGGGTACGTGGATCGATTCCTCGTAGGGCGTAGCCTTGGATGCCCGCATCGAGTGGTGCATCCAGCTGTCCCTCGGCTTGCCGTAGCCATGACTGGAAAGATGATCCCCATGGTCTGAGGTGTAGCAGACTATCGTATTGTCACTGCATCCCAATCGATCCAACGCTTCAAGAAGCCGTGCCATCTGTGCGTCCAGGCCGGTACAGCAGCCATAATAATCGGCGATTTCCCGCCGAGCGAAGGCGGCCATCTGCTCCGGAACATTTCCCGGTAAGTCTACATCGGCGGGGTTGTAAATAGCATGCTCTTCCGGGTAATCTTCGTAGGGCCAGTGGGGAGGCCTCCACGAGACGAACAAGGCAAAAGGATTCCCTGATTGGGTATCCGCATGACCCTCCATAAACTTTATCGCAAGATCGGTCTCTACTTTCGGCGTCCAGCCCTCGATAACCTTTGGCTCTAACTCGTTCTCGCTGTAGCTGCCGTCAGTGTAATTCTTCCCCATTCTGAGTGATGCCAGATAATCCAGTCCGTAACGATCCTCATCCCGGTAGGGCCCGTTACCCAGGTGCCACGTCCCCACCTGCCCGGTGCGGTAGCTATGGTCACTTAAGGTGCCGGGCAGAGTAGGGATGTCCCTTCGCAAACGGTATTCATTGTCGATTACGAGGTTCTGCCAGGCGTACCGTCCCGATAACAGCATCGCTCGGTAGGGTGAACATAAGGGATGATTCGAAAACATGTTGTCGCAGGTCATCCCTCCTGCCGCCAGGCTGTCCAGCGTCGGCGTCTGGATGACACGATTTCCATTGGCTCCCAGCGCACTGTAGCGCTGCTGATCCGAGAAGACAAAAAGAAGATTGGGATGCTGCGCCATATTTTCCTATTCCCCTAGCCTTACCTAGGGACTATCTACCGACAAACGCTCGTCCGGTACACGGTTGTACTTCATTGGTGCAACACTTCCGGTATAGCGAGGGATAACGGGCTCGATCTCTTTAAGCGCAGCCTCCGGCCAGTCGTCATGTCTGCGGTGACATTCTTCATGAACCCAACTCTGTGTGCCCGGCAGTAAGTCGTCAAACCACGGGTGAAACCAGATAGTGATTACTGTGCGGTGCTGATCAGACATATTCGCGTGGGTGGCGTGAAACATGCGCGCGTCACCTATAACGAGATCGCCGGCGCGCATCGGCACATCCTGCTCGTTGGGATAATTGAAAAAGCGCGGGTCATCGGGTTTCTCTATACTGTTGATATCAGGGGTATGAGCTACCCCCATGTCGTGAAGAACATGCCGTCTCCGGTGTGTTCCCGGCAGCAACCGCAGGCACCCATTATCACGCGTGGTGTTCTCCATGTAGTACATCAAGAAGATCATCGGTGGCCTATCACTGTACGCCCGCGGGTCCTGCCACATCATACAATCCTGGTGCCAGTATAATCGCGGCCCGCCGGGGGGCTTACTGATAATCACCGCCTTCCAGAACTTGCAATTCGGAATCCCCAGCTTATCGAGTGCCAGGAGGGCAGTCGGGTTGCCTATAATTCCCGCCAGCTCGGGGTATGGCCCGGAATCAATGAGCGTGCCCGGAGAGCGGGAGCGAGCGAGCTTTTCGGAATCCAGCGTGGCCACTGCCTTTTTTACACAGGTACGCGTGCGCTCGAGGACCGCTTCATCGGCTATGTTCTCAAGAACACAGTATCCTTCGCGCTGTAACTGTTTAAGTTTCTCCGCCAGTTCTGAAGCTGAGATCGTGTTTGCTGCCATCTTACTATCAGACATCTCTTTTTTTTGCCAGAGTAGAGGGATCGGGTCAAATATAGATTATGAATATTGACAGCGTTTTCGTTCGCTCTTTACAGGTTCGTTTTATTTTAATCAACGGATAGAATATATTTTCCGCATTTACCTTCATCCCTGGACTATGCACATCACCGACGAGCAAATTGCCACCTTCAAAGAACAGGGCTTTCTCATTATCGAAAACTTCCTTACCCGGGAAGAAAAGGAAGCGGCTCTCGACGGTTTTTTCAACTTGTACTCCCCACCCTACGACCGTTACATCGCTAATAATCGTCAGAATGACACGCCAAAACAGCTGCTCTTTCCCTGGGACCATTCCGGTCTTAATCATGTCACCATCCACCCGGAGCTAATCGACGCGGCCGAACGCGTCCTCGGCACCCGCGAGGTCCGCCTCTGCGAGGGGCACCTCGGGATGAAATACGCGGGCGAGGATTACACGACCAAATTTCACATCGACTACCGCAACAATACGCTGGGACCGATCTTCGATCCGGATGAATTTACAAATCTGCACTGCTTTTATTGTTTCGACGACGTTGAGCCCGGCATGGGACCGATCCGCATGGTGCCCAATGGTCGACCCGACGAGGAATTTGTACCCATGATCGTCCCGGGGGGATCAGTCTGTTTTTACAGCGTCTACACCCGGCACGCCGCCTCCGAATTCACCGCGCCGCAAGGACACCGCCCAGTTATGTGGGTCGGCTTTACCCGCAAAGACCGGCCCTGGGACGGCGGCCGCACCTTCACCTATAAAAGCGGCGCCAAATCCGAGGCGATGCTTCGTTTTATGATTGAAGCCTCTCCGCGTCAGCGCGAACTCCTGGGGTTCCCGCAGCCGGGAGATTCCTTGTGGACCGAGTCATTTATCGAAGGCATGGTGACCCGCTATCCAGGCTTCGACCCGGCTCCATATTACGCAGCCCGGCCAAGCAATCAATAAGGGCAACCCTCAAGTTTATCATGCGGCCAGACAATCGCTCTGCGTTCGGGAGTCAGCCGATTGAGAAGCTCCTTTGAAGGGCGGTAGCCATGACGAAAAAAGCCCCAGGAGGGTCCGTAACGAAAAACGATATTGCGACGTTCACCTTTATTCCTACGTCTGGCTGAACCGTGGCAGATTGAATCGACAAAAAGGACCGCGTCCCCCGCTTTCATATGTAGTTCAATCGCACCGGTGACCCCATCCACTGAGCCACCTCTCGCTGTCATCCTCGATTTTTCAAATTCCGGATGACGAAAATTTGATTTATGGCTTCCCGGTATGACCATGGTTGCCCCGTCTTCGGGACCAATGTCGGTAAGAGCCATAAGGATGTTAATCTGACCGCAGTTGAATTTCTGGTTGTGGACATGAAACTGGCAGCGTTTGACCCACGGTACGGGACCGGAGTGTAGGCCTATCGATTCGTCTGGGACCCTTATATTGGCAAAGTTTTCGTCGATAAATAGAGGTCCGTGCTGGGAGTCGAATGAATCCTGACCGCCGATAAAAGTCTTCACGTGTTCGATCCAGGAGGGGTGATCGATAAGTCGCTCAATTGGTTCACCCCCTTCGTAGATCTGTTGCAGGTTGATTCCCTCCTTAGAAGATTGGAAAACATGCCCATGAACATATCCTTGCCAATCTCCCGGTTTGAGATGGCGCAGTTCGTCGAGAATCGCATTCACTTCCGTGATGTGATCCGGAGCAATGGCCCCCTCCAATACCAAGTAACCGCGAAGATCAAAAAGATAGATGTCGAGATCCGATACCATAATGCTTTATTGTCTGACACCCTACATGGAGAGAAAGAACAACGATGTCACTACAATTTCGACTAAGAATAAGACAAAAACTTCTTTCTTTTTTTAGCTTTTTGTTAATATTTAACGTGTCACAATAGGAGTATCGCTATGACGCCAGATGTCGCAGAAAAAATAAAGCAGAATCCAAAATTTGAAGCCTTGGTAAGTAAACGCACGGGCTTTGCCTGCAAGCTGTCCATTATCATGCTCGTTATTTACTATACCTTTATTCTGCTCATCGCGTTCAGTCCACAAACACTGGGGACACCGATCGGCAGTAACGTCATGACGCTGGGTATTCCGGTAGGTGTTGGAATCATCCTCAGTGCGTTTGCTCTGACTGGCATCTACGTCCACCGCGCCAATACAGAATTTGATGTCCTTACTAACGCGATAAAAAAAGAATTAGAAGGATAAAGAAATTCAAGACGACTTAAATATCGCGGCCATTATCATGTTCCTTGCCTTTGTCGGAGCGACACTGGGCATTACTTACTGGGCGGCGCGCCAGACAAAGACGGCAAAACACTTTTACACTGCAGGTGGCAATATCACAGGATTGCAGAACGGCCTGGCCATTGCCGGTGATTATATGTCAGCCGCATCCTTTCTCGGCATTTCAGGTCTCGTTTACTTAAGTGGTTACGATGGCCTGATTTATTCTATAGGCTTCCTTGTCGGCTGGCCGATAATTTTATTCTTGATCGCCGAGCAGCTTCGCAACCTTGGAAAATATACTTTTGCTGATGTCACTTCCTACCGCCTGAGCCAAAAACCTATTCGAACACTGGCGGCATTCGGTGGTATTGCTACTGTTATCCTCTACCTTATCGCCCAAATGGTAGGATCGGGAAAACTTATCCAATTGTTGTTCGGTCTTCCCTACGAAGCAGCCGTGGTAATCGTCGGGACATTGATGGTTCTCTATGTCGCCTTTGGTGGTATGATTGCCACTACCTGGGTACAGATTATTAAAGCGGTGTTACTCCTTGCTGGCGCAAGCTTTATGGCCCTCGCCGTGGCATGGCACTTCAATTTCAATTTTGAAAGCTTATTTAAATCAGCCGTCGAAACCCATAAAAACGGCCTGGCTATTATGTCTCCCGGTGGTTTGGTTTCTGACCCTATATCTGCCATTTCTCTGGGCATTGCGCTGATGTTTGGCACGGCCGGTCTCCCCCATATCCTCATGCGCTTTTTCACCGTCGCCGATGCTAAACAGGCGCGACGCTCGGTATTCTTTGCCACGGGTTTTATTGGTTATTTTTATATCCTGACATTCATTATCGGCTTCGGTGCTATTGTGATGGTGTCCGCCAATCCAATCTACCTCGATGAAGGTGTCATTATTGGCGGTAATAATATGGCCGCTATCCATTTAAGTCATGCCGTTGGGGGCGACATTTTCTTGGGTTTTATCTCCGCTGTCGCTTTTGCCACTATTCTCGCCGTTGTATCAGGCCTGACTTTGGCTGGAGCATCAGCCATATCCCACGACCTTTACGCCAATGTGCTTAATGATGGCAATCATGATGAAATGAAAGAGATGCGCGTCTCCAAAATCACCACCGTGGTTCTTGGTATTATTGCAATTACGCTCGGTATCGTTTTCGAAAAACAGAATATCGCTTTTATGGTTGGTCTCGCTTTCGCCATCGCCGCCAGTGCCAACTTTCCTATTCTTATTCTCTCCATGTATTGGAAAAAACTGACGACCCGCGGTGCGGTGATCGGTGGTTCGCTAGGACTGGCTTCTGCCGTGCTCCTGGTTATTCTTGGCCCCATTGTCTGGGTGCAGATCCTGGGGAATCCAGATCCTATCTTCCCCTATAAGTATCCCGCTCTTTTCTCGGTGACGACTGCGTTTGCAGGTATCTGGTTTTTCTCCATCACCGATAAATCCAAGCGCGCCAAGCGGGAACATGAGGCATTTGACGCGCAGTATGTCCGCGCCCAGACGGGTATTGGTGCCGAAAAATCAAGTTCCCATTAGGTAATAAGGTGGAGCGGGCTGTCCCTAGCACGCTTCTTCAATTACACCTGTCTCAAACGTATTGCTGGCAGTTTCTTCACACAAGTGAAATAAAAATCATTGATGCCTATTTGGATATTGGCCTTGTAAAAAATAATTCCCGTTGCTCCTCATCGTAACGGGCCAATGTCTGAGGCAAAATGTAAGGGTCTTGTTCCATCGTCGCGATATTCTGTGATTTCAGCCAGAAGGGGCCGTAGCCGACGTGCAGGGTCTTTCGTGTCTGTTCACTATGATTAGTGAAACCCGCATGGCGTAAATGCTCAGTAAAGAGAATACCATCACCCGCCTTGACAGGAAGTGGGATCATTCCCGGTTCTTCTTCTGGCGGCCTCTTTTCGTACGGTGACGACAGATTGGATTTATGTGTTCCCGGTACTACGCAGAATGCGCCTTCTTCGGTGCTGACATCGTGGACAAAATAAATCATGCGTACCATCATACAATCGATGCCGCTCCCATTGTAAGTATAGCGATATTTATGCGGTAAGGGTCCGCCCATATGGGATCCGGAATGATTGCCGGTGTAGCGTATTCGCAGCTCAGAATTATTTATGGACGGCCGTTCCTGCACAATCGCTTTGATATAGGTCATCGTCTTCGGGTCGTTGACCAATTGATCGAACACAGGGTCAAAATTAAAAAAATCTTCGATTATCATTGAGCCCCCATCTGACTTGTCCGACGCATTGACATGATAACCACAAGCTTCATTGACATGGTATTCCGAGCCCCATGGAGCCGTCAATCGGGGTGGATTATCTTTATGTTCCAGGGCGTGTTCTTCCAGCCGATCAATCGCCTCGGCCAATTGTGTTACCGCCTCGCGGGACAATAAACCGCGAATGACGAGGTAACCTCTCCGGTCAAATTCGTAAGCTTCCGTTTTATTCATAAGGATCTTCTTTATTACCTGCTTCCAGGCACTGTTATTCCATTTATACTTTAATTCGGTTTGTCAGCCCTTTCCAGCTCCACATTCCGGACAGAACGCCGGCTTGGCATTTCTTGGAATGCGCGCTTTACACTCTCCGCAAATTACAACTGTGGACCTGCGCTCAACATGTCAATGTGCATTACCTTGATGTTTTCTCGCTGCACGATATCGCGTTCGATGTTTCGATTCATTTATGTTTATACCCTCAGTCATAGCATAATCCTGATTGAATGGATTTATACATTAAACTCCAGGAACACAAGAATTCGCTATGCCATTCCGCGAATTTTTTCCAGGATATCGCTCATTACTTGATCATCAGTAAAATCCTTACCCCAGAACTGGGGCCGATCATCAAGGGAGGACAGGATAGATTCTCCGACTGCAATGAAATGCCATCCGAGCTCTCTGGATGCTTTCAAATCCCAAGTGGCATCCCCAACATAGATAACTGAATTGAAATTGGATTGCTGATATACCTTCTCAGCCTTACGCAGTGATGCCTTCATGATGTCGACTCTCGACAAAGCGTCATCAGCGGATGCTAAAGGTATTCCATCAACGGAAACACCCGAGTGCATTAGTTTTTTTCGACAAGACTTTTCCCATCCTCCCGTCGCTATTGATACAACCAGGTCAGGCTTACTCCTAACACTTGCAAGAAAAGTTATAGCTCCGTCTATGGGTCGAGCAAGATGAGGCTTCCGGTCAAAAGCACGGTCAAGTTCCATAAGAAAACTCGCTTTAACTTGGCGAAACTCTTTTTCCGTGGGTGCTCGGTCATAATTTCGTCTAACCAGCTCATCTATAACTCCTGAGTCCGATACGTGTTCATAGTTCTCCCAGACGGTATCGACGACTGAAATTCCCAGAGTCGTCGATACTGCATTTACATAGCACTCGGCGTCATATTCATTTGAGCGAACAAGAGTCCCGTCCACGTCGAACATCATAAGATTCATTTTCTCTATTTTCACGGAAACCAATTCTTGAATTTAATCCCATTAAAGGATACATCTATAAGCCATGAACGACGAAATCTCCAAGGCAAATATTGAGACCTATAATGATCTAGGCTATGTGGCCGTAGAAAATTTACTCTCCAATGAGGAATTGGAGAATTGGCGCGCGTCGGTGGATGCGGGCATCGAGCAGCACATCAGTAAGGAGATGCACAACAATCAAAAGGGAGAAGGCTACTACAAGAATGTTTTTACCCAGTGCGTAAACATGTGGAAAAGTTCCGAGGCGATCAAGAATCTGGTCCTCGATCCGAGCCTGGGCAAAATGGCAGCCAAGCTTGCCGGCACTGATGGCATGCGCCTCTACCATGATCACGCCCTGGTAAAACAACCCTGGGCGAATCCGACTCACTGGCATACGGACAATCCCTATGACCCTTTCTACACGCATCAAATGGTTACACTTTGGATAGCGCTCGACGATGCGACCCTCAAAAATGGCTGCCTCTGCTTTTTGCCGGGAACACATAAGACGAGTAATTTTGAGCAATCGGTGGGCCTCAGTGAAAACATGAACGATCTATTTAATCTCTACCCGGAGTGGAGGGAAGCGGAACCGGAGTTTATTGAAGTGAGTGCAGGTGACGGGATATTTTTCAGCGGTATGACCGCACATGCCGCAGGTTCAAACATGACTCCGCGGCCACGGCGGGCCTTTGCCATGCTTTTCATGCCCACCGGGTCGACCTACAACGGTCAACCCGCCGCCCTGCCCCCGGATTACGCCGAGAGTTTAAAATTTGGCGACTTGCTCGACAGTGACGAGCACCTGCCACTGCTTTATACGGGCAATTGATCCGTCAATTCCCTGCCTCTTTCGGCGCCCATCCTTTAACAGATTTTTAAGGACGGAATCTTCAAGGCATCATGACGCCACCACTGACATGGATGGCCTGACCCGTAATAAAACAGCCTGAATCCGAGACGAGAAACAAAACCGTCTCCGCGATATCTTCCGGGGTCCCGGTTCTATTGAGAGGAACGCGCATGCCGAGAAATCTTTTCTCATCAAAGGCTGGCGGTGGCGGCCACTCTTCACCCCGCTCCTCGGCGATCTTCCTGTTCGTACCACCGGGGCAAATCGCGTTACAAGTGATGAAGGGCGCCCCTTCGTGAGCTATCCCTTTTGTCAATGTGTTCAAAGCGCCCTTAGACGTCGCATAGGTGACAAAAGAACCCTGGGCAATTCCCGTCAGCGCGCAATTGGAGGAGATTGTAACAATGCGGCCGTATTCTCTTTCAATCATTCCCGGCATGAGCTCCCTCGCGAGGGCAAAAGTGGCGCGTAGATTCACATTCATTACGCGGTCCCATTCTTCATCCGGCGTATCCACGATCTTACTCTGCTGACCAATACCCGCATTGCTGATAAATATATCGACATGACCGAAGGCTTCATTGGACTTGCTTACAAGTTCCTTGCATTGATCGATTTCTCCCACGTCAGCTTTGACGCCCGCGGCTTCCCCGCCCATATCTTTGATCTTGTTCTGCGTCCACTCGGCAGCTTCTTTGTCCGTCGAGTAGTTCACGACGACCTTTGCCCCCTCTCTGGCGAGAGCTAGTGAAATTCCCCGGCCAATCCCGTGGGATCCACCTGTTACTAACGCGATCTTACCTTCAAGCTTCATCTTATTTCTCCTTTTATTGGGTTGTCCGCTTTCACAGAGCCATTGCCACGCTCTATTAAATTTTCAGGTAAGATTGATATTCGCTGTATTACCGTCAAGACAGAATCAGATGAACAATTCCGGTGGATTCTTGTTGATGACTCATCCGTCTCGTCTATTAACTACTGAAATAAGGAGAGCGATATGAGACCCGACCGTGTTGACGAAATTCTGTTTACCGATAAATACCGTTATGTTCTCGGCCCTTTTATTACCTGCGCGGCTAATGGTGATTGGCTGGTAACCTGGAACATGAGCGTTCCACTCGAGATCGGTCCCCATTCACCGCGCCACTATCTTCATCCACCCGACAACCCGGAGTTCTGCAATTACATGATACGCTCACGGGATGAAGGGAAAACGTGGGAAGCACCACGCGTAGTGCCTGGCTTCGGATGGATGGGAACTGAACACGTGGCTCTCTGCGTGCTCGACAATGGTGAGATCCTGGCGAGCTTCTATCAGCGGGAGTTCTTCCCGCTCGAGGAGGGTCTGAAGAACCAGAGCCACCGCTACGGGTGGTACCACCGCCCGCCTTATCCCTGGGTCGTAACCCATGGCGGCACCTATATCCACCGCTCCCTTGACCACGGCGAAACTTGGGAAGAGACGGTGCAGATTGACTCCTCTCCTTTCATCAGCGCCTACAGCCGATTGAACGTTATTGAACTGGATGCTGACACACTTATCTTTACCGCGGGTGCAGCCGATCCTATGTTCTCACCCCAACAATGGGATGAACCCCCTTTCCAGGTCAGAAACGGTCAGGGAAACCGGCTCATAAAGGGAGAAATTGTCAAGGAGCCCAGCCGTGTGTTTATCTGCATATCGCGTGACGGCGGGCGCACCTGGGCCGAGACACGGCAGATCGCCGCAAATCCGGATTATTATTTTGTCGAACCCGCAATGATCAAACTGGATTCAGGTCGGCTGCTCTGCCACATGAGAAACTGCCGACAAACAGGTCAGCTTTGGCAAGTGGTCTCCGACGATGGCGGTGAGAGCTGGTCGGAACCCATACTGACACCCATGTGGGGCTATCCCGCACATGTCGTTCAGCTCAGTGATGGGCGCGTGCTCTCTGTCTATGGACACCGCAGGCCTCCCTACGGTATTCGCGCGTGTCTCAGCCATGATGAGGGTGAAAGCTGGGACTATAATGATGAAGTCATCATTCGCGATGACCTCGTATCGGGAAGTATCGGTTACCCCGTGTCCATGCTACTGGACGATGGCACGTTGAAGACAGTTTATTGGGATGATGACGCCGAGGGCCATACCAGTATCGTTTTAAGCACATACCGGGTGTGAATAACACTTGAAGCGGGCCGTCGTTGTAAAAACTCACAAGCCGTGCCGCTGGCAAGTATCATTCATTTAAGTTAATTGTTCCTGTTGTTCTGTATCGCGCTAATTGTTTTCGCACCCATCGTCTTAGCTTCGAGTCTGTATCATTGCGCATACCTTCGAGCGCGGAAATTACTTCGTATTCGTATTTAACAGGTGAGCCATCGATCAAGGTGTGTAATGCAATTCGTCGGACGTTGATATCGGGATCTTTAGTCAGTTCAAACAGTCGACTCCAAACCAAAGGGACATCGCGTTTGATTTCACAGGGACATAAATCGCGTGTTGCCCGTGTGCGCACACGCGGATCTTGATCATAGGTCTCTTCAAGGGCGATTTCAATAGTTTGAACCATAACTTGAGCTTCACAAATAGACTAAATGATTTCAACGATCAAGGGCTTTCATTTTACCACACCCGGTCTGTAGCCAAAGTGATAATGCCCGTTTTAGTAGAGCAGTTATACGATTCCCCCTACAGCTTCATGGCCAGACTGCCTTGATTTTTTTCATCGAATCCAGCGTATGCATCGGGCACGTCAAAAAAATGTCCCGTTTCATAAAGATATTTATATTTGCCCTCGCGATCCCAGCCGAGCTCCAGAGCTATGTTGTTGTATTTCTGATTGCGAGGGGGGGCTGGCCAAATAATACCATATTGGCAATAAGAGATGTCGATGAAGTAACGTCTATAATTTTCGCCCCCGGGTCTGGGGCGGCGCGCATGTTGCATCGCGGAGTGGACAATAACGACGGATGCAGGGGCAAGGTCGTCGATGGTGCGCGATCCGGGCAAGTCAGCATTTTTAAATGGCTTGAAAGCATCTCGGTTCATAATTTTTTTATGTGTTCCAGGCAGCACGAGTAGATCGCCGATTTTACCATTTAATCCATCGAGATACATAAAGGCGTGAACCATGAGGTGCGAACGATTGGTTTGAGGCACTTGTTCGTAATCGTGATGCCAGGGAACACCTTTATCACCTGCCACGTGCCAGGTGGCATGAATATGGTGGTGAACAAATTTGTCGCCCCCCATGAGGTCCACGACCCGGTCCACGATTGAGGGTTCTGAAGTTAAGAGGCCCAATTCAGGGTAGCGCATGATAATATGCTCTTCATCTGAATGCTTTCGATCTTCGATGAGTTTAGCCACATTGTTTTTGATCCGCCGATTGTGGTCGTCATCAAACAGAGCTTCGAAAACCAGATAGCCTTCCTCATTGAACTGGTCTATTTCGTCTTGAGTGAGAAAGTTCATCTTTGCTCCTGTTTTTCTGCCATCTCCCTCCATTCTAAATTTCATTTATTAATTCGTACCCCATCGCCCAGCGCAATCATAAAAAAAGGGAAATGTGTATACGCGAAGATGAGTGTATGCGGATAATCACATTTACGGATTGGGTATATGATGCCGAATCCAGAGTCCATATTGGAAGGCCACGCGTCGTCGTGGCTGAGTAATGCTGTACATTGTCATCGCGAAGCTGCTTGTCAGCTGTAGCTACCGAGCGCAGCAACATCTTCCACTCCAGGGGAATGTCGGGTGCATAATGTTAGCCACATGGAATGGAAAATTTTTCAGCCCCACTAATGAGATAATTATTGCCCATTACATTAATTTCATTTATTATAATGATCTGATAGAAATTCCTGTGTTGACTCCCGAACAAATTGCACACTTTGAAACCTTTGGTTTTCTTTTATTGCGGCAGACTTTTTCCACACATGAGATGAAAGAGATCACGCGCGACGCTGAGAAATTGTGGGCGGAGTATCGTCAACGTGAAGTTGCCGGTGAACAAGATATACATAAGAATTATTTCGCGGAGACGAATCCAGTTTTGACCGAACTGATCGATGACGACCGAATCTTTAAACCCGTCGAACAGTTGCTCGGCCCCAATTTTATCTGGGTCGGGTCCGAGGGAAATATAACCAAAAGGGGATCCCATAGATGGCATTCGGACCGTAAGTGCTGGCTAAAAGAGGAGCAGGAAGACGTCACATATCGACGCCTGAAAATCATGCTCTATCTCGACACCGTTACTAAAGACACTGGTTGCCTGCGGGTCATACCCGGTTCGCACCAGATGCCATTCCACCAGGAACTGGGTGCCCAGGAAGCCGATCCTCAATCGATGCCCTTTGGCGCACCGGGAGAAGATCTTCCCTGTTTCCCTTTGGAATCAGAACCGGGTGATGTCGTTTTATTTAATCACAGCCTCTTTCACAGCGTCTACGGCGGTTGGGATGGGCGCCGCATCCTCGCTTTTAAGTTTGCGGCACAACCTACAACCGATCGTGACCTAAATGCGCTTAACAGTACCGCATCAAAATACTACGCCAAAAGTAATGTTTTTCAACCCCATCAGAATTTTCTCAATAGTGAACGCCCGCGCATTCGCGGTATGGTAAAAGATCTCGTCGAGCTGGGGGCGAAATTATAGCCCCTGCACTTAACTGTTTTCTATTCTTAAGGCGCCTTCGCCGAATAAGACAGTGTGAGTCTCATCCTTTGATGTCTTGGTGGCGGCATCCATATAACAGGCACTGAAAGCCCGCCGGGGAGTCTCGGTCGTATTGATGCCAGAGGAATGGGGAAGATGATTATGGAGCAGGACGCTTTCACCCGCCGCCAATTCCAAAGGGGTGACCTCAAAATCTTGCAGGAACTCCTGTGCCTCATCTTCTGACAAATGGTGATCCGGTCTGATTGGGTTAAGTGTTTGATCGTGCGCTCCTGACGCAATCTGAAGACAGCCGTTTTCAATCGTTGCCGGATCCAGGGCGGTCCAGATTGTAACAAGAGGATCCCGGTCCAGGTAGCTCCAGCGATCCTGGTGCCATTGCAGATGAGTTCCCTCTTTTGCGGGTTTATTCATGAACATCGCCCTAAAGCAAGATATGTAAGTGTCTGCACCGTAAACACGCGCACAGATATTGCGGAAGAGCGGTTTTTGCATGTAAGCCAGAAAGTATGGATCGAATTCCAGATCCTGTATCTTGCGATAGCATAAGGTGGCGCCCTTGTGTCCCTTTGTCTGCGGGCCGAATTTTCCGGTGCCTGGCTCCCGATCCAATTGCATGAGCATCCGGTCATAGTCCAGCGGCGCACCGCCCATCATAATCTCGTCTATCCGCCCCTGTAGATTCGCCAACTCCTCATCGGTCAGCACTTTTCCAAGGCGCGAATAGCCCTGAGATTTATATTCCCGCCATTGATTTTCAGTCAGGGTGTCGATCATTCTTCGCTCCTTGAATGTAAAGGGGAAGAAAGGGGTCATGTCGATATTTATGTAATTGATTAGGTAGCGGATCGACCACCCTGGCTTTTAAAAAAAGCACAGCAGCGTTAACAATATCGGGATTGGTGTGCTCACTTAAAATTAACTATTTCATCTGCAGTATGCCGCATTGAGAAAAGTTCCGTGATCACGCCCCATCATTTTACGACTAATCACATACATGAAAATCAAATTACAAAAAGATCGACATGACTTTTATTGCTAACCTTACCCCTAGAGATTCAACAATTTCCTTGAGCCTCGTGTCTAAAAGATTTTGATTTCTCACTCTACAGCTGCAACAGCGCTACCGACCAGCAAGTTCAGTTGTGAAAATGGAGATTTCTGAAATGAGCGAGACGAGACCCAATATTCTTTTTATCATGTCCGATGATCACGCGTCGCACGCTATGAGCTGTTACGGCAGTCGGATTAACAAGACTCCCAATCTGGACCGCCTCGCGGATGGGGGCATGCGATTTGACAGCTGCTTTTGCACCAACTCGATTTGCACCCCAAGCCGCGCGGCAATCCTCACCGGGACATACAATCATGTGAACGGTGTCACCACGCTCGCCACGCCGATGGACAATCTTTCGCAGACTTTCCCCAAGCTGCTTTAGGAGAACGGCTATCAGACCGCGCTCTTTGGTAAGTGGCACCTCGGCCAAGGGCCTAAACACTGCCCCACGGGATTCGACGATTGGGCCGTGCTGCCTGGACAGGGCTACTACCACAATCCACCTTCATTTTCAAGGGACCGGATGGCGGCGATCGGCGAACCGTGCAGGGCTATGTGACCGACATCATCACCGACATGTGTCTCGACTGGCTCGAGGAACGCGATCCGGAAAAACCCTTCTGCCTGCTCTATCAACACAAGGCCCCTCACCGCCCCTGGTACCCGGACGAGAAACATGCGAGTATGTTTCTAAATGAAGATGTCCCTGAGCCGGACACTTTACTTGATGACTACGCCAACCGCGCCAAGGCCGCTGAAGCCGCCGCGATGCGCGTTGGTGTTCATATGGATGAAACGGACATGAAGTGCGAGATTCCCGATGACATGAGCGAGGGAGACCTGCGCCGCTGGGCATATCAACGTTACATCAAGGACTACCTGCGCGTGGTGCAGAGCCTGGATGATAATATGAAGCGTGTGCTGGACACCTTGCATGAACACGGTCTCGAAGAGAACACCTTGGTCGTCTACACCTCGGACCAGGGCTTTTTTCTCGGTGATCACGGCTGGTACGATAAACGGTTTATGTATGAGGAATCGCTCAAAATGCCGTTGATAATGCGCTACCCGAAGGAAATTGCCCCCGGTTCGGTCAACGATGACATTGTCCTCAACATCGATTTTCCCGCTCTCTTCTTAGACCTGGCGGGCTTTACCGTTCCCGCGGAGATGCAGGGCAGCACACCGCCGGACTGGCGACAGGGCATATGTACTATCGCTACTGGATGAATGCGGCGCATCACAACGTGGGGGCGCACTACGGGATTCGTACGCACAAGTACAAGTTGATATATTATTACTATGATGGCTGCGGACAGCCTGGTACCAACGATGGGATGTTCGCTGGAAGTGGTCCTGTACTTTTGTTGGATAACCTGGAGCCCGAGTGGGAGCTGTTTGATCTTGAAAAAGACCCGCAGGAATTGAACAACGTCGTCAACGATCCCGCCTACACGGGAGTCGTCAAGGAGTTAAAGGACGAATTACATCCCCTGCAGGCCGAGGTGGGCGACGAACGGCATGACACGGATAGGGATGGATAAGAAAGTGATCATGTCGATCGTTGTGTAATAGGATCGACCTATTCCCTTAAGATTTTTCACCGCCACAGCCAGACCAGCGACTCGGGAAGCAAAGCGCCGCCATGCTTCCCATCGTGAGCGCCATCGCCGAATTCCATCCGATAATCGTAACCTGCGAAGTTCAGCGCAGCGGCCATTTCTAGATTCGCAAGCGGCCAATTTCCTGACGGAACATTAAGGTCATTCGACCCTCCCTGAAGAAAGACGCGGATTGGCTTGGGCGGGGTCTTGCGGACGAGTGTGGGGTAGACGTGCCCGCCTCGAATGTCGGTAAAACTGCCAACGTGGCTGAGAACTTTTCTGAATGCATCGGGCCTCTGCCATGCGACCGTGAATGAGCAGATACCTCCGGAACTCATACCACAGATGCCCCGGCCGTCGGCGTCGGTGGTGAGGCTATACTTTTCCGCAACGGCGGGCAGGATCTCCTCCAGGAGGAAGCGGGTGTACTGATCGCTGAGCGAGTCGTACTCGAAACTGCGATTGCTGAGCCCTTCCTTGTCCGCTGCCGTCGGCGGAAATTTTCCAGGGTTGATGAAGATGCCAATCGTGACGGGAATCTTGCCCTGGTGGATCAGGTTATCGAAGACGACCGGAGCGCGAAAACTGCTCTCTTCAGAGACGTAGGCGGCGCCATCCTGAAAAACCATCACGTTGGCGGGTTGATCCGGTGTGTACTGCGCGGGGACATAGACCCAGTAAGCGCGTTCGGTGCCGGGGAAGATTTCGCTACGCCACTCGTGCTCCGTGACGGTCCCCTTGGGTACATCCGCGTGACGTTGCGAATCAGGCCCGTGAGCAAACGGGCCAGTTTTGGGTGTCGGTATAACGAACTTGTTGACCATGACTATTCTCAACCTATGAAGAGGGATATAAGAAAGAGCTCCTGTCGATCTTATTGCAAAATGTTTTTGAAAAATTTGGCGATTGGTGGATGACAAAAAGTACGTTGTAGCTTCAACGATTGGTTAACCCGCTTAACAACCAGTGTTAGATCCGGCAGGGTGGTTAGGATTTTCATTGATTTCGAACAGAAAAACACTACCGGTTAAGTTTGCTCATCAGAGAGATGCGCTTGAAATATTTTCCATTGCCAGAGATTATTTCTACTCAAAATGAGTGAAAAGAAGAACAACACCTGGACGCATCGCGGGTTTGAAGATTTTTCCCGAGGCCGATTCGACAACGGAGGTGATAACCTTTATGTCAATGCGAATGGTGTTATTGAAAGGATTCGCCGGACTGATTTAAACAATGACGGCTACGTAGATCTGGTTCTTCCCAACAGTCACGGGTATATTGAGCGCGGACCGACGTGGATATACACCCGGGGAGAGGGAAAGGATAAAGATTGGCGGCGGCATGAGTTACCGAATGACAGTGGGTGGTTAAGCAGGATTGAAGACGTTGACGTCGAAGTTCAACCGCCACACCTGATCAGACATTTCGGTTATGGGTCCGCCGTCCCAGACGCCAGCATTATTGACCAGTTGTGTGATAGGCCCATGGCTCTCCGTCAGGTCGGAGATTAACTTTGGAATAGCCTCGATCTTCTGTAGATCGAAGCAGCACGGAATTATTCCATGGCTTTGTGTCTCTGACATCAAAGCGTCAAGGCTCTCCTGGTTACGATCCAGGGCGACCACACGCGCCTTCTGTTCGAGCAGGCGCAAAGCTGTTGCTTTACCAATGCCGCTGGCTGCTCCAGTCACCACTGCAAGCGTTGATTGTTGTAATGTCATTGTCATTTCCTTTGTCGATGCCTCTGCGGCCGATCATCGGTTGATGATGTCGCCTCCTGGAACATCTCAACACTGATGCCATCAGGATCGAGTGCGTACATGGCGCGTGCGACCCTTTGACCGTCGCGGATTACATCGGTGGGCGGGTTGATGGCACCGTGGCCAGCCTTTTTCAATGCCTCATACTGTGCGTCAATATCATCGACCTCAAAGGCAACGTGGGACGAACCCACGAAGTGATTCGAAAGCTTACGCTTCTCACTTGGCGGGTTCAGGTAATGGAATAGCTCCAGCAGAAAATCATTAACCGGATGGCGCAAAAGGGCCACGAAAAGATTGACGTCATTGTAACCTAGAATCGCATCATAGGACGGTATATTCGATCGCTCGTTGACGCGAACTACTTCCAGACCCAGGCAGTCGCGGTAGAATATTAGCGACTGTTCGAGGTTGGAGACCGTAAAACCATGGTGATGGATCATCTTGATGGCCATACCTAGAGCTCCAGCGGTTGGCGCCGATGACCAGCAGACCGCGTTGCCCATAACAATTGCAAACGGTAGATATTTACTGGGAATTGCCGCTGGATAATTCCTGCGGAGTTAAAACCATAACCACACCACGCGGTCCCCAAGATGTCAATACACGCTTTTGCGGATAGAAAGTTGGTGGGCCCTGTAGGATTCGAACCTACGACCAAAGGATTATGAGTCCTCTGCTCTAACCGCTGAGCTAAGGGCCCCTATAGGTAAGTGATAATAAACAACGCCCCTCGAATATCGAGGCAAGATTAATTACCGTCTTTGTCCCACGGGGACAAGCTTAGCGTAATGCTTCGACCATTTTCCGCGCCGCGCCTGCAAGTATGGCGAGTTCGTTGGAAACATCGATCATGAGAAAGCCCTCGTCGATCCGCTGCTGCGCAGCTTCAAATGAAGTGGGGATACCGGCGGGTTTTCCTATCTTCTTACAGGCGGCCAGAAATTTTTGGATCGCTGCTTCATGGTCGGGATGACCCGGTTCCAGCCCCATGGACAAGGACAGGTCTCCGGGTCCGAGAAAACCGACATCAACTCCCTCCAAGGACATGATCGCTTCGGCGTTATTGATCCCTTCCATGTCTTCGATCTGCGGCATGCACATGATTTCATCGTTGGCCGTCGCCTTGTAATCACTACCGAATGTCGCTATCCGCCCGGTTCCAGTGGAGCGTATACCCACGGGGGGGTAGCGCATCGCGCTCGCGATAGCTGCCGCTTGCTCGGGGGTGCTGACATGGGGAATGACAATACCATAAGCGCCGGCGTCGAGAAGTCGGGCCATCGTCACGGAATCGTGATCCCATGCGCGGACAAAGGACACTGCACCGCGCGCGTCAATGCCGCGAAAAGTATCGGCAATGAGCGACATATCATAAGCGGTATGCTCGGCGTCAACAGTGAGCCATTCAAACCCTGCATTCGCCATCACTTCCCCCGCCAGGGGTGAACCGAGATTGAGCCATGAACCGATCGATACTTTACCCTGGTTTAATTTTTCACGAACTGGATTTTTCATACGCTTATTTTTTTGGAATAATCGTTATCGATAAACTAACTAACGGCGTTTTTCTTTCGCCATCTTTTGCGCGAGGGAGAACCGGACAATCGTTTCCAATTGTTCAATCTCCGCGGGATCCATTTTTTGTTTCGCCGCTTCGGCGAGCGCTTTCGCCGCTCGCAACTGTGCATCCTCGACCGCAGAGAGATCGATCTCTTCGACATCGATCGCGCCTTCGGTTAAAACCGATACTTTGTCCCCTAAGACCTGCGCAAAACCCTTGTCCACGGTAAGGTATTCGGTTCTACCCTCAGTAATAACCTGTAATTCTCCTGGAGTCAGTGTGGTGAGGAGGGGAATATGACCGGAGAGTACACCGACATCACCTTCGGTTGTCGGTAAGACTACCGAGTCAGCTTTATCACTGAAAACGACCTTTTCCGGTGTTACGATTTCAAGTAGCAATGACATAGTTAAATTAATTCTTCAGAGAAAGACCCATTAATTGGCTTCCGAAGAAGCCATCACAGTATCCATTCCGCCTTTCATATAAAAATCATTTTCAGCGACTTCATCGAGCTCGCCGTCGAGAATCATTTTGAATCCGCTAATCGTATCCGCAACCGAAACATAGACGCCGGCGTGACCGGTAAATATTTCGGCTACACTGAAAGGTTGGGAGAGGAATTTTTGAATTTTGCGGGCGCGGAAGACCGTTTGCCTATCCTCCGGTGACAGTTCATCGAGACCGAGAATAGCGATAATATCGCTGAGGTCTTTATAACGCTGGAGCACGGTTTGCACGCCTCGCGCGACCAGAAAGTGCTCTTCGCCAACGATCTCAGGATCGAGCGCGTTAGATGTAGAGGATAACGGATCCACGGCAGGATAAATACCCAACTCAGCGATGCGTCTTTCGAGAACGATCGTAGAATCTAGATGAGCGAAGGTATTCGCCGGGGCTGGATCGGTTAAATCATCAGCGGGAACATAAATAGCCTGGAAGGAAGTGATAGACCCTTTTTTCGTAGACGTAATGCGTTCCTGTAGGATCCCCATTTCCTGAGAAAGCGTGGGCTGATAGCCTACGGCCGAAGGTGAGCGGCCAAGGAGAGCAGACACTTCGGAACCCGCCTGTGAAAAACGAAATATATTATCGACAAAAAGAAGCACATCCTGGTTTTTCTCATCGCGAAAGTATTCTGCCATCGTCAAGCCGGAGAGCCCGACCCGCATACGGGCACCAGGAGGTTCGTTCATCTGTCCGTAGCAAAGTGCAACCTTGGATTTTGAGAGGTCGTTCTGGTCGATTACCCCCGCATCGGACATTTCATGGTAAAGGTCATTTCCTTCGCGTGAACGCTCCCCCACTCCGCAAAAAACGGAGTAACCGCCATGCGCTTTCGCTATGTTATTAATCAGTTCCATGATGACCACGGTCTTTCCCACACCGGCACCGCCAAAGGCCCCGACTTTTCCGCCCTTGATAAAGGGGCATATCAGATCAATGACTTTAATTCCCGTCTCTAAGATCTGTGCCTGCGTATCCTGTTCAATCAAGGCAGGTGCCGGACGATGGATCGGATATTTCTTGTCATATTTTACCGGGCCACGCTCATCAACCGCTTCACCGATAACGTTGAAGACGCGTCCAAGAACACCTTCGCCAACCGGGACCTGGATAAAGTTTCCCGTATCGACAGCGTCCATCCCGCGTACCAGTCCTTCGGTGGAAGACATCGCGACACAGCGTACCTTGCCCTCGCCTAGATGCTGTTGAATTTCGAGTATCACCCTCTTTTCTTCGTCGCTTACATTATACTTACACTCGAGGGCCTGATATATTTCAGGTATCATATTTTCCTCGAAATGAACATCGACGACCGCACCGATGATTTGGATTATTTTTCCTATATTACTCATGGTTAGATAAATTATGAATTAAGAATGATGAATTAAATTTGCTTTGGGTTTTTTTATTATGCCCTCGAAGATGGTGTTTAATTTATATGTTTCGTTAATATTGGGTTCTAGTTTTTCAAAGTAAATTCTTCATTCTTAATTCATAATTCTTAATTTGATGCAGCGCTTGTCGCAGCTGAAATCTCAAGGATTTCTTGAGTGATGGCTGCCTGACGTGCTTTATTATATTGTAGCGTAAGTTCATCGACCAGATTGTTAGCATTATCCGTCGCGGATTTCATGGCAACCATACGCGCGCTGTGTTCAGAAGCTTTCGCTTCGAGTACCGTCTGGTAGACTTCCTGTTTTATAAACAAGGGAAGGAGTTCTCCAAGGATGGCCTCGGCTTCGGGTTCGAAATGAATTTCACGTTCATCGTGGCCGAGCGGGGCCTCACCCAATTGATGACCCAGTTTATCGATGACACTGTCCAAGTTCTCGATCGGTATAAGTGGACAAAGTATCGGGTCCTGAACGAGAGGATTAACGTATCGCGGATAGAGTAGTTCCACCGTGTCCACACTCCCTTCCAAGTAGGCGTTAATCATAAACTCGACCGGTAGTCGTACTTCAGAAAAGAGGACACGATCGGAAATGGTAAATTCCGCGAGCAGTTCACGCCGCGTACGGCTAAGGAATTGAGATGCTTTACGGCCAATGGCGACAAATCGGGCTTCGCCTTCTATATTTACGATGCGACGAAAAACATTGGAATTGAGCGCGCCGCAAAGTCCCTTATCCGTGCTCACAACAAGGATACCGCGTGTTTTAACCTCACGCTCTTCCAGGAAAGGATGTTTAATATCACTCACCCGTCCGCCCAGCTTACTCAATATCTCCGCCATCAAAACGGCATAAGGTCGGCCGGCCAACGCACTTTCCTGGGCGCGTTTCATTTTAGAAGCCGCTACAAGTTGCATCGCTCTTGTAATCTGAGCGGTGTTTTTTACCGACTTGATGCGGCGCCTGATATCACGAGTATTAGCCACTGGAATTAATTAAGAATTAGGAATGATAAATTAAGAATTAGGAATTTATATCAGCTGAAAGTTAACTTCCATTCTTCGATCGCGGTTTTAAGGCCATCTTCTATTTCTTCGGTCAGCTCTTTTTCGCTTACGACCTTGTTCATCAAATCCGTTTTACGCGTGCTTAAAAATTCCTGCAGGCTCTCGCTCGCGGCAACTATTTTACTTACTTCAATATCATCAAAGTGCCCATTCTGCATCGTCCAAAGTAAGCCCAGTTGTATTTCAACGGGGATCGGGGAAAATGCCGGTTGTTTAAAGAGTTCGACAATCCTTGATCCCCGGTCGAGTTGGGCCTTGGTTCTGGCATCGAGATCGGACCCGAACTGTGCGAAAGCCTGAAGCTCACCGAATTGCGCCAATTCGAGTTTAACTTTTCCCGCTACTTGTTTAATCGCCTTAATCTGCGCTGCAGACCCTACACGAGAGACAGATAGTCCGACTGATATGGCCGGGCGTATTCCCTGATTAAAGAGATCGGGCTCGAGATAAATTTGTCCGTCGGTGATCGATATAACATTTGTCGGAATATAAGCGGAAACATCACTCGCCTGCGTTTCAATAATGGGTAGCGCGGTAAGCGACCCACCGCCGTTATCTTCATTGAGACGCGCGGAACGCTCTAAGAGTCGTGAGTGGAGATAGAACACATCTCCGGGAAAGGCCTCACGACCGGACGGTCTTTTAAGAATCAGTGATATATGGCGATAAGCTACGGCGTGCTTTGAAAGATCATCGTAAACTATCAAGGCATCCATTCCATTTTCGAGAAACCATTCGCCCATCGCACACCCGGAATAAGGAGCGATATACTGGTTGGCTGGATTATCGGCTGCGGGGGCTGTGACAATGATCGTGTATTCCAAGGCGCCATGTTTTTCGAGAACGCCCAGAGTGCGCGCAACGTTTGCATTTTTTTGACCAATGGCTACATAGATCGAGTAAAGCGGTCTGAAATCAGAAGCCCCACTTGCTTCGCCCTGCTTGTTGATCTTCGCCTGATTGATAATTGTGTCGATCGCGATCGTAGTTTTGCCTGTTGAGCGGTCGCCAATGATAAGCTCACGTTGACCTCGACCGACCGGTGTCATTACATCAATCGGCATGATGCCGGTTTGCACCGGTTGATTGACGGACTGCCGCGGTAAGATTCCAGGTGCTATTTTCTCAACCGGATAGATCTCATCAGTGGCAATTGGCCCCTTCCCATCTACAGGTTCACCGGTGGCATCGACGACGCGCCCGAGTAATGCCTTGCCCACAGGAACAGAGAGGAGTCGCCCGGTAGTTTTGACTTCATCGCCCTCCTTTAAGTGGCTGGGGTCACCAAGAATAACGGTCCCTACTTCATCCTCCTCAAGGTTTAGCGCGATGCCGTAGACGTTACCGGGAAATTCAACCATCTCGTTATACATGACAGCGGAGAGCCCATCAATTTTAGCCACTCCGTCGGCCACCGAGATAATGTTTCCGGTATTTTCTTTTACCGTCTTTGTTTCTAACTTCGCGATTTCCTCTTCGATCTGTTCAATGATTGTGCTCATGTCTTTTATTTTTATTAAAGCTTTCTTTAACGCATCAATTTACTAATTGGGAAAGGTTATTGAGGTTACCTGCAACCGTTGCGTCATATACGTCATCAGCGACACTGATGCGGAGGCCTGCAACTAACTCTGGATTTTCTGATAAGGTCGCTGTGATTGGACGTCCATACCGCGAGCTAAGATTTTTCTCGATCGCCTCGATGCGGTCCTCGGTTATCCCACCGGCATATTCAATCACTGCCTGACTTTTACGCAATTCGCGTTTAAGATAATTGAGGTATAGTTTGAGAATTGTTTTCAACCTGCGCGGTGGATTAGCGGCAAAGGTCTGCAAAATTGCATTCACCCTTTCATCGGATACGCGCCCCTCTTCAAGGCTGATTTGTACCAGCTTCTTGGCGTATTGAACGAGTTGCTTATCTGTGTTCAGCATGATGCTTTATTTTCAGGATTCGGTACTGGTCAGCTCTTTTGCCGCAGAGTCGCTATAGTTAGATTTTTCTTCATCGGATAAATCTTTTCTGAGAACTTGTGCCGTCGTTAGAACGACGAGCCTGGCAATCTCGCTTCGCACCTCACTCAGCATTTTTGTGTGTTCCAATTCGACGGATTCCTGCGCTTTTTTCAGGATATCTTCCGCCTGAACAACCGCCTCCTGGGTTTGTCGATCAATGATCTCTTTACTGCTATCTTTCGCCTCGGCGATTATCTTTTGCGCATGCTGCTGAGCTTCCTTCAAGGTTTCTTTATGCTGTTTTTCAGCATCGGCCAGCTTATGCTTCATCTCTTCGGCATATTGTAAACCATCGGCGATCTTCTTCTGACGTTCATCAATCGAAGAAAGTACGGGCTTGAATGCATATTTATAAAGGAGAAACGCAACTATACAAAAGTTTACGATTTGCGCGATGATCAACTTCCAATTAACCCCGAACTGACCAGCGAGTTCGCTGATCGGACCGAGCTGTTCACCCTGCTCCACTGCCACCTCCGCGGCTATCACTGGTATCCATTCTATCATTGGGAAATGCGTTTAAATGAAACGTGGCCACGCTCGCGTGGCCACGTATGGTTTTCAGAATTAAAGAAACAACGAATAGAATGCAACCGCTTCGGCCAAAGCCATTCCAATAATCGATTGCACGAGAATTTTTCCCGATGCGCCGGGATTGCGTCCAACAGCTTCCGCCGCTTTCGCTCCGATTAAACTCACACCTATTCCGGCGGCGAGACAGCCGAGGCCACCTTGTATATTTCCTTCCAATGCTGCTATTAGATCAATTATCATTTTTTCCCTTGGTTATTTTTTAGTTAGTGATCAATCGCCCACACACGGTGCAGCTCAGCCACTGGCATGGTCTCGATTGAGAAATTTTTCTTCTTCCCTTTTTAATGTGCATGTTCTTCTCCTTCATGATTGCATATAAGTCCAATGTATACTGCGACGAGGAGGGTGAACACAAGCGCTTGTACCAACCCGATTAGAAGTTCAAGAAAGTAGAAGGGAACGGGGACAATGTATCCAACCATGCCGGTCATACTCGTCAGTAGATTCTCCCCGCCAAACATGTTTCCGAAGAGTCGGAAAGACAGCGAGACGGGCCTAAAGAGGATGGAGATAATTTCGATCAAGCCGACCCCGAAAAAAATGATAAATAATGCGTAATAGATTAGGGTTGGAACTTCGCTTTTTTCCGCCTTATTTCCAAATATATCAAAGGCGATAAGTTTTGGTCCGGCGTATTTAAGGATTAGATATATCCATGAAAAGAATGCGACTAAAGCCAAGGCAATGGTCATATTGAGATCGGCATTGCCCGGCCTGAACCAGTAGTCGAGATGTCCGTGCTCATCATAAAACCCGAAGGTTCCCACGCCAGGGAGTAATCCCGTCCAGTTCTGAATAAGGATGAAGGTGAATAAACCCATGAGCAGTGGAAAGGCTGGCTTGACCATATGCGGCCCAATGATGGGTTCTACGATATCTTTAATCCCGGTGACCATGTTTTCTATTACCGCCTGCCCGAGCGGCGGAACCAGCTTAGGCCTGCTCGCATAATGGCGAAAGATCAAAATGATAATCAGAGAAAAGACCCAACTCGTGACCATCGCATTGGTGATCGGCAACCCCAGTACTTCCGTTAACTGATAGGCATAAGGGGAAACGCTCTGCCCACCCTCAGCGCCTTCCAATGGGACCGCAATGCCACTGAAAACGAGTAGCGATACAATTTTTTGTATTCGTGACTTCAAATGCGAAAGTTTTATTTGAAAACTAAAATTCAATTGTATATTAGCCTTGAAGCGTCAATCTCCGAATTTTAGACATATTTTAAAAATTTATACAAGAACATATTTTAATTAGCTAAACTTATAGAATTTATCTGGGAATAGCTCCTCTCTCGAACATTAGTGTAATGGCAAAAATGGAAGACATAACGGATCGCCTCCACTCGTTGAAAAACGAGCGCAGATCTACCCGACGGCCGGAACCCGTTATCGACACTATCTCGGATAAAGATTTCCAGTTTCGACCATTAGCCAGGGATAATTACGTCATCTTTATTTATATCACTCTGGGGGTCGCAATTTTCGGCCAGCTGGTACTCATTTTATTTATCGGCTAGCATAGTGATAGCGAAGTCGAAAGCGCATTAACGAATACTCATAATTTATCTCCATTCAATTACCTTGCGACTCTGATCTGTTTCACTGTCATTACATAACAGCTGCATGATTACCACTTATTCGTAGCCCTAAATCCGCCTCGCGATCAACGATTGGTATTCACCGAGAATCTGCTCAAAATAGGATTCTTCTTCAAAAGGCCAGCACCCTTTTTCGTCCAGCGCCCAGTCCGGAGAGCATTCGATTTTCTCTGACGTCCATTCATAATAAGGTTGAAAATCGGTGCGAAAGTAAATGTTCGCTCCGAGTGACGTATGAGCGCCGAGAGCCGAGAGAAAATCCTCCTGAATAAGGCGCCGTTTGTGGTGGCGCTTTTTTGGCCAGGGATCGGGAAAGAGAATAAAAATTCGATTGAGCCGGATAGTGGGATCCAAGGCATCAATAAATTCCCGCCCCTCCGCTTTGAGAAAGTGTAAATTGTTGAGGTCACGTTTCTCTCGCTTTCTATCTGATTTCTGTAATCGCTTGGTTATCAAGTCTATACCTGCACAGCATTGCGTCGGATGGGCAGCGGCATAAGCCGCTAGAAAGTGACCATGTCCGCATCCGATTTCCAGCACCTCAGGATTGTGCTGCAGAAATAGAGCTCGGCAGGTACCGGCCAAGAGTTCACGCCGGTGCCTATCCCTTTCTATTACGGCGCGATGCTCCTCCTTCATTTCACAGTTCTAAGCCTGGCACAACTTAATGTAAGTTATTATGATTCTGAATGTTGTGAATTTATTTGATCCACTCTATGTGGAAAATTTTTCCTACCTGCGGTATTAAGTTTACCAGCTGGCATTTATTCCGCCCGGTAAACGCCGATCGCGACCATGAGAATGCTGATGTCGGCAGGATTGACTCCGCTAATGCGACTGGCTTGCGCTAAACTATGCGGTCGCACTTTTTCGAGCTTCTGCATCCCCTCCCCCCTCAGGCCTTTAACTTTTTGATAATCAAGATCTTCCGGTATTTTTATGCGTTCCAAATCCATCATTCTATCAATTAGCTTAAGGTCCCTTTGAAGATAACCCCGATAATTGACGCGATAGATAATCTCCTCTCTGAGTGCTTGGTCCAATGATTTAAAATCTGCCGGAAGTGCGTCCTGGTCCCCACCCCTGCGCATCCAATCGCCAAGCTTGCCCCCTTTACCGCTTTCATTTTCCAGCCGATGAACCCAGCTCTCGACCGCCTCTTTTTTGTATTTAACCTGCGCTTTCCTGTCCTTGTTAATTAAATTAAAAGTATCGGCGTAATGAAAGAGCCGGATATCCGCGCTCCCATGATTGAAAAGGAGACGATATTCAGCGCGGCTGGTAAACATGCGGTAGGGCTCGCGCGTTCCTTTCGTCACCAGATCATCAATGAGAACACCAATGTAAGCTTCGTGCCTTCCGATAACCAGGGGCGATCCGCCACTTATTTTCTGGACGGCATTGATCCCGGCAACCAGTCCCTGGGCGGCCGCTTCCTCATAGCCAGAAGTCCCGTTGATCTGTCCGGCGAAAAATAAATTTTCCACCCGCTTCGATTCCAGGGAGGGTTCCAGCTGAGTTGGCGGCGCAAAATCATATTCCACCGCATAAGCGGGTCTTAAAATTTGCGCTTCCTCCAGACCGGGAATGGATTGCAGAACGGGAATCTGCACCTCGAGGGGAAGACTGGTCGAGAGGCCGTTAATATACCATTCATCCGTATGACGGCCCTCGGGCTCTAGAAACAGCCGATGCCGGGGCTTGCCCGCAAATCGTACGATTTTATCTTCTATGCTGGGACAGTAACGTGGGCCGACCCCGGTCACCTCCCCGCTATACATGGCAGACCGGGAGAGGTTATCGCGGACGATCTTTTCAGTCTCTGCACTGGTATAGGTAATCCAGCAGGAGACCTGATCGGTCCCCGGCTCCCAACCTTCTCGTTTCTGCCCCGATTGTTCCACGTGGAACAATTCCTCTTCTTTGCGCTGGTCATAGAATGCGAAAAAAGTCGCGTCCTCATCCCCTTTTTGCTCTTCGAGGGTAGAAAAGTTAATACTCTTACCGAGAACCCGCGGGGGTGTTCCTGTCTTCAGCCGCTCAAGTTCTATCCCGGCTTCAAGAAAACTTCCGGACAAACCTTTCGCGCTGAAATCCCCCATTCTCCCTCCCTCCTGTTTATTGGCGCCGACATGCATTAATGCGCGAAGGAAGGTGCCGGTCGTTACAACTACGGATTTCCCGTAAAAATCCACGCCTAAATTGGTCCTCACTCCCCGGACTTCCCCGTTTTTAAGGATAAGCCCCGTGACCAGGGCCTGGAATAGGGTCAAATTGTCCTGTAATTCTAGGCTGTGTTTCATTCGAAATTGATAGGCCTTTTTGTCACACTGAGCGCGTGGGGCCTGAACAGCGGGCCCTCGTGATCGATTGAGAAGACGAAACTGAATGGCCGTGGTGTCCGTGTTGATCGCCATTTCACCGCCCAGGGCGTCAATCTCTCTCACCATATGGCCCTTTGCCTGGCCTCCGATTGCTGGGTTGCAGCTCATCTGCGCGACCGTATCATTATTCCCGGTCAGGATAAGGGTGTCCGCGCCGATACGCGCCGCCGCCAATGCCGCTTCGCAGCCCGCATGTCCAGCGCCACAAACAATGACATCATAGGGATCCTGTGCTCCGATTCTCATTTGCCGATGCAAAAGGAATTAAACAGCATGTCCAGTATCGCCTCGTTATCAACTTTACCTGTGATGGCTGAAAGGGCGTCAACTGACTCCCTTAAGTCACTGACTATCAACTCGGTAGGGTTCAATCGGCGAATTTTTTCAACCGCCGCATAAAGGTGATTCTTGGCCTCGTCCAAGGCATTTGCATGCCTGGCGCTTACGATAGTGGCATCGGGCGTAGGCACCTCGATATCGGTGGTGAGAATTTTCACCATCACTTTTTCCGCCTCGGTAATACCCTCTCCTGTGAGGGCGGAAATACGGCAGTGTGAAGAAGCGGGCAGATATTCTTTATGTTCTTTACTATCAGGTAGATCTAGCTTATTTTCAAGCACTAAAGTCCGCCCGTTGTCGAGCTGCCGGAGGATATCTTCGGGGAAGAGAGGGGAGGGCGCGGTAGTGTCGATAACGAGCAATTTTAGATCTGCGCTGGCAAGTTGCTCGCGCGTCTTCTCTATGCTTAAATTCTCCAGCGTAGAATCCGACTCGCGAAGGCCGGCCGTGTCAATGACGCGAAGGAAATAGGAATCAAGCGTTATCCGCTCCTCGATATAATCACGGGTGGTCCCCGGTTCATCACTGACAATCGCCCGCTCCTCACCGGTCAAGGCATTGAGCAGACTGCTCTTACCTACATTGGGGAGCCCGACGATAACGGTTTTGATTCCTTCGCGCAATAGAGTGCTATACTGGCTGGTGGTAATGAGTCGCTCCATATCTTCTTTCAACGCGGTCAGATCGCGCACCGGCCCTTCGAGGTCCTCGGGTGGCAAGTCCTCTTCTGGAAAATCGATGTACGCCTCAAAGTGAGCTATGACCTGCACTAGGCCTTCGCATAAAGCATTAACTTTGTTTCGTACGGATCCACTCAACTGTTTTTTCGCCGCTTCAAGCGCCTTATCACTACGCGCACGAATAAGGTCCATCACCGCCTCGGCCTGACTTAAATCCATACGACCATTGAGAAAAGCCAGGCGCGTAAACTCCCCGGGTTCGGCGACGCGACACCCCCGTTGAATTAAATCTTCAATGATCTTCTGAACGATAAATGGATTGCCGTGGCAGGAAATCTCCAGAATTTCCTCCCCCGTATAAGAGGCGTCCTCCGCATAGTAGGTGTAGACGACGGTGTCGAGTTCGTCTCCATTAATATCGCGATAGGGGCCGAGATAGGCATGGCGAGGAAGGGTATCTTCCTGATTAAAAATTTTTCCCGTCAGCTCCTGGGATTGTGGTCCGGAGAGGCGAATGAGGGCGATGGCCGACTCTCCATGCGGGGTGGCCAGAGCCACGATGGTCTCTTTTGAAGGCATCGGTGACGACCTGTTGAAAAAGATAAACGAGAGAGAGGACTAATTATCCTCAGTTTTTGCTTCTGCTAAAATGCTACCGCCGGCAACCCTTACTTTTTCTAAGATCGTCTTCAACATACCAGTCATAACCTCTTTGTTTTCAGATAGATACTGCTTAGCTGCCTCACGTCCCTGGCCGATCATCTCCCCATTGTACGAGATCCAGGAACCTTTTTTATCAAGAATATTATGCTCTATGCCGAGATCGAGAATGGAGCCGGTTTGAGAAATCCCTTCATTGTACATGATGTCAAATTCGCACTCCGTAAACGGCGGGGCGACTTTATTTTTTACCACTTTCACACGTGTTCGATTCCCGATGACTTTACCGGTCGTATCTTTAATCGCCCCTATACGGCGAATGTCCATACGCACAGAAGCAGTAAACTTCAACGCGCGCCCACCGGGTTGAGTTTCAGGGCTACCGAACATAACTCCAATCTTCTCCCTTATCTGATTTGTAAAGACCAAGACGCTGTTCGTCCGACTGATCGCTGCGATTAGTCGCCGCATGGCCTGACTCATCAGTCTGGCCTGCAACCCTACGGTTGAATCGCCCATTTGACCATCGAGTTCATTTTTTGAAACGAGCGCGGCGACAGAATCGACGACGATTACATCTACAGCCCCCGAGCGGATGAGAGTCTCTGTAATATTAAGCGCGTCTTCTCCACATTCGGGTTGCGAAATCATTAAATTGTCGAGGTCCACACCCACGACGCGCGCAAAGCGAGGGTCGAGAGCATGCTCAACATCGATAAAAACCGCATTGCCCCCGTTTTTCTGGGCTTCGGCGATTATGGCTAAGCAGAGGGTCGTTTTTCCCGAAGCTTCGGGCCCGTAGATCTCGCAGATTCTCCCCCGTGGGAGCCCACCTACCCCAAGGGCCAGATCGATGGCAACGGAGCCGGTGGAAAGCACCGAAATATTCATGCGACTGGCATCCCCCAACCGCATAATGGTGCCGTCCCCGAATTGTTTATTTATCCCGGAGAGCGCCAGATTCAGATCACTACTGTTATTACTATCGCCCTCTTTCAATTTTGTTTTAACTGCTGATACCCTTGCCATAATTCCGTCGAATAAAGATTAAATTTACGGTTAATTTTATCACCAATTTCGCAAGTTTTCTATAGGGTTCAAGCTAAAACGTGAAAAAATGTTCAGTTGTACCATTTCGTTCTTCTACCTAAGTTAAACGTCCATAAGTTCATATACTTAATCCACCGCTGAACGGTTAATCCTTTATTATCCCGATCGCATGATTCAACACTTTCTCCTTCTATTTATCGGTGTTCTCGCCACATCGACCTCGGTCATATTTATCAAGTTAAGCCATACGGATGCCGTTCTACTAGCCGGTTATCGCGCCCTCTTCGCGGGTGTCGTCCTCCTCCCTTTGTTTATCAGGGCGATGCGGAAGTACAGGGGTCAAAATAAAGGTTCACTTCTTCTTCGTTCACTGGCGCCAGGTATTTTTTTGGCCGTACATTTTGCCGTTTGGAACATCGGGACGCGTCTCACGCCAGCGGCGAATTCAACCCTCATCATTAATATGCTCCCGATTATCACTCCCTTTCTGTTTTACGCCATGCTCCGTGAATTGATCAACCGGGCAGAGATCTATGGCACGCTTTTGTCATTGGCAGGGCTCGTGGTTCTCGGTATTGCTGATTATAAGATTAATGCAAGACATGCGCTGGGGGATACCATATGCCTCGCGTCGTTGATTCTTTATGCTTTTTATATTGTGTGGGGCCGCAAAAACCGCGACGCCTCATCACTCTGGCTCTATGTCGTTCCACTCTACCTGACGGCGGGAATAGCGACGATGCTCGTATGGTTCATCGGCAATGTATCCGGGTTGATAGAAGTGGACCCTCTTCGCAATAATGCGCTACGCGAGTTCTGGTTGATCCTCGCCCTGGTCCTCATTCCAACGGTCATCGGACACACGATTCTTAACTACTCACTCAAACATCTCCGCGGTCAAAGTGTATCGATCATTATACTCAGCCAGTTTATTTTCGGAGGGTTGTTGGGCTACCTCTTTCTCGATGAAATTCCGGGTCCCGCTTTTTATATCGCCAGCGTACTGATTGTGATTGGCGCACTGATTGTCATTATCACTGCGCAGCCCTCGCACACGAAAACGGAATAAAAAAATCTCTCTGTTTATATCGGGTTATTATCGCGTGCGCCAACCAGCCCTTCCATCATGTTGCGAATTCGGGGCCGTTCACTATTGAGAAAGACTTCTTCAGGTTGAAATACGTAGTTGGTCCATTTCTCCAAGGATGCAATGTGCTTTTTCGTTGTTGGATTTTCCGCAAATTTGAGGGCAATATAACGACGCTGCTTTCCCGTTCCCCCGTAGACCGCATGAAATAAACTCTGATTAAATAATACAATATCCCCGGGAGTAGACTCCAGTGCGAATGATGGCATCTCAGGACCGGTAACCCCCAAAGCATTAGAAGCAATCGGCACATCCTCAGTCGCGCTCTGCTTAAAATAATATTTTAAAAGCTGGGTCACAAGAAGTTCATGCAATGGCATGCGGTGGGATCCGGGAATAACGCGCAGTGCACCGGTAGCTTCAGTGGTGGCATCGAGGTAGAGGTGAACCTTGATCCGCGTGAAAAAAAGTTCGTCCTCCCCCGGTCGATCCGCGTGCCAGTCAGCACTGGCACGACCATCTTGCCCTTCGGACCCTCCCCATATAAATCCAGGTCCGAGTAATTTTTCCATCGTCCCGTAAATGCGATCGTCTTCAGCGAGCTTCGCTAGTTGAGGACTTTTTTCAATAAATGGCGCCACATTTTTCACCTGTTTTTCGTTATCGGGCGGTTGCGTGTCATTCGCATCGATTAACTGATCGTAAACGCGGGTTATCGCTTCCATCTCTTCGGCAGAAAATGCCTGCTTCAGCATTAAAAACCCAAACGTTTTAAAATGCGCACACTGACCTTCAGTGATCATACGATAAATTATTGCGCGAGCTCAACCAAGCCTTCGACCATATTGCGGATACGAGGGTCTTCACTATTAAGAAAGTTATCCTCGGGGTGCAATGCGTACTCAGACCACTTTTTCAATGATTCGACGTGCCGGTCGGACACGGGTTTATCCGCATATTTCAAAGCGATATAGCGCCGTTGACTCCCCAGTCCCCCATAGACGGCATGCATGACACTCTGATTAAAAAACACAATGTCCCCGGGATTAGATTCGACCGCATAGCAGGGAATATCCGCTCCCTCTAATCCGAAAGGGTGGGGGATGGTCTCATTGTTAACTTTAAAGTGATAGTTAATGAGAGGTTGGAGTAAATCATGATAAGGTGAACGCTGCGACCCGGGTATAACACGCAATGCCCCAGTTTCCTTAGTCGTGTGGTCCAGGTAAATGTGGACCTTGATACGGGTAAAAAATAATTCTTCTACTCCAGGTCTGTCCGCATGCCATGTGGATTGGACACGCCCTCTCTGCCCTTCGGATCCCGACCACATAAATCCCGGTTCGAGCAACTGCGCTATCGTCCCATAGATTCGGTCGTCAACCACCAATTCAGTCAGCCGGGGACTTTTATCAATAAATGGCGATACGCTTCTTACTCCTCGCTCGGCTTGATCAGGATTCCCTTCTCCGGTCTCGATCAAAGTTTCGAATTCACTCGTAAACGTTTCCATCTCATCCGATGAAAAAGCATTTCTTAGGATTAAAAATCCAAATGTATTAAAGTGAGCAACCTGCCCTTCCGTAATCATTATATTTTATATAATATACTCTCGTATTAATTAAAAGATAAATCATTAAGCGCAAAATTACGATCAGGTAAATAAGTTGATTCTCTGTGGTTGATTTGTAATGGAGATAATCTTATTTTCCATCATAAATCGCGGTGATAAATTTGAAATACAAACACTTAATCTGGGACTGGAACGGCACCTTGATGAATGATACCTGGTTGTGTGTCGAAGTGCTTAACTCCATACTAGAGCGTCGCCGGATGCCTCGTGTCTCTGTCGATGCCTACCGTACTCAGTTTGAGTTTCCCATTATCGCGTATTATAAGCGACTGGGGTTTGATCTCGATGCCGACCCCTTTGAAGCCATCAGCGTCGAGTTCAATAATGAATACGACCGCCGCCGCGAAGAGTGCCTCCTCCATGAGGATGCATGGAAGATCCTTGAATCCCACGCGCAGGCCGGTCGATCTCAATCTATTCTCTCGGCTTCACTGCATGAACGACTTGAGGAAATTATAGAGTTCTACCAGCTGACTTCATTTTTTCATCATCTTCTTGGATTGGGAAACATTTACGCGGAGGGGAAAATAGCTCTCGGTCGTCAATGCATCAATTCTCTCGATTATGATCGCGAGGAAATATTACTCATTGGTGATACCGTCCATGACTTCGAAGTCGCTACCGAATGTGGTATCGACTGTGTCCTTGTCAGTCATGGACACCAGCACGAGGAAAGACTGGACGCTTGCGGAGTTCCTGTTTTCGAATCCCTCCGCGCTATAGAAATATAAGACCGATAAGACTGCTCACCCCCTTGTCTAACGGGATGAGATAATTATCGTTCCTGAGATTTTGCCCATGCGGTCTCTTCTACACGGCGCGTAAAAAAAATATCAATATTTACTGTTCCATTAAGTTCCCTGCCGAATGCCCGAATTCTCTAAGGCAGAATTATATGAGAACTAAAAGTAGAGCCACCTACTCAATTATCAACGATCGACAATTGCGGTAAAATGCCAGATTCAATAACCATAGAAATCGCTGAAGCTTATTGCGAGGGAGTAAAGATTCTCAAGTTGCGAGGAAAGCTGGATGCCAGTACCGCAGCGGCATTTGAGGGTAAATTGGATGAGGTTCTAACCATGGAGGACCCCAACCTTCTCCTCGATTTTCAAAACCTGGAAACGATAAGCCGCGCCGGTTTGAATGTCCTGCTCTCATCGAATAAACGGGTCAGAAAAAAACGGGGGATCATCGCTTTAAGCGCAGTTAAGAATGAAGTTTTAAATATTTTCAAACTCTCCGGAATGTTTCCCCTCTTCCCGTTTTATCAGGATTCTGAAGAAGCGTTGACAAACGGTTGTTTTAACCTGCCTTGATCTACTTAATCCTTTCACCGCGGCCCAATCTCATCTTTATGCTTTCGATAGAGCCCGCGGAATTGATGATAGGTCATACCTAAAGATTCGGCGGCCCGTCCCTGGTGGTAATTTGAGCGCTCGAGCGCCTGCCGAAGTGCGTTCAATTCAATCTCTCTAACGGTTTCCTCAAGCGTTTTATTTTTTTCAGCACCTGTCGGTTGTGCGTCTTCCGCGCCGCTTTCACTTTGTCTATAGTGAGAAGAAGAGGGGAGGGCAAAAGGATCGAAATCTATATTTGAAATCCTATTACCATCGGCCTGGTAGACCGCTCGCTCGACAACATTTTTCAATTCTCTGATGTTACCCGGCCAGGTGTAGTTCTCCATTTCTGCCAGCACGTTTTCACTGAACTCAGGCACCCCGTCTCGTCCTAATTCTTGTGCCATGCGCGAAGAAAAGTGATAGGCAAGGAGAGAGATGTCCCCACGACGTTCGCGCAGCGGAGGTAGAAAGAGAACTTCGAATGACAACCGATCGAGCAAGTCTCTTTTAAACCTTTCTCCTTTCACCAGGGCCGGCAGATCCACATTTGTCGCTCCGATTATTCGCACATCGATCTCGACTGGAGATGATCCCCCCACACGTTCAAATGATTTATACTCCACTACGCG